>Ga0163108_10002815_pt1 | contig 12503 bp, 14 predicted proteins | sample Fk1155metaG_FD_109644 | JGI IMG/M metagenome (GOLD analysis project Ga0163108, IMG submission 109644) | Marine microbial communities from the Central Pacific Ocean - Fk160115 155m metaG | ecosystem: Environmental > Aquatic > Marine > Oceanic > Photic zone | place: The Central Pacific Ocean...
GTCGTCTGGCTGCCCGCATAGTTCATCACGCCGGTCTCCAGAACGAGATCGTCCTGCAGTGAGCGGGACGGGGTGATCCCAAGTTTCTCGAGGACCGCGTGATAGGCCCGCACCGCTTCCGGTGGATCCAGCGTCCCGTCAACAATCAGTCGCAGGAAACGGATGAACGCGAGCTGGTTCTCGGCGTTGTTGATCTTGCGTCCGAACAGAGCGATCCGGGCCCCGTACTTCCGGGCCTGGTGGATCAGCTGAAACGCATCCAGCGTAGTACCGGCCGAACCGCCGAGAATCCCGATGATCAGGCCGGGATCGTAGTTGGCCAATTCCTCGGTCGCCCGTGGTCCGTGATAGACCATCTTCAAGAACAGGGGGCGAGCAATCGAGGTCACACCGGCCAGGGTTCTCGCGATCAGATCATTGATGAACCCCGGCAGCACATCCGCTGCCACGGCATCGGCCAGGTTGGGATCGAAGATCTCCAGGAAATGTCGAAACCCCTTGCGTTCCGCCTCGTCTCGAAACGACTTGTAGGCTTCGAGCATCACGAGATCTTCATCGCGCGAATTGGAGAAGGTGATCGAGTAAAGTCCCAGATCAGCTCCACTGATACGTTCCTCGAGATCACAATCAAGATGGCCGCACTGGATGTGGTCGATCGACGCGCTTCGAAATGGTCGCGAGGCCGACTCGTGGATTCGCCCCCCCCGGACGACGTGGATGTCGGTCGTATCGTTGGCCCGCACGGCCGGGGTCACCTCCGACCCATCAAAAATCCTCTCCTGCATCGTCAGCTGTTCACTCGACGAGGCCGACATCAACATGATGTCGACCAGGCCGGCCTCGACGATCTCGCGCATCTGATCGCGGTAATCCTGCAGTGACCGGAACTGCAATTCGCTGTCGTGGCGTTCGGGTGACCGCCCCGGGGCACCGATTCCAAAAGCCATATCGGCATCCTTGGCATCGGCGAGAATGAACTCGCGGCAGCCGGAGGGATCGGCATGGATGGCGGACAGTTTACGGTCGAGAGATTTTTGGGTCAGTGGCATCAGGAAGCGCCTCCCGCCGGCGAGAACCGCCGACAGCTGGTTGAAGGTTCGAGGGCGTCTCTCAAACGGCCGACGTGGACTGCTGCCCGAGAGCGGCCATCACCCGCTCGGTAATGGCCTCGACCAGTTCCTCGGAACTGTCGACGGAACTGGTCGTCGCCGGAAGATCGCCGCCGGTCCCGGCGGCAGCCGTCGTGGCCGGCCGCTGCAGGTAGCCGGGAAATTCCGGAGCGGGCGGAAAGGCCGTTTGCGGCAACGGTTCTCCACCGTAGCCCTCGACAAACGCCGTGTTTCCGCACAGGTCGCAATCCTCGTTATGGAATCTCGGATCGTCGAAACCCAGTCGTTTTTTCAGATCGAGCAGTTCTCGTGTCTCCCGCTCGTCGAAGTAATTCACTTTGCCCAGTTGCTTGGCGAGCAACAGGATCCGGCAGTACGCGTCCAGGATCTCGGTCTTCCAGAAAGCATCGACAAGATCCTTGCCAAAACTCACCGTCCCGTGGCTGGCCAGGATGATGGTGTTGGTCCCCTCGAGGAAGGGGATCACCGTGTCGGCGAACTTCTGGCCGCCCGGTGTCTCGTAGGGTGCCAGGGGCACCTCACCGGTGAAGACCTCGACCTCGGGCAACACGCACTGCGGAATCGGCTCGCGCGCGACGGCAAAAGCGGTCGCGTGAGGCGGATGGCAGTGAACGACTGCCTTCACGTCGGGCCGCTGTTTCATGATCGTCAGGTGCAACAGGACCTCACTGGTCCGCTTCCGCGTCCCGGCAATCTGGTTTCCGTCCAGGTCGACTGCACAGATGTCCTCGGGCGTCATGAAGCCCTTGCAGATCATCGTCGGCGTGCAGAGCACCTCGTTTTCGCCAACGCGAATCGAGATGTTGCCGTCATTGGCTGCGGCGAAGCCCTTCGCGTAAACCCGTCGACCGATCTCGCAGATCTCCTCTTTCAGGGACCGGTCATGAAGTCCGCTGTTCCAGTTGTGTTGTGTCATTGGGGATCCGTTTCCTTTCGGGGTCCGTGGTCAGTCTCTGGTGAAATCTCGTTCGACCACCTCAAACAGTGGTTGTTGGCCTGCGGTGGAAGGTCTCGTGTTCAGTCGAGTTCAATCGTGTCGAGGATGGCCGCGTTGTAGGCATCGATCGGTTTGAGATCGGGCAGGAATGGGTTGGACGCCTCTGGCCCCTCGGCCACCGCGATCCTCACCCCCGGGCCGGCCCCGCATTCGTCATAGATCACCATCGCATCGCTGCGTTGCCGATCATCGCCTCGCAGCTCCTCCAGCGAGAGTGGCAAGGCGACCAGCCAGGTCGCCCCACAAAGCGTGGGGTGACACGTCGAGAGCGTCACGTTGCCAATCACGTCGGCTACCCGCATTGGTGTTTCACTTTCTTTCCAGCCCTCGTGAGGGGATCGACCCTTCGGGCGTTGCTGGCCAATCGGAAGGAGCCGAGGGCGGTTCCGCGACAAGACACGATTCCAGGATCCGACGTGTCCCGAGCACTCCGACAGCCACCGGAGAAGCGACGATCAGGTTGGCTCCCAGCCCTCGCAACACGCATTCGGCTTCCTCGGCACCAGCGACGACGGCCCCTCGAATCTCGCCGGACCGGTTGGCCAGACAGGCGACCCGGTGAGGATCCGTCGACAGGACGAGTACTCCGCCAGGAATGCCCGAACCCAGCAACTCGATCACCCGTGTCACTGTGCTGGCGGAATCTTCGAGCCGTTCGCCCCGATGATTCAACGGGGTGGGCACACCCGACCCGGACAGCAACAGGTGCCATCCCGATGCCGTGGCCTCTGCCTGGCCGGAATCCCTGACGCACTCGATCTCTCGCTGGCCAATCAAGTCGCGGGCGGTGGGCGTCAGAATCGAATTGGCCGACAGCCGAATCAATCGCACCCCGGGGACAAGCCGTTGCCTGAGCAGTTCTCCGGTAACGACCGGATCGGACAGCACCGTCGCGGCAGCGGGATAGTCGGTACCCTCGCCGGGTCGCAGCCGATCCTCGACGGCGGCAACAATCTGCTGCACGAGTTTTCGGTCGATGTCCATTCACCGAGTGTCCCATGGTCGTCTTGAAGTTCCGGAAGTGGAGAGATCCCGCGTGTCAGTTGTTGACGATGCCGATCACGGCCCAGCGGACGGGGGCATCCTCGGCGTCGAGCATTTCGCGAACCGAACGACCGTCGCTGGTCAACAGCACCCGATCGCCTCGACGGCAACCCAGCTGGTCCATTGTCACCAGCGGATCGCCCTCGTTGTGACCGTTCGCATCGAGTAGCTGCACGAGCAGCATTCGCTGCCCGGCAAGCGAATCGTGCTTGATCGTGGCCGTCGTGAGGCCGATGACCTTTGCCAGCTGCATCAGATAATCCTCAGGTCATCGACCATCGTGCACCGCCGCTGGCGGGTGAACGTCAACGGGTTGGTCACGCCCTCGCCGGTCGGTGTGGCAATGCTGTAGGAGAGATAGCCTTCGCCACCAAGCCCCAGGCCGGCCATCGAAGGACCATTCTTGACGAACAGGGTCGTGTTCATCACCCGCCCCATCTCGGTCATCGTGCGGACGTTCCTGGAATGAATCAGGCTGGTGTGGCCGAAACCGTGCTCGGCTTCCAGGGCAAGTTCGATTCCTGCCGCCGCGTCAGGGCAACGGACAATCGGCACGCAGGGCATCATCTGTTCCTCGACAACAAACGGGCTGTCCGCGGTCGTCTCGCCAAACAGAATCTGGGTGCCAACCGGCACGCGGACATCCACCTGCTCGGCCAGCACTGACGGATCGGCTCCGACGAAATCCCGGTTGAGGACGTGGTGGCCTCCGTCCTCCGCGGGTGGAGAAAAGACCACCCGGGCCAGTTGATCCATCTGATCAGACGACAGGCGATGCCCCCCGCGGCTACCAAGTGAGTCCATCAGCGGATCGAAGATCGACTCGACGGCAAATACCTCTTTTTCACCGATGCACAACAGGTTGTTGTCGTAGGCGGCCCCCTTGATGATCGAGGCGGCCGCGTTGTCCAGATCGGCGGTTTCATCAACCAGGACCGGAGGATTTCCGGGGCCGGCCACGATCGCTCGTTTCTTGCTGGCCATCGCCGCCCGCCCCACGCCCGGACCACCGGTCACCACCAACAGCCTCACACCGCGATGCTCAAAAATCTCCGCCGCCGTCTCCAGCGTCGGCTCACTGATGATCGTCACCAGGTTCTCGATCCCGATCGCCTCCTTGATCGCCTGGTTGAATCGCCGCACACCCTCGCAGGCGATTCTCGCGCCGCTCGGATGCGGGTTGACGACCAGCGTGTTGCCCGCCGCAACCATGCTGACGACGTTGCCGGCGAGTGTCGGCAAGGAGTGGGTGACCGGAGTGATCGCACCGATCACACCGAAGGGCGCGTTCTCGATGATCGTCAGGCCACGATCACCCGAGATCGCGTCGCAACGGAGAAACTCGGTCCCGGGAACCAGCTTGACGATCTGCAACTTTTCGATCTTGTGATCCAATCGCCCGATCTTCGTCTCCTCCAACTCGGACCGCCCCAGTTCATCGCACTGCGTGGTACAGATCTTGACCACGCAGGCAATGGCCCGGTTGCGATCCTCGATCGTCTTCCCCTGCAACTGCTGGAAGGCACGGTTGGCGGCATCGACAGCATCATCGACCCGGGAAAATACTCCCCAGTCACCATCGGCAACGGCGGGAACAGCACTCGAGGCACCGTCACGCCCCAGTTGCGCCAGAACTTCTTCAACCACTGTGCGAACGGATTGTTCGTTGGCCTGGATCATCGAAAAACCTCTCTACAGATGTTGTTGTCTATTTGTTCTCTGTTGGTCGGGGAACCGGTTTACGACGATTCCTAGAAGGATGGGATACGGACCGACTTGTCGCCGACATGGACCTGGTCGATGATGCCGACGATGGCCGCATCGATCGGGAGTTTCTCGGTTTGAGCAGTGAACCGGGCACTGGATCCCTGGACACACAACACGACTTCACCCTCGCCGGCGCCGACGGTGTCGACGACGACGAAGGTCCGTCCGGTGGAATCAAGTCGACCGCGTTTCTTCGCCTCAAGTCGCAGAGGTTCCACGATCAAGAGCTTCTGCCCGACCATCGAATCCACCTTCTGGGTGGAAACAATACTGCCGGTGATTTGTGCCATGAACATCGCTGTCATGCTCCTTGAAAGAGCCGGGAGGATCAGTCGTTGCCTCTGACCACCGCAGCCGTCTGCCGTGCCACGATCAACTCCTCGTTGGTCGGCACGACCCAGATTGCGACATCACTGCCTTGGCCGGTGATCTCGGTTTCGCCATCGACCTGGCCATTTCGCTCCTCGTCGATCACCAGCCCGGCCCAGGCCATGTCCCGACAAACGTCCTCACGGATCTGCTGGCTGTTTTCCCCAATGCCCCCGGTGAAGACGACCACATCAGCCCCACCGAGTACGGCCATCTGGGCGGCGAGATACTGTCGGATCGCAGCGACGAACGTCTTCAAGGCCAACGCAGCCCCCGGGTGACCCTCGGCCGCCGCCGCCTCCAGGTCACGCACGTCGCCGCTGAGGCCACTCAGGCCGAGCAGGCCACTGCGGCAGGCGAGATCGTCAAGCAGTTCCTCGAGACTTTTTCCCGTGGCTCGCATCAGGACCGGCAAGGCAAACGGGTCGAAGTCGCCAACCCGGTTGTTATGAGGCAACCCGCTCTGAGGACTCATCCCCATGCTCGCCGCCCGTGATTCTCCACCGCAGATCGCCGCCAACGAACTGCTGCCGCCGAGATGACAGGAAATCACTCTCAGGTCATCCCGCTCGAGCAGTTCGGCGATCCGCATCCCGATGTATCGATGGCTGGCACCGTGGTATCCCCAGCGGCGAACTCCGTGCTCCTGCCACTCGAGAGGCACAGCGTAGGATCTCACCTCCGGAGAAATCGTCTCGTGAAAACCCGTCTCCAACGCTGCCACCAGCGGGATGTCCGGAAAGGCATCCTGCAACTGCCGCATTGCCCGGGTATAGGGGGGATTGTGTGCGGGAGCCACGTCGGCAAGTTCTTCCATTCGGGCCAGCAGTTGCGAGTCGACCGGGCGGACCCCGGAGAGTTCTGCGGCAAAGACGGCCTTGAAACCGATCGCCGCCACCTCGTCGACCGTCTCCAGGCACCCGCACTCGGGATCGGTCAGCGCATCCAGGCACATCCCAACGGCGACGGCATGGTCGGAGATCGACGCCGTCGATTCCCGAACGCGGCCTTCAATCTCGACCTGACACACACTCTGCTCCTGGCCGATCCGATCGATCGCCCCACGAGCCAGTTGGCGTTCTTCGTCGAGGTCAAACAGCCGGTACTTGAAGCTGGTCGATCCCAGGTTGGCCACGAGCACTTTCATGGTTCGGTCCTTCGAACCTCCCGATCAGACAAAAACTTCGACCAGCCCATCGGCGGGTCGAGAAATCACGTGAGCCGAAATCAGTTCGCCGACCTGCGAGGCCGCCTGTGATCCGGCATCGATGGCCGCCCGTACACTGCCAATGTCACCCTTGACAACCACGGTCACCCAGCCGCCCCCGAGAACGATCTGGCTCACCAGGTCGACGTTGGCCGCTTTGAGCATGGCATCGGAGGCCTCGCAATGGGCCACCACGCCACGGGTTTCGACCATTCCAATCGCTTCACCACTCATCAGAGTTCCCTCGCTTCACGTTGTGCGAGCCACCGCCGGACCAAACCGCCTGCACTGCTGGCGAATCATCCTCGTCGGTGAGTCAGAACCGGTTTCCGGGTCAGTCCGACGCCGGCATCATGGCGACGAGTTCCTCGTGCGGACGCGGAATCACCTGCACGCTGACCACTTCGCCAACCTTGCTTGCCGCACTGGCACCCGCGTCCACCGCCGCCTTGACCGCGGCCACATCGCCGACGACAAAACCTGTCACCAGGCCGCCACCGACCTGTTTCCAGCCTTTCATCTCGACGTTGGCTGCCTTGAGCATCGCATCACAGGCTTCAACCAGCCCGATCAAGCCCCGCGTCTCGATCATTCCCAACGCTTCCATTTTCTTCGCCATCGCTAGAGTCTCCTGGTAGTCACTCACAGTGAGATTCGAACGGCCACACGCCGCCCGTGTCTTGGTGTCTCCGCCTCTTTTCCTCTCCGCCTCTCCTCTTGCTGTCACCTGCCCCGAGGACCCGCACGAACGGGTCAGCCACGGCAGGCACAGATCTCCGGTTTGAGCAATTCGATCGAATCGGCCGCTGGCAGATTGACCGCGTTGCCCTCGTCGGTGTCGATGTGTACCTCGAGCTTGATATCCTCGCCGTCCCGAACGATCAGGTCTTCGAGCAGTGCCGTGCAACCGGCCGACTCGATCCGCAGTTGCATCGCGTCGCCGGGGGCGACATCGTAATCCGCCAGGTCGGCCGGCCCCATGTGCACATGACGCATTGCCCGGATGACCCCGGCATCCAGCTCGACGGTGCCGGCCGGCCCGATCAGGACACAGCCGGGCGTGTCATGGTGGTCACCGCTGATCCGCACCGGCAGATCGATGCCCAGAGACACACCGTCGGTGAACGACAATTCCACCTGGGTGGCGTTGCGACACGGACCGAGCACCCTCACGTTGGGAATCATCCGACGCCTGGACCCAACGACGGCAACCGTCTGTTTCGCGGCAAAGAAACCGTCCTGATACAACGCGCGGTGAACTTCCAGTTCGGCAGCGGGGCCAAACAGCGACGCCAGATGCTCCCGGGACAAGTGAACGTGGCGTGCCGAGACATTGACGAGCAACGGTCGCGAGCCCGCGGATTGACCGTGTGCCGCAACGCTGGCGCCGGTCGGGACGGCGGTTTCGGCCCGCCGTCGCAACACGTCGCGGACGACCTGCTCGATCTCCGCTCTTCCCAGACCTTGCAACACTCCGGTCATCGTTGCCCCTCACCGTTGCCCGATTCGGACTCCACCACCGTCAATGCCACGCCGGCCGCACCGATCTTGTCTCGCCATTCCTCGGTGATCCCTCCATCGACCACCATGCGATCAACGTCGGCAAGCGAACAAAGCCGTGCCAGGGCCGCATGACCCAATTTGCCGCTGTCGGTCACCACGATGACCTCCTCGGCCGACTGCATCATCGCCCGCTCGGTCTCGACCAGCAGCGCATTGCTGTTGAACAGACCCCGTTCGGTAATCCCACCAACACTCATCACCAATCGCCTCGCATGAACTCGTCCGATCGCCTCGACCGCCAAGGGTCCCAGAGCAACACCGGTTTTCGGATAGAGATACCCACCGACCTGGATCAACTCGATCTTCGGCTGGTTCAACAACACGTTGACGATCGGCAGCGAATTGGTGATCACCTGCAACGATTTGCCCTGCAACTGCTTGGCAACCTCCAGCGTCGTTGTCCCCCCGTCGAGCAATACCGTCTCGCCCGGTTCAATCAACGCCGCCACCGTCCGGGCCACCTGACGTTTTTGAGGACGCGCCTTGACTCGACGATCCTCAAAATCCGTCAACGACTCACCAACGTAGGCAGCTCCTCCTCGAGTCCTCCGAATTTGACCATTTCTATCAAGAACTTCCAGATCTCTCCGTACCGTCGATTCGCTGACCGCCACCTGGTCCACCAGTGACTGAAGCCCAACAAAACCTTCAATTTCAACGATATTTAGGATACGGCTCCGTCGTTCATCAACCAGCATCAGTCACCTCGTTCCACGAGGAATGCACGATTTTTACCTATATTCACAACTTTTGACCGCCATTTCAAACAGTTTCTGTCAGTTTCTTTCACTTTACGTCGATCCCTGTGGCCGCGGACCGGTTATGCCGGTGGCATGTGGAGCCGCGTCCGATACCCGGAAATCAATCGACGTGGAGCTGACCGTCGCTGATTCGCAGACGACCCGAGGCAAACAAGCGAATCGCCTCTGGATAGGCCTGGCATTCGGCAGTAAAGACCCGCGCAGCCAGCGAGTCGGGAGAATCGCCGTTTTCGACCGGTACGACCTGCTGCAGGATGATCGGACCGTGGTCGTACTGGTTATCGGCGAAGTGCACGGTGCAGCCACTGACACGGACTCCCCGTTCCAACGCCGCCTCATGAACGCGATGCCCGTAGAATCCCTTGCCGGAAAAAGCGGGGATCAGGGCCGGGTGGATGTTCATCACCCGCAGCAGGAAATCCTCGGGCACGACGACCAGCGACAGGAACCCGGCCAGGACGACCAGATCGATCTCCGCAGCGCGACATGCCTGGAAAGCCGCATCGCTCCAGGCCGCCGCCGATTCACAATCCCGTCGCGGCAGGACACGGCAGGAAAGTCCGGCGGCCGCGGCGTGATCAAGCCCCCCGACACCGTCCCGGTCCGACACGACCAGAGGAATCTCCGCCCCCAACTCTCCTCGCTCGATCGCCTGCAGCAGGTTGAGCAGCGTCGTGCCTCCTCCGGAGAGGAAGACACCAAGCCGAATCGGCCGGTCGAGGGGTCCAAACAATGGCTCCACGTCAGAGATCCTCCACCATCGGGGCCTGGGACCATTCCAGCCGCTCGGGTTCTTCGCTGCGACGACGGGTTCGCTGTTGCCGATCGTCGCGGCGATTCCGCCAAAGAAACCAGCTGACCGGCAACCCGATCACCAACAGGCCAACGCCCAGGGCCAGCGGCAGGGCCCTTTCCAGCGAGCTCGAGGCGGCGGGGCGCCAAGCGAGTCCGGCCCCGAGTACCAACGGTGCAAACCGGTACGCATCCCGCGCCGGGTACCCGTACATCTTGAAGATATAGCCGGTCACCGACACGCCGTTGACCAATACCGGACGGTTCAGCGACTTGAGTCGCTGAACTTCACGCTTGAGTGATTCCGGGACAGATGTGGTGATCACGACAGCCGGGTGCTGTTGGCTGTCGGACGTGAACAGCCAGGCCTCGTACAGGGTCGTGATCTGCCGCGAATTTTCCCCGGCGGGCATCTCGACCAGTTTCCTCAGGTGGCCACGCAGTGTCACGGGACGGCCCAGGTAGACCCGGGGTCGCCGCACGTTGTTGTAGAGGTCCACGAAGACGGGAAACTCCTCGACGGGCCGCTGACGGATCGCGGGACTTTCGGCAGAGTCACGGCGGGACGCCAGGAACCGCTTCGCGGCCGATTTCAACAGCTGTGGGTCGACGTGGCGGACGTGATCGAGAACGTGGAAATAGGCTGTGGCCTCCTCGCTGCGGATACCCCTCGAAACCAGGCTGCCACCGGGCACCAGGACCGGTGCAAAAACGGCCGGATCGATTTCCACGGCCATTCTGCGAGATGTTTGCGGTGCCTGGGACATGACGCGTCCGGTCCCGGCAAACCCGACCAGTACGAGCGCAACGAACGCGACGCGACGCATGGCACAACGCCTTGAAGAATCCACGATTCACCGGAACTTCCGATGCGGGCATCGTAGCGGTCCGCGGCGGACGGGACAACGGGCGGTCGACTCTCGTGAAAAGAAGTCCCCGAAAGGGCTCGACCTCCATTGGACCTTTGTGCTAGTTTTCCGCCCGCCTTGCTCGGGCAGGGCTGTGTTTTCCTGCACAGGGCAGGAATCCCGAGTGTATCCGGGGGGCGTACGGCAAGGAGGCCGTCGTGAACTGGGGCCATCCCTCCAGGCAATCGTCAAAAAAATCGTCCAAGTCTGACCCCGGCGCAACGGGTCCGGCTTCACATCATCTTCCCTCGACCGATGATCAGCAGGGCGAGCTGACGGTCCAGATTCGCTGGTTGATCCGCCGCGACATGCCGGAGGTCCTGGAAATCGAACAATCCAGCTTCGCGGCCCCCTGGAGCGAAGAAGATTTTCTCGGCTACCTCAGACAACGCAACTGCATCGGCATGGTTGCCGAGTACAACCAGCAGATCGTCGGGTTCATGATCTACGAACTGCACAAGGCCCGCCTGCAGGTACTCAATTTCGCCTGCAGTGCCAATCACCGACGCCTGGGTATCGGGTCCCAGATGGTCGCCAAGCTCGTCGACAAACTCTCACAACAGCGCCGCCAGGAAATCCTGCTGGAAGTCCGAGAATCGAATCTCGAAGCCCAGTTGTTCTTCAAGAAGCTGCAGTTCCGAGCGGTCCGTGTGTTGCGAAGGCATTTTGACGACACAACCGAGGATGCCTACGTGATGCGCTACCGGCTCATCGAATCCGAGTCGGACGACGATCAGCAACTGCCCCACAACCGCATCTCCTTCTTCGACGCCGCCTAGCCGGTGCGGAGGGTATCCCGTCGGAGGGGGTGGCAGCGAGCCGTTGAGCCGGTATCCTCCCCTGCATGGATGCCGCCGCTGTTCACCGTGATTCGATCGTGCTGGAAGGAGTCCGGGTCCACAATCTGCAGAACCTGGACCTCGAGATCCCGCTGCATCGCCTGGTGGTCATTACCGGCATCAGTGGAAGCGGCAAGAGCAGCCTGGCCTTCGACACGCTGGCCGTCGAGGGGCAACGGCGTTACATCGAGACACTCTCACCAACCTCCCGCGGTTTGCTCGATCGGCTCGACCGCCCCGAGGCCGATCGCATTGAGAACATCCCCCCGACGATCGCGATCCGGCAGGGTACCGACCGCGCCGGCGCCCGTGAAACGGTGGGAACGGCGACCGAAATTCACGACCTCCTCAGGCTACTCTTCGCAGCGTCAGGGGAAATCCGCTGTCCCGACTGCAAGATCCCGGTCACCACATCAACACCGGCCTCGATCGCCGACGATCTCGGCCGGTTACCCGACGGTTGCCGCTACCAGGTCGCTTTCGCAGCCAAGGCCTACGAGCCCGACGCTGTGGAATGTCTCGAGCGACTGGCCGAAGACGGTTTTCGGCGTCTGGCGGTTCTCCAGCCCGGCGAAGATTCACGGGAAACAGCCGACCTGGCAAAAGTCGAAGAACACGGCATTTCCACGGCCTGGATCATCCTGGATCGCCTCACCTCCGGCTCGGTCGATCCCGCGAGAATCGAGGACAGCCTCGAACAAGCCCTGACCTGCGGAGACGGCCGCTGCCTGGTACTCATCGAAGACGGTAACCACGCCGATCCGGACGTCTCGCTGGATGGCGACGATTGGCAGATACAGTTCTACTCGACCGGCACGGCATGTGACGATTGCGGGCGTGCCTTTCATCCTCCCGAACCGCGATTGTTCAGCTTCCACAGCCCGCTGGGCGCCTGCCCTGAATGCCATGGCTTTGGTCAAGTTCCAGTCATCTCGTTCGACAAGCTTGTACCCGACCCGCGACTGAGCCTGCGGGAGGGTGCGATCGCTGCCTGGACAACCCCGGCCTACTCCCATGAACTCGATGAACTGCTCACCCTGGCGTCGGACTACGGAATCCCCGTCGATGTTGCGTTCGACGAGTTGTCGCAAGAGCAACTGGACCTGATTGTTCGAGGGGTCCCGGA
>Ga0163108_10002817_pt1 | contig 12498 bp, 14 predicted proteins | sample Fk1155metaG_FD_109644 | JGI IMG/M metagenome (GOLD analysis project Ga0163108, IMG submission 109644) | Marine microbial communities from the Central Pacific Ocean - Fk160115 155m metaG | ecosystem: Environmental > Aquatic > Marine > Oceanic > Photic zone | place: The Central Pacific Ocean...
AGTTGTCTTGATGCTGAGCCTTGATGCGCAAGTACTGTTGCATCATTGGGGTGTGTGATTGCTCGTCAGCCAATATTGTGTAACTTGATTATTGTTAGTACGAATCGGTGATTCTACACGATTCAATGAAAACAGAGTTATTTGATTTGTGAATCTAATTTTCCTTTTTGATTTTGAGGTTTTTAATCGGATCGAATGCATGATTTGATAAGATCTTGATCTGGGTTTTTTGCTTATCAAACCTCGTGAAAAGCCAAAAGGATCAGAGTAAGTTACAGTCCCTATTTGCTTCGGTTGAGCTTCTCGATAAGATAGGTACATGACTAAATGCTCTGTTTCTTGCATCCCAGATCTTGTGAAGCGGCTCTCCAATAGGTTGCTTGCTAAAAAACTCATTATGGCCACTGCCGAATCTTGCACTGGGGGATGGGTAGCTGAATCTCTGACAGCTCTAGCGGGTAGTTCGAACTGGTTCGATACGGGATTCGTGACTTATTCCGACAATGCCAAGCAGCGCTTGCTGGAAGTACCTTTTAGTTATTTCGAATATGGTGGTCCGGGTGCAGTAAGCGAAGAAGTGGTGCTAGCCATGGCAAGTGGAGCCATTAAGAATAGTCGCGCCAATGTTGCGGTAGCTGTTAGTGGGATTGCCGGTCCCGACGGCGGTAGCGTTGGAAAACCTGTAGGTACGGTATGGATCGCTTGGCAGTGGGAAGGCAAGACTTTGTCTAGGTGTTTTTGTTTTAATGGTGAGCGCAAGATGGTGCGGCTAGCTGCGGTGATAGCCGCGCTTGAAGGCACATTAACTTTAGTAGACTGATTAGCGGGGGTCAGGGAACTCAAGGGGTCGAACAAAAAATTAAAGGATATTGAACTTTTGCCAATATACTGTTTGTATATACAGTATTTTTTTGATTTAATAAGCACTGTTTATACATACAGTAAATTGGTAAATTTTGTAATCGAATATGGCTGGGTTAGGTATTATCCTTTGTGCTTTAAGGCCCGCTGATGGAAGTGAAAACAAAGTTAAAGTCGAAGATCAGTGTAAGCAAAGTCCAATATCTAATTTAGCCGACCAAATGTGGCAGAATCTTTTTAGGGCCTGCCCAAACGGTGGCTGGTAGCAGGGAACAGACTACTAATAAGGCTCGGATCACCGAGTATTAAAATGAATGAAACGACTGCATTACTCATGGAACCAGCATCAGTTGTTAAGGTAATCCAAGGATACAACTATGATCGAAGATAACAGTAGTAAAGAGAAAGCTCTGGCGGCAGCGTTGTCGCAAATCGAAAGACAATTTGGCAAAGGTTCCATGATGCGACTCGGAGATACTGAGCGTGAGCCTATTCCCGCAATCTCTACTGGTTCACTGGGTTTAGATGTGGCGCTGGGTATTGGCGGGTTACCCCGAGGTCGAATCGTCGAAATCTATGGGCCGGAATCGTCCGGTAAGACAACATTAACCTTACAAGTCATTGCGGAAGCTCAGAAAGCTGGTGGTAGTTGTGCTTTTATAGATGCAGAGCATGCGTTAGATCCGATCTATGCTCAGAATCTCGGCGTGGATGTAGATAATTTATTGGTTAGTCAACCAGATACCGGGGAACAGGCATTAGAAATATGTGACATGGTAGTTCGTTCCGGTGCTCTTGACGTAGTAGTCATAGACTCGGTAGCAGCTTTGACCCCTAGAGCAGAAATCGAAGGCGATATGGGAGATAGCCACATGGGCTTGCAGGCTCGACTGATGTCTCAAGCATTACGTAAGATGACCGCAAACATTAAAAACTCCAACACGTTAGTCGTCTTTATCAACCAGATTCGTATGAAAATTGGCGTAATGTTTGGTTCTCCTGAAACCACTACTGGAGGAAACGCACTAAAGTTTTATTCTTCAGTTCGTCTTGATATTCGGCGTATCGGTTCTGTCAAGGAAGGTGACGAGGTCGTGGGTAACGAGACCCGTGTAAAGGTAGTAAAAAACAAAGTTGCTCCTCCATTCAGGCAAACCGAGTTTCAGATCATGTATGGCACTGGCATTTACCATATGGGCGAGGTCATTGATTTGGCTGTGAAGCAGAACCTGATTGAAAAATCTGGCGCCTGGTATTCCTATAAGAATGAAAAAATAGGTCAAGGCAAGAAGAACGTAGCCATTTATCTTGAAGAGAACTTAAAAATCGCAGATGAGATCGAAAGTGCTATAAGGGAAGATTTGCTCGGAGAGCACACTGATAAAAAGAACGCGGAGAAGGACGCGATCGCTGCGAGTGAAGATGTGGTACTGTTAGCAGATGCGAAAAGTAAAAACGTTTCCTAACTGATTGGTATCAACAAAGTATTACTATAATCACTTTTTATACTGAAGATGTCCCCGTTCTCCGACGGGCCGCTATGGATTTCTTGGCCCGTCGAGAACATTCTTTCTTTGAGTTAAAGCACAAATTAGAATCTAAATTTCCCGAAACTGACAGTTCGATTATCGAAAATGTCATAAATGTACTATGTAGTGAAAATCTGCAGTCGGATGCGCGATTTACTGAATCCTATGTTTACTGGAAAAAGAAGCGTGGATTTGGCTATTTAAATATACGAGCCAACCTAAATGCGAAACATATCAAAGATTTTATTATCGATTCATATTTATTCGTTGATGATAACTGGCATGAAATAGCTGATAACCTGGTGGAAAAAAGGATTAGCCAACTCGATGCAATAAACATTAAGTCTAAGGAGTACAGACGATTGGTTTGTTTTTTACAAGCGCGAGGGTTTAAAGACTCAGACATCTGTTTAGCGGTAAGAAATCGATTAGACAGCAGACTGTTGTCTGATTGTTAGTACTGTCTTAACTGGTAGAAACGCTCTCATAGCTAGACTAGTAAGTATTTTTTGCGAATAATAAGTCATGTGAAATTTCGAAATGCCGAGATTCAAATCGGTGAATCCAAAGCTGTTGATTACTAGATGAAACTCATTAAACCTTTTTGCGGGCTAAGGCCCACCCGTGGCCTAGCGAGTCAAGTGGCTTCCCATCCCTACGATGTACTTAACCGTAAAGAAGCGACCGAAATTGCGCATGGCAATCCTTATAGTTTTTTGCATATCAACAAACCCGAAATAGATTTAGATAGCAAAACCGATGCCCATGACAGGAAGGTTTACCAAAAAGGCCGGGAAAATCTTGACCAGTTTATTGAACAAGGGGTCTTTCAGCTGGATGAAGAAGCCAATTACTACGTTTACAAACAGATAATGGGAACCCATGAACAGGTTGGTCTGGTGGCGGTAGCATCGGTCGAGGCGTATGAGGAAAATCTGATTAAGAAGCATGAATTTACAAGGCCAGACAAAGAAGATGATCGAGTGAGACACATGGAAAGTTTAAGTGCACAGGTAGGTCCGGTATTTCTAACTTACAAATCTGTTGACGCAGTTAATGAGCTTATAGAGCAAATTATGGAGACGGAGTCCGAATATGACTTCGAGGCTGATTTCAATACTCGTCATGTATTCTGGGTTGTTAATGACAGGAATATGGTGGCAAAGATAGACACAGCATTTGGTGAAGTTAATCATTTATATGTAGCAGATGGTCATCATCGATCTGCCGCAGCACAGCGAGTTAAGAGATTAAGCCAAGGCCGTAATCCAAATCACACCGGCAAAGAATCTTATAACTTTTTCCTTGTGGTATTATTTCCAGACAAGCAGGTGCAGGTTCTTGATTACAACCGTGTAGTTAAAATTGAAAGGAATATATTTCCCACCAGACTTTTGAATGACATAGGTAAGTACTTCGATGTTATTAAAGTAGAAAATGCAACTATGGCGAAACCTAGCATACCGAGGTGTTTTGGCCTTTATTTGAATAACTACTGGTATCAACTAACAGTAAATAACAAGCTTAGGGCTCAAATCGATGAAAACAATCCCACAGAAAGTCTGGATGTGAGCATAATACAGAATACGGTATTTGAGCCTTTACTGGGTATCAAAAATCAACGTACCGATAAACGGGTAGATTTTGTCGGTGGTATTCGTGGGCTGGAAGAGCTGGAAAAGCGAGTTAATTCTGGAGAATGGCAGGCAGCAGTTGCGTTTTATCCGACTTCGGTTGAAAGCTTGATGGCAATAGCCGATGCGAATGAAGTCATGCCACCTAAATCCACTTGGTTTGAACCGAAACTCAAAAGCGGGTTGGTTGTGCACATGCTTGATTAGTCGCCTATCGAACTTTTAGGCGTATAGATCCATAAGTCATAAAAAGAAACTCGTTGTAAAAAATGCAGTCCCCCTTATTTAAGCGGGAACTGCAAATCAGTTTCAACGGTTCCATTCTATCGGCCATTCCTTAGCATGAAAAAATTGTCTGAAAAGGGTTTTTCAGGCAGCATCCCGTTTTTCAATGAGTTTGTTCGAATTGCTTTCAATAGGGATTGATTTTGGTTTCATAGCTTCCGGTATCTCTCTCGCCAGATCTATGTGCAATAACCCATTTTGCAAGTGCGCTTGAGTGACCTCTACATGGTCCGCGAGCTGGAAACGGCGCTCAAAATTACGTGCCGCTATACCCTGATGCAGATAATTGATTTCTAAGCTTTCTCCAGTAAGCCTAGTGCCTTTGACAACAAGTAATTGTTGTTCTATCTGTATATCCAATTCGTTTTTTACAAACCCTGCTACGGCCATAGTAATTCGGTACTGGTCTTTATTCAGTAATTCTATGTTATAGGGTGGGTAACTATTTGAATTGGCGTCGCTTCGACTCACTGTCTTCAGTAGGCTGGACAAGTGATCAAAGCCTATAGTCGTTCGATACAAGGGTGAAAAGTCAAAATTATTCATATACATATCCTCTTTAAAGTACTTAATTTTGTCGAAATCGACGGCAAATATAGGTACTTAAGCAATATGGTTAAAGAGAAGCCCATCATAGCGATCAGGCTAGTCCGCAAGTCTCCAATAAAGACGACTTACTTCAAATTCTTATATGGGGGGTTGATTCCCTGGCTTCAAGGTTAGCCGAAAACTATCATTTTGTTTTTTCGTGTGGAGGTGGGGTAGGGTAGGAAAGGTTGCCATCTGTTACCCAAATTCATTCTGGATACGTTCTAGATCATTAGTAAGTCCATGAATTCGTTGACGGGCGTTTGCTCGAGCCGCTTCTGATCTGTGCATTGAAAATAGATATGATTACATCGCTCGGCCGGAAAGTGGCTAGCCAAGTTAGTTTGAAATTTCTTTTCTAATAGTGGGATTCCTTCGCTTCGCCTGCGCTTGTGACCCACCGGATAATCGATCTCCACTTTATCAGTGTGATTTCCGTCCTTGAAAAAAACTTGTAAAGCGTTACCTATACTGCGTTTATCAGCTTCCATGTATTCTCTTGTATATCTTGGATCTTCGTGGATTTCCATCTTCTCTCTTAGTTCATCGATTATGGGGTGCGCCTTATGGAAGCTATCCTCGTAGTCCTGCGCAGTAAGGCTGCCGAAGGCCAGTGGAACAGCTGTCATATATTGCAAACAATGATCGCGATCGGCAGGATTATTGAGAGGCCCAACTTTACTAATAATGCGGATTGCGGATTCCTGCGTGTGAATGACTATTCTTTCAATGTTATCGAGGCGGTCTTTCACTAGAGGATGTAGTTTCACGGCTGCCTCTGCCGCAGTCTGAGAATGGAATTCAGCGGGGAAAGAAATTTTAAATAGGATGTTTTCCATTACATAGCATCCATAAGGCCTTGAAAAAGTGAAAGTATTTCCGTTGAAAGAAACGTCGTAAAAACCCCATGTTTGTGCTGTTAGTGCACTGGGATAACCGATTTCACCCCGGAGGGTTAGATCTGCAAGCCGAACAGCCCGAGAGGTGGCATCGCCGGCTGCCCATGATTTGCGAGGACCAGCATTTGGGGCATGCCGATAAGTACGCAAACTAGAACCGTCCAACCAGGCCTGAGACAGGGCATCGACAATTTGATGCCGTGTACCCCCTAACATATGTGTGGCTATAGCTGTGGAAGCCACACGAACCAGCAATACATGACATAAACCCACACGGTTAAAACTGTTCTCAAGCGCAATGACACCCTGAATTTCGTGAGCTTTTATCATAGCCGTAAGCACGTGACGCATCGTTAGCGGTGCGCTTCCAGTTTCAACTCTTTGCTGGGAAACAAAATCGGCGACTGCCAAGATCGCACCGAGGTTATCAGAAGGATGGCCCCATTCGGCAGCCAGCCAGGTATCATTGTAGTCTAGCCACCGGATCATACAGCCGATATCCCAAGCCGCTTTAGTCGGATCTAATCGGAACTGGGTTCCCGGAACTCTGGCACCGTTAGGAACTACCGTGCCTTCGACGAGTGGGCCCAGTAACTTTGTGCATTCTGGGAATCGCTGGGACAGGAAAGCACAGCCAAGTGCGTCCATCAAACAATACCTGGCGGTATCATACGCATCTGCTGATTCGATCTCGTAGTCACATACGTAATCGGCGATATCTAGGAGCACCTGATCGGGCTCCGGGCTAGTATTTAAATCTACATTATCGGCCATTTTAAACAATAAAAATCAAGTAGTTATTTAATAAATTGCATGTAAAATATCTTTTTTTTTGCGCGAACCTGGGTCGACGGGAAAGCGTTATATATGGCCCAATTACTTGGGAAAGTAAAGTCTCCTTAATTAAAGAAAAGCTAGATATTTGCCGTAGTTATCTGCTATCTATTGTGGATGTCTACCCATTCTGCCGTCTCAGGCCCTATGTAGTCAGCACTAGGCCGAATGATTCGGTTGTTGGCTCTTTGTTCCTTAACATGGGCCGCCCAACCTACTACTCTGGACATTACGAAGATAGGGGTAAATAGCTTTGTTGGGATGTCCATGAAATGGTATGCCGAAGCATGGAAAAAATCTGCGTTACAGAACAATTTTTTCTCCCGCCACATCACTTCTTCACACCGCTCAGAAACAGGGTAAAGCACCGCATCACCTACCTGTTTAGCGAGATTTTTCGCCCAACCTTTGATGATCAGGTTCCGAGGGTCAGATTCTCGGTAAATAGCATGACCGAAACCCATGACTTTTTCTTTACGCTCCAGCATGGCGAGAAGCCCCTTTTCTGCTTCGTCAGGGGAAGACCATTTCTCAATCATATCCATTGCCGCTTCATTTGCGCCTCCGTGCAATGGGCCCCTTAGACTACCGATAGCGCCGGTAATACAAGAATGCATGTCTGACATGGTTGAGGCGCAGACTCGGGCGGTAAAGGTTGATGCATTAAACTCATGTTCAGCATAGAGAATCAGAGACACATTCATCACCTGACGGAATAGGTCGTTGGGTGGCTCGCCACTCAACATGTGGAGAAAATGGCCACCAATTGAGTCATCATCTAAAGCTGTGTTTATGCGTTTTTCTTCGTGGGAGAAGCAATACCAATAGCAAATAATTGAGGGGAGGACGGCGAGCAGTCGGTCAATCACTTCATCCTGCTGTTCGAAAGAAATCTCCGGTTCTAGGTTGCCCAGCATTGAGCAACCTGTTCGCATGACGTCCATCGGATGTGTGGAGGCAGGTATCGTTTCCAATGCATCCCTAAGCGCTTGGGGTAAATCCCGTAAAGATCTAATTTTATTTACATAATTATCTAGTTGTTCTTGATTTGGTAGCTGATCTCGAAGTAGCAAATGGGCAACTTCCTCAAACTTTGCCTTTTCCGCTAGGACAGAAATGTCGAGGCCTCGATAAGTAAGGCCAGTACCTGTTTTACCTACTGTGCAAAGTGAAGTTTCACCTGCAACCTGGCCTCGCAGACCAGGCCCACCTAGCTTTTTATCGATATCTTAATCTCCGCAATTCATCTCATAGATATTTAAATCAGTTTTTAGTGCAACTTTGTCATAAAGTGCACGAGCACGATAATTGTTATCTCTTGTTATCCAACGTACGGTACCCCATTTTTCCCTATAGCCGATTGATTTAAGCTCATTCAAAAGCAATTTTGCTGCTTCGCTTCCTCTAAAGGCAGGAGCTACGATTATATCATCAAGAAAGCCAATATTTTTTCCCCACAAAGGTCGCGGCATCGCTCTGTAATGAGCTAGACCAATTAGACGACCATCAACTTCAGCAACTAAGCCCTTCAATGGATGCGTCTTATCCATCAACCAACCCCAAGTTGTGTTCACAACATCTTCTGTTAATTGAACCTCATAATGTTCAGCGTAAAACCGATAAATTTCTAACCATTCATCAAAATCATTGTTTATTAAAACACGGATTTTCGTCATTTTTATTCACTCTATTTTTTTGGCTTATTGAATTTACTTTCACTCAATTAAAATGGCTTAAGAAATCCTTAGAATCAATAGACTAAATTTACGCTGGAACTGCCTTGAAACATTAGGTTGTATTGCAAGTCCATCATCCTTTGTCTCCGGGCTATTGGCTTATCATCTGAACTGGAATTTGTTATTTTGCGAACGTAAGACTAAATCAATACTTTGACTTTCTATTATTTATAATTCCCCTTGTTAAAAAGTGCATCTAGCTTTTCTTCGTACGCGTGATAACCAAGGACTTCGTATAATTCTGCTCGTGTTTGCATTGTGTCTATAATCTCCGATTGAACTCCATTTCTGGAGATCGTCTGATAAACCTCCAAAGCCACCTTGCTCATAGCCCTGAATGCACTGAGAGGGTAGAGTACCATTGCCACTCCGGCTTCATTTAATTCCTGGCAGTTAAATAGCGGGGTTTTTCCGAACTCTGTAATGTTGGCGAGTATGGGCACATTCACGGCGGCAGCGAATTGACGATATTGTTCCAATTCCAAAACAGCTTCAGGGAAGATAGCGTCCGCGCCTGCTTCCACACAAGCTATGGCTCTTTCAACGGCGGCGTTCATGCCTTCCACAGCCAGCGCATCAGTGCGAGCCATGATGACGAAATCTTCATCACTTCTGCTATCAGACGCTGCTTTGATGCGGTCTACCATCTCTTCTAGGCTAACAATTGCTTTGTTGGGGCGATGACCACAGCGCTTTTGAGAAACTTGATCCTCAATATGTACAGCTGCGGCGCCCGCCCTCTCCATAGCCTTGATAGTGCGAGCGATGTTAAAGGCGCTTCCCCAACCGGTATCGATATCGACCAATAGGGGTAGGTCTGATGCATTACAAATGCGTTCCACATCGATAATTACGTCATTCAGGCTGGTAATACCAAGATCTGGGAACCCATAGGATGCATTTGCGACACCACCACCGGAGAGATAGATTGCAACATGTCCTGCGTCTTCCGCCAGCATGGCGCAATAGGCGTTAATTGTGCCTACGATTTGCAAGGGAGTATGGCTCTTGAGAGCTTTTCTGAACCTTGCTCCTGGAGAAGGATTTTTCATGTTAATTATACTCTTTATCTATTTGATTTAATTGATCTAATAAAGTTGATTTTGCACTGGAAATATGACGTTTCATCAGCAGCTCAGCCAACTCCGAGTCGTTTGTTTCTATGGCATCCACTATCTGGTGGTGTTCTTTGAATGCTTGAATAGGGCGGGAAGGCTCGCTTGCTGTCTGTACCCGATAAAGACGTTGCAGGTGGTAGAGTTCGCCGCAAAGTATATCGAAAAGTCGTCCATTACCGCTTAGTTGAACAATTTGAAAGTGGAAATCCAAATCGCCTTCGCGCTGATAGTAGATGCGGCCATTCTCCGATTGAATCTGCTTCTCATGTTGGGTCAGCAATTCTCGTAATCTGAAGCAGTCATCTGGTATGGCATTCGTTGCCGCTAGTCGGCAGGCTAGACCTTCCAATGACTCTCTAATTTCATAAATTTCAATTATTTGGGAGATGTTTAAGGAAACGATATTGGCACCAATATTGGGTTTGATTTCTACAAGTTTGCAGCCCTCTAGACGTCGAATAGCCTCGCGCAATGGGCCGCGGCTGATGCCATATTGCTTGCTAAGTTGTGGTTCATTGATCTTAGAGCCAGGTTCTAGTTCTCCCTCTATAATGGCTGTTCGAATCTGATCGAAAACACCATCGGCGAGTGTAGAGGGCTTAGTACCTAGAGAAAATTCAGCTTTAGCTTTCAAATTGATATATTGTCAACAAAAATGTAATTAAAAATGAATATTGCCTATATATTTAATATAAATCAATTAAATTGTTGACAATATAATTACTATAACTGGTTTTCTGTACCAGATACTGTATTAGGTGAAGGACGAAGCAGGTGCCCGTTCAAGGTCGCTGAGGTTCCAGTGGTCGAAAATAACCGGTTTCTTCAATTAAGAGAGGGTAAGATTGAAATCGGGAGCTTGGAAATGCAGTCATTGTTTGCTGATAACCATAGTAGTACCTGTTGTGGCTTTGTACATAAAGCTTATGAATTTTAGTTAGTTGTTCTTCTAAATTACTCAATATGTTATTAGCTTTGTTCCGGGACTTAAGTTTTAATTCTAAGACAATTTCATTTGTAACTAGATCTAAAATACGAAACTTTAAAAGATGGCATTCGGTAGATTTCAAGATTTTTTAAGCGGACTGGTTAAACGCCAGCGGGGATTATTTTTTACTGGTAGTGAAAAAGCTTCTATTGATGAGCTACTAGACAAGCTTATGGGAACCGTAGGGGAGGTTTCCGCAATCGTGACCGCACGCCAGGTTCTGGACCACTATGACGACCTAACGGATGACCAGAAGTTAGAGTTTTTTAAAAATTTGGAACAAAACTATAATGCGAATCAGGTTTCAGTGAAGTTGGCCTTCGAAGCATACGATGAAGAACCATCTAGTACTAACCTAAATAAACTCTCCAAGGCAGCTGAGCCAATGCGGCATGAGTTGCTACGACGGCTAAATTCAACTCCCGACGCAGCCCATAATTTGGTAGGAATGCGCACTGATCTGCGGAAACATCTGAGAGATAACCCAGAGCTTAATTCAGTAGATGAGGATTTTGTGCGACTGTTTTCTTCATGGTTCGGTCGTGGATTTCTTGTGTTAAAAACAATCAATTGGTCTACCTCTGCGGCAGTTCTAGAAAGGATTATTCGCTATGAAGCAGTACATGAGATTAAAGATTGGGATGATCTGCGTAGTCGCATTGACCCTCCAAACCGGCGCTGTTTTGCATTCTTCCATCCAGCCCTTGTTGATGAGCCGCTCATTTTTGTCGAAGTAGCGTTGTTAAAAGATATACCCACTTCCATTTACTCTATATTAGAGGACAAGGGCACTGGAGCTATTGATTCCTCGGAATACTCCACCGCGGTCTTTTACAGCATAAGTAATTGTCAGCCAGGGCTTCAAAATATTTCTTTCGGCAACTTTCTCATAAAGCAAGTTGTACAGGAATTGCAGGGAGAGTTTCCGTCCATCAAGACTTTTGTAACTCTTTCACCTATATCCGGCTTGCAAGCATGGCTAGATACTAATACTGATTTGGAGACGCCCGAGCTCATTGATTTAAAGAACCAAGTGAACGCTTTATCATTTAACAAAGAAGCAACAGAAGAACACGGTCATCTCATTAAACAAGTAGTGTTTAATTACCTGTTGCAGGCTAAAAAGGGCAAATATCCGGCTGACCCCGTTGCTCGTTTTCATTTAGGTAACGGAGCATATGTATATCAGTTACATACCGGTGCAGATTTCAGCGAAAAAGGTTTAAGTCAGTCACGCGGAGCTATGGTAAATTACATGTATGACCTTCGTTATATTGAAATCAATCACGAACGCTATGCTACAGATGGTGATATCGAATTTAACGATAAACTGAAGTCACTTCTACTAGAATCCTAACTTCGTTACGGTCGTTAGGGATTTCTGGATCCTCTAAGACTCGATATTTCAGGCTCTGAAGTGGCTTTGCGAGTGTAAGCACAATGCCCTGTGGCTTAACTAACCAGTTGCGTCCTGCTTGAGGGTTAATAAATGGTTTAATCATGAAAGCCTATTCACCTAAAACTGCTACAATTGCATATTGCGATTAACGAAACCAGTTTAAGTGCTCAATACTTCGACGAGCCAGTCTGTGATTAAGTCAAAACCACTACGCACCCCTAACGAAACATTTGGTAGCAAAGGTCTTTTTGCGCTATGCGAAAGGATTATTACAAGTGGTGCGCTTGGCCGTTCGAGGAACTACAGGGCGCTTCTCCAATACCTAGTGCAGTGTTCCATCGAAGGGAAGTCTCCGAAAGAGTTGGAAATAGCAATAGATGTATTGGGCAGAAATAATGACTTCGATGTATCTGTCGATTCAACGGTGCGTGTCAATGTGCATCAGCTACGCAAAAAATTGGATGCTTATTTCGAAGAATATGCGACAGAAGAAAATTACAGAATTATTGTTCCAAAAGGTAGCTACAGATTGTCGGTGATACCTTCAATTAAAAAAGTTGAAAATTCGTCATCTCTATTCAGTCAGCGGTCACAAGAAAATCTTAACACAGGCTTGCTCTTTGCAGG
>Ga0163108_10002818_pt1 | contig 12497 bp, 7 predicted proteins | sample Fk1155metaG_FD_109644 | JGI IMG/M metagenome (GOLD analysis project Ga0163108, IMG submission 109644) | Marine microbial communities from the Central Pacific Ocean - Fk160115 155m metaG | ecosystem: Environmental > Aquatic > Marine > Oceanic > Photic zone | place: The Central Pacific Ocean...
GAGGTTGGGAAATCGTCCTCAGAGAACGGAACCACGTACAGCATTTTTCCACCATGCTTTTGTTGTGATTCGGCCATTGCGGTCAGACAGGATGTGTATTCGTCGACCGTGAGGTTTGAGCGGCCTGCGTTCATTCTGCGCCACAAGATTCCACGTGTCAGCAGGTGTCCAATGCCTGTGCCGGCCAAGGGCCCCAATGAAGCTGCTGCTACCACTTGGTCATGGCTCTCTGTTTTCCGAAAGTCGGAGTGTTGGTTGTAGCTGATGATGATGTCGGGCTTGAATTGGCTTTTTATCCGGCGGATCCATTCTCGCGTTTGAATGCAGGTGTAGCCAGGTACTCCAGCATTTTGAATGTCCGCAGAGGGCAATAAGCGCGCCAGTTGCGCGGCCATGGTTTCGTGGTCTTGGACACCGTCACCAAACATGGATGAATCGCCCACCATCAAGATGCGTGTGGACGGGTTGGTCTTTGGTTCCGGACCACGCATGCCGATCTGATTGATTTTGGCGGTCTTTCGGCGCCATTTCATTGTTTGGCCCGCGGGGAGAATCCACCCCAACTTGCTGTCTGTGACAAAGCCATCTGCCCGTTTTGGGTTGTCCGGCTTGATGGAACGGCCTGCGGCTTCTGCAATGACGAGACAGACCAATAGACTGAAGGCAGCAAGCATGGCTCGGGAGCGGAGTAGGTACACGATCAACCTCTCAATCGTTCTCTCAATATCATGCGATCGACTTTCGCGTTGTGTCGTGGATCCACCGGAATGTTTTGTACGGCCCGGGCGGGCGTTCCGGTTGCTTCTTCTATCTGTGAGTGCCAGTCATCGGGCGGGTCCCGCAGTTCCACAGCAAGGACCGGTTGGCCATCGATTTCGACCAAGCCCGAACGAACGACAAAGGGAAAAGATTCGGCCGCTCCCTCGACGGCGAGCGGCCATCGACCTGCCACCGACTCTCCAACCCGGCCCACCAGCCAGAGGTCACCGTTCTCGTCGATGTGTCCCACATCCCCCGTGCGGTGCCAAATTGCACCATCTTCATGGATCTTGCATGCGGCATCTGCTTCGGGGTTGTTCACATACCCCGGGTTGACGTGTGGGCCGGCCACCTGGATTTCTCCATAAGGGGCACCATCGATCCGAATTTGAATGTGCTCTACCGGTTGACCGACCAGTGCGCCCTTGGCGCTTGTGGCAAGCAGTTGTGCTCGGTGTTTCTTGGCATCCAATACCGCGATGGGTTCTGCCTCTGTTGAGCCGTAGACCACGTGGATGTCGATGTGGGGCAGCAGTTCTGCCAAATCGTCCACGAGTGAAGCCGGTACCCGTGCACCACCCATATAAACTTCGCGTAGATCTGGCAGGGGTTCTGGGGTCTCTTTTAGGTGATCCGCGATGATTCGAAAGAAGGCGGGCGAGCCGGAGGATGAAGTGATTGCATCGCGTTTCAATTGTCGGACGACCGGTCCTGGGTCGATGTTTCCAACCTGCTTTAGGTTGGCATCTGCAATGACACAGGTCGCGCCACCGGCCAGTGAATGAAGCAAGAATACAGGCAAGGTGGGTAGATCCACGTCCCCTTCGGAGAAGGGCATGTGGTCGTGCAATACGTGATGCTGTCCAAGCAGAAAGTCATGACTTCGCGCAATGGCTTTCGGCACGCCAGTGGTCCCGCTGGTAAATGTGAGCAAAGCGGGGCCAGGTTCCGCATTGATGGGTGGACACGAGCCTTTGAGCCGGTCTGTCCGGCGGTGAGTCAAAGGAATGAAACCTGTGGAGCCATAAAACTTCAAGCCCCGAAGCGCTGGGGTGTTGAGGCGCAATAGGTGAGCTTTTGGCACACCGATAAACGCATCGGGAGGATGGAGTGTGAGCAATTGTTGAACGTCTGATGCAGGGTCCACCAAGGTCGCCGTTGCACCGATGTGAAACAGGGCGAGAAGGTGAACGTATAAAGGTACGCTCATGGGGATAAGGAGCACGACCCGGTCTCCTGGCTTGATTCCAGCTTCCAACAGGCCACCCGCAAGTCCACCAATCTGCTCGCGCAGTTCCGTATATGTGACCCGCTCTCCTTGGGGTGAAATCATGGCCGCTGCGTTGCTGTCACGAAGCTGTTCCAGGACATTCGCCATTACAAGGCCTTCTCGTACAGGGCGTACCGCCGAAAAATTGTACCTGCATGCTTGGAAATTTGGCGGCTATGGCTGTCGGTCCACATAAGGGCATGAATACCACCCGCAGTCCAGCCAAGTTCATGAGCTTTCCGGTGCCCAGCAGCGGTCAACCAGCTTCCAATACCCGCGCGTCGATGTTCTGGGTCGACCGCGAGGGTTTTGATGATGAATTGCTTTGTTTCGGGGTTCAGTTGGTCTGGAATACTGAAGCAGAATGCCGCTGGCTTCCCACTGGGGCTGATGGCGATCAGCACCATTCGTGGGTCGATAATCGACTCAATGGGTGCATACATGGCTCGAAATGCATCCAAGGGGAGGGGAGTATACGCGAACGCTTTTGTGAAGGCGGCGGTCGAGATTTCATGAAAGCATTTGAGGCCGGCTTCGAAGCCGCCGAATGACTGCAGGTCATCGATGGTCCACCCGGCATCCATGAGCTTGCTGGAGTGTGCCTGGGCCGACTCTGATTGTCCTGAATTGGGCGCCAAAGCGGAAGCATAATTTGCACATATACTGTAGCCACGGGCCTCCCACACCACAGGAGAGAACTGGGGTTCACCCAGAAATGGCGCCCGTCCATCTGTTTCAATGACCGCCCGGTAAGCGTGCCATGTGGTTGCACCAAGTGGGCCCCGGGCGTGTGTGCAGCCTTGTGACCGAAGCCAGTGTTCGGCTTCGACAATTTGGTCGATGGTGCCGTCTTCAATGTTCCCGTACGGAAACAGATCGGGGTGGATGTGTGCTCGAATTCCCTCAGGGGCAGGGAACTTCATGTGACCGCCCATGCGACGGCACCCGACATCAGTGCTGAGATTAGCCGTCGACCAGCGATGGGGGTCCGCGCGAGGATGGCAAAGCACGCACACCCCACAATGGCCGCAAGCGAGATGGCCAAAATGGGCACTTCAATTTCGTATGCGAATACTGGGAGTATGGGTGTCATGGCGCCAGAGATCGCCATGGGTACAACGGGCCACCCCCGCACCAATGCCATTCGGGACAAAGCGATTGCTCCGCTGGCTGCCAATGTCGCGAGATATGGGATGAACAGTCCTGGATCTCCGAAATGCCCGAAGATGAGAACAACGATCATGGAGCCCACGATGGTGGGAAACACTTCGTCCAGATCAGCACGAATGTGGCCTTCTCGTGGTGTGGTTGCAATGTACAAACAGTAGAAAGCGAGGAGGGGTAGGAACCATGTCCACCCCCCCAAGGCCCATGCGAGCGTGACGACCACCAATACGGTGATGCCGCCAGCTGGGGTAAGCGCGGCGAGCCGGTACGAAGAGACTGTGATGCAGACGCCAAGCAGCAGCCCTTCAATCCAACCGGAAAGGTCCTGAAGGCCCAGGCGGATGGTTCGATCGAGGACCAAGAAGCAAGTGTATGGAATAAAGAGATTGTCGGCGCCGCGCACACTGATGGCTTCCGTTGCGGTTGCCATGATGGCCGCAACCAATGCGACGAGCAACATGGCGGGCCACCCGGGCAGTCCAGCCAGAGCGAGCCCAGTCAAACAGATGCCCATTGCGAGTGCAAAAAAGACCAGGCTGCCTTCGACTGTGCGGTGATTGTCGTACACCTGGTATTCGGTGCCCGCCACCTTTTGACCGACCAAGGCCGCCGCTGTATCGGCCAATGCCATTACGGCGATGGGAACACAAAACAGGAGTGGGTCACCTTTGGAAAGCCAAAATGTCCCCAGCACTGCCAAGGGGTAATAATACGCGCCGCTCGTTCGTCTTTCGACGCCATGCACGCTGGATAGGAGGCCGGTTGTTTTGCCCACAACCAAGAGGCCAGCGAACGATATGGACAACAGGCAGACCGACCACGGGCTGTTGAGTACCCAAGGAAAGGTCATCACGATCAGGCCAGCTCCCACGTGGGTGAATTTTCGCGTGACTTCTACGCGAACACCTCTTGTCCGATGCATCCATTCTCCAGTGACGAAGAGTGAAATGATTCCTGCGCTGATGATGAGCGCTCCAGGTGCATCGCTAAGGACGGCTTCCAGCATTCAAACCCCAGGTTTCAATCCTTCATCGCCCCTGCCAAAAAAGGTAGGTGTGACGAAGCCGTGAAACTGCCTAGAGGATACTACCTGTTCCGGCTTCTTCGACCTAAATTCCGAACATGATTTTCTTGCTTTCATTCATTGTTGCGTGCGGTCAAAACTCCGAATCGGGAAAGGCCCCGGCAGAAGAATCAGGCTCTCTTTCTGCTGCGGACTACGAAGCACTCCCAACCCTCACGGTTGAATACCCGGAAAGGGGAAGTTTTGATAACAATGGCTCGGGCCAAGTTCGGGGCAAAGTATCATCTGACAATGACGGGTTGAACTCGATTACCATCAATGGGGAGTCGTTTCCGGTGGACTCTACGGGTCGGTTTGCGGCAGACATGGAGTGGCGGCCAGGCATACAAATCTTGGGCACACGAGCGGAAGCGGAGAACGGTGAAAGGGCTGTCGATGGTCGTGCATTTTACACGGGGCCCATCCACGAGCCGGCCAGCTGGATCGCCAGTGCCATTCGTATGGAAGTGGATTCAGAAATCCTCGATGATGATGATTCGGAACCGGATGATGTTGCAGGGTTGATTGAACTTGCATTGAACGATGGAACGCTGCTGGAACCAGTCATCGGTGATCCGATCGACCTCGATACTGCGGTGTTGACACCAACCGTTTTCACTTTCGCGGATGCACACATCGATCTTGTTCCGGATGAAGGTGCAATCGATGCCGTCATTAGTTTGGAAGGCCTGGAGATAGCCTGCGACGTGGAGGCGATCGGGCTCGTGTCGACCTCAGGTACAGCTTCTGCGGATCGTTTGGATGCCTCGGTACGAATGACTGTGACCTCTTCGGGAGGGGATGTTCGGGCAGAAACCTCTGATGTGACGGTTTGGGTAACGAATCTCGAATACGATATTTCGGGCATTCCAGATCCACTGGAAACGATGGTTGCTGGTTGGGTTGACGGTCTCGTGGAAAATGCCATCGAAGATGCGATCAAAGATGTCATGGCGACCTACGTTGAGAATGCGCTCGAGGCCTTGGCTGTCGGAACCACCTTCAGCGACAACTTGGGCATGGATTTGCGTTTGTCTGGGCTCGAGGTGTTGTCCCGAGGGGTTCGTTTTGAGGTGGATGCAAAGATTGAAGCCGTGAATGGTTTGGATTTACCACCGGGTGCTGGTTCGATGCTGACCGTTGGCGAGCCACCACCGTGGCCCAGTCAAGCCGATCAGCCTCTTTGGGCTGCAGTGGACGACGATTTGTTGAATCAACTCGGGCTTGCGTTCTGGCAGACCGGCTACGTCAACCAGATCGAGTTGGATCCCGTTTTGCTGGGTGGGTTGACCGGTGGACCCATCCCTCCTCCCTTGGGTCCAATTGAGTCCGTGGCGATGAGCTTGAACTTGCCGCCCACAATTGAGCCATCCAAAGAAGAGGACTGGAGTGCCCAAATCGCCCTTGGTGAATGGCTGATCGAGTTTGTTCGAGAAGATGGGGAGGTCCTTGAGTTCTCCGTAAGCTTCCGCTCAAATGTTCAGGTCGACATTGAGGAGGACGGACAAATCAGTCTGGACGTAGATGCACGCCCTTCAATGATTGAGCAGGCGATTGGTGTTCTACGGTCTCCTGATGCGCTGGACCCGGGTGATTTGTCCGCATTGATTCGGTTGTTGGTACCCCCTTTGCTGGGCAATGCATCGAGCTTTGCCCCAGAGGTGCCTGTCCCCGTGATTCCTTTGGATGAGTTCATTGAAACCCCGTCCACTGAGGGGCGGGAGTTGGTCGCAGAAGACCCCACAATTCAAGTGAACCAAGAGGGTTGGCTGGTGCTGAAGTCTGGATTGAAAATCCGCTAATCAGGGCCGCCTGCGGCTTTTGGCCTGTTCCTCACGGAGTTGAACGGCTCGATCAAACGCACGTTGTGCCTCGTCGTCTTTGCCCTGCTTTTTGAGAACATTGGCCCAGAGCAATCCACATCCGATGTGGTCGGGCGCCATCTTCATACACGCTTGCAGAACGGTCGCCGCTTCGTCGTAGCGCTGAAGGTTGAACAAGGCCTGTGCCATTGCGTTGGTGGTCAGTGGGTTTGGGGGCTCTGAACGTTTGATGGCCCGCAGTTGTCGCAGTTGCTCGCGGTAGCGCTTTTGTTCTGCGAGGACTTCTACGAATGTCCTTCTTGCGGGTACAGAGGGCGGATGAAGCCGAATCTCTTCTCGAAGGAATTGCTCGGCTTCGTTTGGCATTCCTTGCGCTCGGCGAATCAAACCCATGGTGTGGTTGATAAACGGTTGACCAGGATTTTCCGCCAACGCCTGCATGAGAATACTCTCCGCGCCGGCAATATCGTTGCGCATGAATAGAACCAGTCCATCGAATGTCTGGGTCACAGGTGCATCGGGAATCTTGAGTTTTGCGTACTGTACGGCGTTGTCGAGTTCCGGAATGCGGCCGCCCAAGAAGAGCGTGGTTAGCCAGCCTCGCCATATATCTTCGAGGTAGGGGTCAATGTCAATGATCGACTCAAACATGGCGGACGCTGAAACCATGTCGCCTTTGCGGATCAGAATATTCGCGATCATGGCTTTGTTGTTGGTCGAAGGGTGGGCCTCTTCGATATCGAGTGCAGACCGGTATGCTTCGTCGATTTTTCCCATGCGAAGGAGCAATTGAGCGCGAAGTGTGCGCATGTCCACCAGCGTTGGCTCTTTCTCCAAGAGCGCATCGATGTGCTTGGATGCTTCATCCAGTTTTCCGGATTGAAGCAATTTCCGGCCCTTCTCTACTTCCTTGAGAATCGGAAGGCGGCTCACAGGATCGGGTAGGCCATCCGTGGGAGAATCGGTGTCTACCGTGGTCGTAATGTACCCAAGAGCGGCCAGTTGCTCGAGACGTTCGGGGCTTAGTTCTACACGGTCCGCCGTATTCTCATTGCCCACCATGGCGTTGGTCATGACGCCAAGATCGGCGATGAGTGCGTTCATTTTGTCGGTTTCTGGGCCGGCCAAGTTGTTTCTTTCCGGGAAGTCACGTGCCGCGTACAGCTCCGGTGTGGTCGAGTCGATCAGCTTGTAATCATCGGTCACAAGTGCTTTTTGCGGTGCCCATCCATAATGCCGGTAAGCGTACAGGCTTTCGACATAGACTTCGCGTCCGGAGAGTTCTTCCACCGCTTCTGGTTTGAGCCATGGTGTGAGATCGGTGCCATCCAGTCCGTCGGGGACATCGAGTCCGGCCAGCTGAAGCACAGTGGGGAATACGTCGACAATGCTGACGGGGAAACGGATTCTTTTTCCTGTCCCATTCCGTTTGGGTGGAATGACGATGAATGGGATTCGGGTTGTGGAGTTGTACAGCAGTGAACCGTGCAACATTTCACCATGTGAACCGCGCCCTTCACCGTGGTCTGAAAGAATGAAAATCCAGGTGTTCTCCAGTTCGCCCAGCGCGTCTATTTGGGTCAAAAATTCTTGGACCTGACTGTCGGTCCAAGCCACTTCCCCCAGGTATGGCCGTCCTTCAAATGTACTTTTGAATGGCTCGGGTGGTTCGTAGGGGTGATGAACATCGAACAGGTGCAGCCAAGTGAAGAATGGTTTCCCCTTTTGGCGTTCTTCTGTGAACCAACCCACGGCATCGTTGATGACCTCGGGTGCGGGACGTTCCACTCTCCATCGATTGGATTCTTCTTCGCGGCTGGAACCCATTTCATCGAAATAGGCATCGAAGCCTTGGGCGAATCCCCAGTGGTGCGATGTGACTTCGGCGCCTACGCTGGCCATGGTTTGGTAGCCGGACTCCTGCAAATGTTCGGCCAAGGTTGTGGAGCCTTCGCTCAAGAAGAAATCGCCGTTGTCTTGTACACCATGTTTCGGTGGCAACAGACTGGTCCACAAGGATGAATGCGCTGGAATGGTGAGAGGGGTCACCGTATAGGCCCGACTGAATCGATAGCCCCCCTTCGCGAGAGCATCGATGTTGGGGCTCGTGTCCAGCTTTTGCCCATATACACCCAGGGCATCTACCCGCAGCGTGTCGAGTGTGAACACGATGATGTTGGGCCTGTCCACGTGTGCCGGTTCCGGCGTCCGTGTTGTGGTGCCACATGAAAGGCAGAACATCAAAAGGAACGGGCGCACGTTGAGTCCGTTTGGAGAGTAGGGGTTCAGCTTCGAATCAGTTGCCGGATGGCCTCAATATCTGCCGGTGCTTTCACCGGAGCATTTGCACGAGCAGATTCGATGCCATCCAACGTACTGGTGTGGTAACCGACCACTACGTCTGGGTCTTTCAACAAGTTTCCAGTGAGCACACCAACGACGGTTTCATTCTTGCCGATGACCCCCTCGGCGACCAGTCGCTTGAGTCCCGCGAACGTGGCACAGGAGGCTGGCTCGGCGCCAATTCCAGAAGCATCCACCTGGGCTTTGGCGTCCATGATTTGGTCGTCGTTGACTTGGGTGACCACCCCATCCAATGCACGGATTCCACGCATGGATTTTCGCCATGAGATCGGTGCCCCGATTTTGATGGCTGTGGCAATCGTGTCGGCAGTCATCGGTTGTACGGGGTTCCCGCTCGTCCATGCTTCATACAGTGGGTTTGCCCCTGCAGCTTGGATTACAGCCATCCGTGGTAGGCGGTCGATCAAACCCCGTTCATACAACTCGAGCATTCCTTTCGCCATGGCCGTATTGTTGCCCAAATTGCCGCCGGGCAAAACGATCCAGTCCGGTACCTTCCAGCCCATGTCTTGAATGATTTCGAAGCCGATGGCTTTCTGGCCCTCAATTCGGAATGGGTTGACGGAATTCAACAAGTAAATCCCTTCTTCAATGCAGAGGTCTTGAACCAAGCGCATCGCGTCGTCGAAGTCACCATCGATTTGGATGGTTCGAGCGCCATAAGCCAATGCTTGACTCAACTTTCCGTATGCAATCTTCCCTTCGGGGATAAAAACGAGGGCACCCATTTCACATCGTGCGGCATAGGATGCCATGGATGCGCTGGTGTTCCCAGTCGAGGCGCATGCCACCTGTTTCATCCCCAAATGGCGTGCCATGGTAATTCCAGAAGTCATCCCTCGGTCTTTGAATGAACCCGTGGGGTTTTCGCCTTCGTGTTTTAGCCAGAGGTTTGGGACGCCAATGGTTGTGCCCAGTTTGGACGCTTCATACAGGTGGGTGTTGCCTTCTCCTCGTGTCACAACACATTGCGACAAAAGGTCATCACCAAGTGGCAGGATCAATTCCCTGAAACGCCATACGCCTGAACGGTTCATCGGATCATTTGAGTTTCTCCGACTGTCGAAATCATCAGTACAAAGCTTGAATTTTGACGGATCATGAATGACGTCGAGGGTGCCGGAGCAGTCGCACCGATACCGTTGCTCCAAGCCCGGATACTCCTGGTCGCACTTGACACATTTTAGGCGAAAGTTCATGGTTTTACCCGTCGTACACCCGGACAGTTTGCAGGACTTGTATGTATGGTTGAATCGATACCCGCCAATTCAAATTCCCTGCGCATGGCTTGGGCGGTTGCGTGTGCACTTCGCGGAGACCGGCACAAGGCGAAGAGACTGGGCCCCGCTCCGCTGATGGATGCACCGAGAGCTCCGGCACCGAGCGCGGCTTGCAATGCGTTGTTGCCACCAGGAATGAGTCCGATGCGAGCGGGTGTGACCACTTTGTCTTCAAGGCTTCTGGACAAGAGACTCAGATCCCCGGAATAGCAAGCGCTGACAAGACCCGCGACCTGTGCTGTCGAAGCGACCATGGTGGAGAGTGGAACTTCTTTTGGCAGAACTTCTCGTGCTTCTTTTGTTGGCAGTTCGTGGTTCGGCGTCACCACGACCACCGTCAACCCTTCTGGCAGGGGAAGCCGGATGAGGTCGGGTGGGTCGGTGGAGCGAACCAACACCAAACCGCCGAGCAATGCGGGTGCGACATTGTCCGCGTGTCGACCCGATACGGCGGCTTCCGCTTCTATACATGGTCCAATCAAATCGACTTTGCGAAGGGGAGAACCTATCAACTGATTCGTGGCATATGCAGCCGCCGCAGCGCTGGCGGCCGAACTGCCAAGACCCGAACAGAGGGGTAGACCCTTCGTGAGTTCAATTTCAATATTCGCATCAATGCCTGCAGCTTTTAGGGTTTCCGCTGCAGCGATGGCAGCGGTGTTCTTTGCAGGGTCGGTGGGCAACTTTCCGTTGTCTCCGATGATTCGCGCAATCGAAACCCCCGGCGTGGAGCAGGTTCGGACAGTTACTGTGTCGCCGATGCCGTCGATGGCCAGACCGATCACATCGAAGCCGGGTCCCAAGTTGGCCACTGTGGCTGGAGCAAAAGCACGCGCAATCATGGTTGTCTACGCTCCGCTGCTATGCGCAGGATGTCGCCAAGAACACCCATCGCTGTGACATCGATACCTGCGCCGGGCCCGGTGATCACCAGGGGCCTGTCGTTGTAGCGGTCCGATTCGAAAACAATCATATTGTCACTGCCTTGCAAGCCGCCGAGTGGTGAATCTTTGGGCACTGCCACTGGGCCAACCACAATCCGATTCGGTTCGACTTCGGCAACGAAGCGAAGAACCTTTCCTTCGTTGGCAGCAGCCTCCACCTTGGCTGCAAATTCTGCATCCAGTGTTTCCAGGTGAGCGTACAGGTCGTCCAAGGGCAGGCCACTGTGGGATTCATCCACCAAGCCCACCAGTTCGACGGGCTTTTCTGCGCTCGGCATGCCTGCCAATCGGGCCAGAATGGTTGCCTTTCTTGCGACATCGACGCCGGACAAGTCTGCGACGGGGTCCGGTTCGGTGTATCCGAGTTCAACGGCAGTACGCACCGCGGCGGAGAACTTCTGGCCGGATTCAAGGCTGGACATCAGGTACCCCAAAGTTCCGGACAAGCATCCTTTGGCACGCTGCAGCGTGTCACCGGTGGCCAATAGCATTTCAAGGGTGTCGATGACCGGCAATCCGGCGCCCACCGTGGCCTCTGCGCGGATGATTCGTCCCTGCGCACTGGCTGTGCCTTGAAGGGTTTGAAATATCTCGAGGTTGTCTGCCATAGGCTTCTTGTTCGCCGTGGCCACATCGCAGCCCCGCTCCAATGCCGCCATAAAGGCTTCGTGTGCTGTCCCAGAGTCGGAGACGTCTACGAGGATGGGGCGAGAGAGTCGATACTCAAGAGAGGCTTCCACCATTTGGGCGGGACCGCTTGTCGCAATGCCTTCCTTCAAGTCACGTAGCTTTCCACCGGACTTCTTGAGGTCCATGGCTTCATGAAGCCGCTCTTTTGTTAGGCCTGCTGGTTCCAAAATGTAGCCGCTGCGATCGGCGAGAGAGACGATTCTCACGCGCAATCCAAAACGGTCAAACATGTGAATGTGTCGATCGATGATTTGCTCGATGAGGGCCCGTCCGATGGAGCCACAGCCCAGCAGCATGAGGTCGAGGCCGTTGGGTCTATCGGCGCCCGTATCCATGCGGTGCAGCGCGAATTCACTGTGCAATGTACGAACGGCCAAGGGGATTTCGTCTTCGGATACGGCGAGGGAAATATTGAGTTCTGTTGAACCTTGTGCAATCGCCAGCACATTTACGCCCGTTTGCCCAAGGGAGCCAAACACCCGGCCTGCAACGCCAGGGACGTGGGCCATTCCGAGTCCGACACAGGCAACCAAGCCCACATTGGGCTCAACGACGATTTCCTCAATGTCGCCGTGGCTCAAATCAGTCCGGAACTCTGCTTTGAGAGCGGCTGCGCCAGCGGCGGATTCAGCGGCGGGTACGACGAGGCTGATGGATGCTTCGGAACTGGATTGGCTGATCATCGTCACGGAGATCCGCTTTGCCGCCAAGCATTGAAATACGCGTGCAGCGACACCGGGGACCCCAGACATGCCCTTTCCTTCAATGCTGACCAGTGCCTGATTCTTGATGGCGCTGATGGCTTTTACAGGGTGGGAGCCCGGGGTAAACCTGTCGTTTACAACGGTTCCAACTGCATTGGGGTTGAAGCTGTTTCGGGTTCGCACAGGGATCTGTTTTCGGGTGACCGGAATCATGGTCCGTTGGTGCAGTACTTTGGCCCCATAGAAGCTCAGTTCGGCGGCTTCCCGGTAGTTCAGTTGATCGACGCACCGGGCATCGGGAACCACGCGCGGGTCTGCGCTGAATACGCCATCGACATCGGTCCAAATGGTGACCTCATCGGCATCCAAGGCGCTGGCGAGGAGGGTTGCCGTATAGTCGGAACCACCGCGGCCGAGTGTGGTCGTTGCCCCA
>Ga0163108_10002821_pt1 | contig 12492 bp, 10 predicted proteins | sample Fk1155metaG_FD_109644 | JGI IMG/M metagenome (GOLD analysis project Ga0163108, IMG submission 109644) | Marine microbial communities from the Central Pacific Ocean - Fk160115 155m metaG | ecosystem: Environmental > Aquatic > Marine > Oceanic > Photic zone | place: The Central Pacific Ocean...
TAAAATTATTCCAATCAAAACCAGTGATAACTTTTGGTCAATGGGTGATACTGGTCCTTGTGGCCCGTGTTCAGAAATATTTTATGATCACGGAGAAAATGTTTTTGGAGGCCCCCCTGGAAGCAAAAATGAGGATGGAGACAGGTTCATAGAAATTTGGAACCTGGTTTTTATGCAATATGAGCAAATAAGTAAAAATAAAAGAATTAATCTTCCAAAACCTTCGATAGATACTGGAATGGGATTAGAGCGATTGGCAGCAGTATTACAAGGAAAGCATGATAATTATGAGATTGATTTATTGCAAACGTTAATTAACGATTCAGCAAATAAATCTTCGAGTGACGCCAATGGCAAATTTAAAACTTCACATCGCGTCATTGTAGACCATTTGAGGTCAGCAAGTTTTTTAATTGCAGATGGTGTTTTGCCCTCGAATGAGGGAAGAGGTTACGTCTTAAGAAGGATTATGAGAAGAGGAATGAGACACGCCCATTTATTAGGTTGCAAAGACCCACTTTTATTTCAATTAACACCTACATTGCTAAAAGAAATGGGTTCTGCTTTCCCTGAACTTATAGAAGCAAAAGATATAATTTCTGAAACTCTAAAGCATGAGGAAAATAAATTTAAAGAAACGTTGGATAGGGGGATTAAGATTCTAGAAGAAGAAACTAAAAATCTTCAAACTGGGAAAAAATTGGATGGAAAAGTGGCGTTTAAGCTTTATGATACTTATGGTTTCCCATTGGATTTAACGCAAGATATTTTAAAATCTAGAGATTTGGGAGTAGATATAAAAGAATTTGATAAAGAAATGGAAAAACAAAGAGTTATGGCACGATCTTCTTGGCAAGGATCAGGAGATAATTTGTATGAAAAGATATGGTTAGATCTGTCCAATAAGTTAAAACCAACTAAATTTATTGGTTATAAAAATTTAGTATCTGACCCCAAGGTTAACTATATAATCAATAATGGTAAGTATGTTAATGAAATTAATAATGGCGAAATTGGAGAATTAATATTTAAAGAAACTCCATTTTACGCAACTTCTGGTGGTCAAGTTAGTGATAATGGAACAATAGAAAATAGTAATTTTTGCGCACAAATTATTGAATGCTGGAAAACGAAAGATAATATTATAATTCATAAAGTGAAGGTTAAAAGTGGATCATTGAAAGTTGGTCAAATTGTTAGTATGAAAGTTGATGTTGATAGCCGAAAATGTACTGCATCTAATCATTCTTCAACCCATATTTTACATCAAGCTTTAAAAGATGTTTTGGGTGACCATATTTCACAGAAGGGTTCATTAGTTTCTTCCGATAGGTTAAGGTTTGACTTTAGCCATCCCAAGTCAATCATAAAAAGTGATTTGCTCAGAATTGAAGAAATAGTTAATGAAAAGATTAGGGATAATTCTGAAATAAACATTCGCCAAATGAATATTAACGATTCAAAAAAAGAGGGAGCCACAGCTTTATTTGGAGAAAAATATAGTGAAATTGTTAGGGTTGTTTCAATGGGAGGAAAGCTCAAAAATAAGCGTTCTTATTGGTCATTAGAACTTTGTGGAGGAACTCATGCAAAAAGGACTGGAGATATAGGTTTATTAAAAATAATTAATGAAAGTTCCATATCTTCTGGTGTCAGAAGAATCGAGGCAATTACAGGTAAGGATGCTTTAAATTGGATCAATGAAAAAAATAATATTATAAATAGTATTTCTGAATACTTAAAAATAAGTACAGATAAAATATTAGAAAAAATCACTTCTTTAAATGATGAAAAAAAGAAAATAGAAAAAGAATTTCAAACACATAAAAGTAACAATGTTTTTCCATTAGATAATTCAGAAGAAGTTAGAGAAATTGGCCAGATAAAGTTTATTGGAAAAATCTTTAATGAAATTGCAGCAAAAAACTTAAAAGGCATGGCCGATAATTATTTAGACAAAGTTAATAATGGAATAATAGCTTTAATATCTATTGAAAATAATAAAATCTCATTAGTTGTTGCTGTTACTGACGAATTAAGTAAAAAAATTAATGCCATTGATTTAGTAAAGCATGGAGCAAAAATATTTGGTGGAAAAGGTGGAGGAGGAAGACCGACAATGGCCCAATCTGGTGGGAATGATGTTACGGCAGCTCAAAAAACACTCAATGGCCTTATGAATGTTATTGAAGATTTAAAACAACCAAATAAATTTAATTAATTTCGCATTATCTTTTGAAAATTTTGATTAATTTTTTCAAGAAATTCCTGTGTCGAAAGCCAAGGTTGATCTGAGCTGACAAGCAAAGCTAAATCTTTAGTCATATATCCACTTTCGATAGTATCTATGCAAACCTTTTCAAGGTTTTTAGCAAATGTATCAACTTCTTTCGTTTCATCGAACTTTGCTCTGTAAGACAATCCTCTTGTCCAAGCAAAAATTGAAGCAATAGGATTTGTAGAAGTTTCTTTGCCAGCTTGATGTTGTCGGTAATGTCTGGTTACTGTTCCATGTGCTGCTTCTGCTTCAACAGTATTTCCTTCAGGCGTTAGAAGGACTGAAGTCATCAAACCCAAAGAACCGAAACCTTGGGCTACTGTATCTGACTGAACGTCACCATCATAATTTTTGCAAGCCCATACAAACCCGCCATCCCATTTAAGGGCGCACGCAACCATATCGTCAATTAATCTATGTTCATAAGTGATGCCTTTCTTTTCAAAGAGAGATCTAAATTCATTTTTATAGATTTCATTGAATAGATCTTTAAAGCGTCCATCATAAATTTTTAAAATTGTGTTTTTAGTTGATAAATAAACTGGCCATCCTAAATCTAATCCATAATTAAAACATGCCCTAGCAAAGCCTTTGATGGATTCATCTAAGTTATACATTGTCATTGCGACACCAGATCCAGGAAAATCAAAAATTTCTTTATACGTTTTACCTGAACCATCAGCGGGCTCAAAAGTCATACTTAATTTACCTGCGCTAGGAATTAAAACATCCGTAGCCCTATATTGATCACCAAAAGCGTGTCTGCCTATTACTATAGGTTTTGTCCAACCAGGAACTAAACGGGGTACATTTTTAGCTATTATGGGTTGTCTAAAAACCGTCCCTCCAAGAATGTTTCTTATTGTTCCATTTGGAGACCTATACATTTCTTTTAAATTAAACTCATCGACTCTTGCTTCATCAGGTGTGATGGTTGCACATTTAACACCAACGCCATATTTTTTAATAGCATTAGCAGAATCAACGGTAACTTGGTCGTTTGTTTTGTCTCTGTATTCAATTCCTAGATCAAAATATTTAAGGTCAATATCTAGATATGGTAAGATTAATTTTTCTTTAATCATTTTCCATATTATTCTTGTCATTTCATCGCCATCAATTTCTACCAATGGGTTTTTAACTTTTATTTTATTCATCTCTATCAGCCTTAATTAAACTTGTTTTTAAAATTACTATTTGTAATTGTATTATATTTGCTTTCAAAAATATCTTTAATTATGTAACTTGAAATAAATTATGAGATAAAAAAATTTTGAAGTTTTTGTATAATTTCAAATTTAGGACATAACTAAAATGAGAATGTTTCCTTATTTTATTACTGCAACAGTAATTATTATTGGAGGTTATTTTACATATAACTATTATTCAAAAAATAATATTCCTTATAGTCCAGTAGAAGAAAAAAATCAACAAACTCATCTTCTGTATGAAATTCAAAATGATAATTCTAATACAAAAGAAGCAATGAATAATTTAAATAAATTAGATCAAAATGTACCTAAAGTTGATATTATTAAAGTTGAACCAGATGGAAGTTTTGTTATTGCTGGTATGGGAAAACCAAACACTGAAATACTGATATTAGAAAAAGGAAAAATAATAGAGAGTGCTAAGGTAGATAATAGTGGAACTTGGGCTATTGTTTCAAATAATCAGTTAAGTAGTGGAGATAATTTAATTGTTATAGATCAAAACAATCAAGATGGCACACATAGTTTATCTCGTGAAATCTATGTAACAAAAATTGACAAAAAAAATAAATCTAAACCTATGGTTATTGCAATTCCAAACCAAGATGGAGGAAAAATTCAAATAATTCAAAAACCGAGCAAAATGAACAATTCAAAAAAGGACCAAACTTCAAGCGTTTCTATTTTAAATAAATTAAATGTACCTTTAAGAACCTTTAGAGTTGATAGTATTTTTTTTAATGAACTCGGTAATGTTGCAATTCAGGGTAAAGCTAATTTTGGTTCTTACATAGATTTATACATTGATAATTTAATCATTAAAAAGTTACCCATTAATTCAGGACCTGAATGGAAATTTAATTCATTAAAAGTTTTTGATTTTGGGCAACACAAATTAAAAATTATACTGAGATCTAAAGACAACAATGTTTTGAAAACAATTGAACTACCTTTTATGAGAGTTAAAATTCCTGAAGGAATGTTACCTGAAGACTACGTAATAATTAAGCCTGGAGATATGTTGTGGTCAATATCATATCGTATTTACGGAAATCCTTTTAAGTACGTAGAAATATACAATGAGAACAAAGATCAAATCTCTAACCCAGATTTAATTTTTCCCGGACAAATTTTCACACTACCAAAAGAAAATTAATGTTAGATAAATATTTTAGTAATTACCTAAATCCAATATTAATTATTTTTGCAAAATTATTTATTAAATTTGGATTTAAAGCAAACCATATAACCATCTTAGGTTTAATTTTTTCATTTTTTGCATTCTTATTAGTAATTGATCACCACTATATTTTTGGATTATTTATTTTTTTGGTTAGTAGGTCGATGGATGGGATCGATGGCATTATTGCAAGTAATACTTCTAAAACAGATTTTGGCGGTTTTTTAGATATAGTTTGTGATTTAATTTCATATTCAATTATCCCATTAGCGTTCATTTTGGCAAATAGCTCAAATGCTATTTTTGGTTCGATTTTACTTGCTTCCTTTTTTGGGACTTCAAGTACCTTTTTAGCAATTGCTATCTTTGAGAGTAAAAGAAAATTTTCATTAAATAGTGATAAAAGTTTTTACCATGTAGGAGGAATTGTTGGGAGCGCTCAAACTATTATATTTTTATCTTTAATGTTTGTTTTGCCAAAACACTTTAATGAAATAGCATTGATATTTTCAATTTTATGTATGGCGGGAACTTTGGAAAGAATATATCATGGATATAAGATTTTAAATTGATTAAAAAGTTTATCAATGAAAACAAAATATAATAAAGAAAATTATTGGAAGGATAAGTTAAGTCCTGAAGAATTTGAAGTAACCAGAAAGGGCGGAACAGAAAAACCGTTTACAGGAAAGTATTTAAACAATAAAGATGATGGAGTGTATACATGTGTTTGCTGTGGCTCTAAACTTTTTAATAGTAATAAAAAATATAACAGTAACTCAGGTTGGCCAAGTTTTACTGAACCGCACGAAGAAAACTCAATAAAATCCTTAGTGGATCGTTCACATTTCATGGTAAGAACAGAAGTTCAGTGCCAAAATTGCGAAGCTCATTTAGGTCACGTTTTTCCTGATGGACCGGGAAAAGATGGACTTAGATTTTGTATAAATTCAATTTCTCTAAATTTTCTTAAAATGAAAAAGTAAATATTAAATTTGATATGATTAAAATTGACGGCAAAACGAAAGTTTTTGGGGTCATAGCAGACCCAATAGAGCATGTAAAAGCTACTGAGATGTATAATAATCGCTGGTTATTTAAAGATAAAAATTATGTAATGGTACCAATCCATGTTTTGAATTCTAATTTAGTTAAGGTTTTACATGGATTGAAATCTACTTCAAATTTTCATGGATTATGTGTCACAATACCTCATAAGATAGAGCTAGCGAAGCAATGTGATTTTTTAATGCCAAACGCAAAACAGATTGGAGCAGTCAATGTGGCATACTTCAATAATAAACGCGAACTAATTGGAGAAAATTTTGATGGCGAGGGGTTTATTTCAGGATTAAAGGCTAAGGGATTTTCTGTTAAGGGTAAAAAGATATTTATTTCTGGTGCGGGCGGTGCAGCAAGGGGGATAGCCTTTGCAATGGCAAAGTACAAGGCTTCTTTAATTGTGATTTCAAATAGAACTAAAGACAAGGCTATTATGCTTTCTGATTCAATCAAAAGATGGTACCCTGGTTTTTCAGTCAAAGTATCTAATGATACAACAGACTGTGAGATATTAATCAACACCACCTCTTTAGGTTTAAATAACGAAGATAAACTGCCTTTTGAGCTAGATAAATCATCTTCAGGTACTTTGGTTGCAGACATTATTATGCAACCTGAAATGACTAAACTACTTAAGTTAGCCCAGTCAAAAAACTTAAAAATTCATTTTGGAAAACATATGTTAAATTATCAAGCTGATTTAATGGAAAAATTCTTGACCAAACAAATTATTTAATGTTTAAGGATTTTAAATTTAGGAATTAAAACATGACTAATGTTAAAAGCGGATGGAATGAAGAAAGATTAGCTATTTTGAAAGAGCTTTGGGATCAAAAACTTTCAATTTCAAAAATTGGTGAAAAGTTGGGAGTTTCCAGAAATGCAATAGCAGGAAAAGCTCACAGATTAGGTTTAGAAAAAAGACAATCCCCAATAAAGCCATCCTTAAAATCCAATAATACTAAAAATGAATGGGATGAAAATAAGCGAGGACCTAAACCACTAAGGCTTATTTTAAGAAATTTGGATTGGTCAAGAAATAAGTGTTTATGGCCTTTTGAAGACCCTAAGAGTGTTAATTTTCATTTTTGTGGTGATGACATTTTTCCGGGTAAGCCATATTGTCTGAAACATTGTGGTTTAGCTTATAATAGTAATAAGGATTAGCTACCTTTTAAGAAAGTTAGGGATATGGCCACTTTCTTTTAATGTATCGAATTTATATTCTTCGACAAATGGCTTTAAATTTTCTTTTAAATCTATTTTAAATTCATTATTAATTTTTATTTTTTGACATATCAAAGTTTCTATTTCTTTAAGATATTTATTTTCATCATTTGTAATTAAAGTTATAGCCACACCATTTTTCCCAGCGCGACCTGTTCTACCAATTCTATGGACATAATCTTCTGGGTTCTTTGGGATGTCATAGTTAATTACGTGTGAAATGTTTTCTACATCAAGTCCTCTTCCAGCTACATCCGAAGCAATCATAATCTTATTGTGCCCCTTTTTAAACTCATTTAATGCTTTTTGTCTTTGAGATTGGATTAGATCACCATGAAAAATTAGTGTAGTAATATTTTTTTTCTTTAAAATTTTGGATAATATATCAATGTCTTTTTTTCTATTACAAAATATTACCGCACCTTTTATGTTTAAACTGTATAATATTTTTTCTAAAACATTTGGTTTGTTTAAATTTGTACATTTAACAATGTTTTGATCTATATGTTTAGACGTTGACGCTGGGGGAGATACTTCAATTAATTTAGGATTAATTACAAATTTTTTTCCAATTTTCAATATTTCAGGTGTTAGTGTTGCAGAAAAAAATAATGTTTGTCTTATTTTAGGTATTTTTTCATTAATTGTTTCTATATCTGGAATAAAACCCATATCAAGCATTCTATCTGCTTCATCAATTACTAATATTTTTAAAGAGTTAAATAGAATATTCCCTCTATTAATATGGTCAATTAGTCTACCGGGAGTAGCTATTAAAATATCAACTCCTTTATTTAATTTTTTATCTTGTTCATTAAATGGTGTCCCACCTATTAAGAGAGCAATAGATAGATTGTGAGGTTTAGAAATCTTTTCAAAAAATATTGATACTTGTTCTGCTAGTTCTCTAGTTGGTGTTAAAATGAGTGAACGTGGCATTCTAGCTTTTGATTTTTGCGTGCTTAAAATATCAATTATTGGCAATGCAAATGACGCTGTTTTACCAGTTCCAGTTTGAGCGCATCCTAAAATATCTCTTCCCATTAAAGCGATAGGTATGGATTTCAATTGTATTGGCGTTGGCTTATTGTATCCAAGATCATAGATAGACAAGATTAATTTATTAGATAATCCTAAGTCATTAAAACTTACTAATTCATCTTCAGACAAATTTTTACCTTATCAAAAATGATGTTGCATTCTGTTTGTATAGTTAACATTGATAAAAATGTAAAGAATTCTTAATTAACGCTGATTTTATATATCTATTTCATCCAAAATTGAAAGAGCATTGTTTTTAATGTATCCAAACCTAAGGTCTGCTTTTTTCCCCATTAGTGTGTCCACCAAATCATCGGTCATTCTTCTATTATCTGCTCCAATAATATTTCTTTTAGGCAATTCGATCTTTATGAGTGTCCTATTGATTGCAGACATTGTGGTTTCTTTAAGTTGTTTGGGGGGCATTTCACCCAATCCTTTAAATCTACTAACTTCAACTTTAGTTGAGCTGTTAAATTTATTTTTTATTATATCATTTTTTTGATTTTCAGTTGATGCGTATTCGGTTAAACCACCCAATGTTAGTCTAAATAGAGGGGGCTGTGCTAGGAAAAGGTTCCCATTCTCAATCAAACTAGGCATTTCGATGTAAAAAAAAGTCATCAATAATGCAGCTATATGGGCGCCATCCACATCTGCATCAGTCATAATAATTATTTTTCCATATCTTAAATTAAATAAATTTTTATTTTTAAAACCAAGTGCAAGTTTCAGGTCTAAAAGCTCCTGATTGTTTAGGAGTTTATCTTTTGAAGCACTTGCAACATTAAGAATTTTACCTCTTAATGGAAGAATAGCTTGCGTTTGTCTATCTCGCGCTTGTTTTGCACTGCCTCCAGCACTATCACCTTCTACAATAAACAACTCCGTTTCTTCAAGTTTTGATGATGAGCAATCAGCCAACTTGCCAGGCAACCTAAACTTTTTGGTAGCGCTTTTACGATCAATTTCTTTTTCTTTTCTTTTTCTTTTTCTTTCTTCAAGCTTGTTAATTGCTAGTTCTAATAAATAGTTTGATCTGTTTGGATCTGAAGAAAGCCAATAATCAAATGGGTCTCTTAAAGCTGTGGCTAAATTCTTGCTAATATTGTTATTAACAAGCTTTTCTTTTGTTTGACCTTGAAATTCTGGATATTTTAAAAAAATCGAAATAATAACTGCAGTATCATCAAAAATATCATCAATGGTTAACTCTTGAGTTTTTTTATTTCCTGAAAGTTCACCCCAATTTTTAAACCCTTTTAAAATAGCGTTTCTAAATCCATGTTCATGAGCGCCTCCCAAAGGAGTGCTTACAGTATTACAATGACTTTTGATAAAACCTGATTCACCGGGTTCAAGCCAATTTATTATCCATTCAATAGTATTTTGTTCAAATTCAACATTCCCAGAAAAAGGTTCTGAAGTAAGAATAGATTTATCTTTTGTCAGATCATTCAAGTAATCAGAAATGCCATTAGGAAATCTAAAAACTTCATTTTTTTCTACCTTGTATTCTTGAGCCAACAACTCAGTACATTTCCAACGAATTTCAATTCCTTTGGTTAAATAAGCTTTAGTTTTTGCCATTTCTATTATAATTAGCGGGTTAAATCGTACGTTATCAGAAAAAATTGAATTATCTGGGCTAAATTGAATGCTAGTTCCTCTGCGATTTTGTGATTTACCTATTTGTGAAAGTTCATTTGTAGGGATGCCTTTGTTAAAACTTTGTGTCCATATTTTTCTATTTCTAGCAACCTCAACGATTAATTCACTTGAAAGAGCGTTTACTACTGAAATTCCTACCCCGTGAAGACCACCAGAGGTTTTATAACTTTTGTCAGTAAACTTTCCACCAGAGTGTAAAGTGGTCATAATCACTTCAAGAGCAGATTTTTTGGGAAACTTAGGGTGTGGATCTACTGGAATTCCTCTCCCGTTATCAGTTATTTTAACAGTTTTATGGTTGATAAGTTCAATTTCGATAAAATTAGCATGACCCGCCACAGCTTCATCTATTGCATTGTCTAACACTTCTATAATAAGATGATGGAGTGCTTTTTCATCTTTGCCACCAATATACATTCCGGGTCTTTTCCGAACGGGTTCCAATCCTTCAAGTACAATTATATCTTTAGAATTATAGCCTTCATTTATTTTGGAAAGAGAGAATAAATCAGTCATTTTGAATAAACTCTATTTAACTAAATACAGTGTATAAAATTAAAATAATCATAATATATATTAATATTTATAAAAAAAAAGACTATTTACAGTCTTTATTTAAAAATATTACTTTAACAATTATGATGAATAATACATTTGATATTCAATCGGGTGAGGGGAATGTTCAAAATTAATTACTTCCTCCATTTTTAAATCAATATAAGCGTTTATTTGATCATTGGTAAACACGCTACTAGACGTCAGAAAATCATTATCAGTTTGGAGGGATTCTAACGCTTCCCTCAATGAACCGCAAACCGTAGGGACGTTAGATAACTCCTCAATTGGTAAGTCATATAAGTCCTTGTCCATGGAATCGCCAGGATGAATTTTATTTTGAATACCGTCAAGCCCTGCCATCAACATTGCTGCAAATGCTAAGTAAGGATTTGCCATGGCATCTGGAAACCTAATTTCTACACGCTTCCCATTTGGACTTTGGGTAAAAGGTATCCTGCATGACGCAGATCTATTCCTTGACGAATAAGCCAAAAGAACTGGAGCTTCAAAGCCGGGGACTAGTCTTTTATAGCTATTTGTTGAAGGATTTGTAAATGCATTTAATGCTTTAGCATGCTTTATAATCCCTCCAATATAATAAAGCGCAGTGTCTGACAGATCGGCATAACCATTACCCGCAAACAAAGGCTTTCCTGATTTCCAAATAGATTGATGAGTGTGCATTCCTGAACCATTATCACCAGCTACTGGTTTAGGCATGAAAGTGGATGTTTTTCCATATGAGTGCGACACCATTTGCACGGCATACTTATAAAGTTGCACATTATCTGCAGTTTCTATAAGGGTTCCAAACTGCATCCCCAATTCATGCTGAGCTGGAGCTACTTCATGGTGGTGTTTTTCCATTGGCACATTCATGTCTGATAGTACTGAAACCATTTCACTTCTTATGTCCTGACCACTATCAACAGGAGGTACTGGAAAATAACCTCCTTTAACACCTGGTCTGTGTCCCATATTGCCAGTTTCATAGTCACGCGAACTATTTCCTGGGTTTTCTATGGAATCAACCTCAGCATAGCTAACTGTGTTACTAACTTCCATTTTAACATCGTCAAAAACAAAAAATTCCGGTTCTGGACCAAAGTAAGCGGTATCACCTATTCCAATTGATTTCATATAATCAAGAGCTGCCTTAGCTGTTGATCTAGGATCCCTTTCATATGGAGTTCCAGTACTTGGTTCAAGAATGTCACAAAAAATTGCAAGTGTAGGTTGAGCAAAAAATGGATCTATAAAGGCCCTTGAAAGATCGGGTTTCATCAACATATCAGATTCATTGATAGCTTTCCATCCTGCAATTGATGACCCATCAAACATAAATCCTTCATTCAAACTATCTTCTGTAATAGTGCTTACGTGTTGGGATACATGCTGCATTTTACCTCTTGGGTCTGTAAACCTGAGGTCGATATATGTTATATCGTTCTCTTTTATTAACTTTAAAATGTTTTTGATTTCGGACATTATGTTTCTCCAAATAAGTTAAGAATTTTAAATTAGACTAGATCGCGTCAGAATCTTTTTCGCCGGTTCTTATTCTGATGATTTCTTCTATGTTAGATATAAAAATTTTACCATCACCTATTCTCCCTGTGTGAGCAGATCTTTGAATGGTTTCAATAACTTTTTCTAAACTTTGATCCTCGACAATAAACTCCAATTTAATTTTAGGCAGAAAATCAACCACATATTCAGCGCCTCTGTAAAGTTCCGTGTGACCTTTTTGTCGTCCAAATCCCTTTGCTTCCAAAACGGTTAGTCCGGAAACCCCAATTTCATTTAAAGATTCTTTGACTGCATCTAATTTAAAAGGCTTTATTATGGCTTCAATTTTTTTCAAAAATAACTCCTGTAAATATTTTTTACGTCCATCATGAATGTCATAGATTGTCTTTAAATTAAAAATTCTATTTGTTAATATCTATTTTTTAATAATTAAATTATTACTATTAGTTATTAAATAGATACAAAATGATTAAAAAATAGGCAATATAATTAATTATTAATCATTAATTGTTAAAATAATTTTTGAGTATTGAAATTGCATCTAAAATATTATCTTCAGAAGTACAGCAAGAAATTCGAATATAATCATTATTTTTGGGTCCAAAGCTATTACCAGATATAGTCGCGATGCCAATTTTATTTAGAAGTATTTTTTGCAATATATCTGCATCTAATCCTGTCCCACTTATGTTAGGAAAACAATAAAAAGCTCCATTGGGAAATTTGCAGTTAAA
>Ga0163108_10002825_pt1 | contig 12490 bp, 9 predicted proteins | sample Fk1155metaG_FD_109644 | JGI IMG/M metagenome (GOLD analysis project Ga0163108, IMG submission 109644) | Marine microbial communities from the Central Pacific Ocean - Fk160115 155m metaG | ecosystem: Environmental > Aquatic > Marine > Oceanic > Photic zone | place: The Central Pacific Ocean...
AAATATGATTAATTCTGGTGATTACATAACACCCGTTTATAACGATAAAAATAGATTCGCCAAACCAATCCTTTTTTACTGGATGGTTGCGGCTTCCTACAAAATATTTGGGGTTAATTTATTTTCAGCTCGCCTCGTATCTTCTTTTTTTGCCTCACTATGCATACCTATTGTGTACCTGATTGCTCGACGGTTATTTGACCCTAAAATAGCTATCATTAGCGCTCTTCTACTTCCAGGTTGTTATCTTCATTTTCAAATCGCGCGTTGGGCGACAACCGATATGACACTAAACTTTTTTATTCTATCGTCTTTCTATTTTTTCACCCGAGGGTTTCAAGATAAATCAAATAAGAACATCTCCTACTATTTTGCATACATTTGCATGGGTATTGGTTTTATGATTAAAGGACCTATCGCAATAATTATTCCAGTGTTTGTCATTGGGGGATTTCTCATAACCTTGCGCAATTGGGAAGAATTGTCCCGACTACGACTTGGCTATGGAACTATGATTCTCGCGGCAATTATCCTCCCCTGGTTTGTCACTATGCTAGTCACTCATGGCGATGAGTTTAAAAACCATATTCTCGGAGCAGAATTGCGAGACCGAATGATTCATGCCACCCCATTCAGTCTATATTATTTTGGAGTAATTGTTCGTTACTACCTACCCTGGTCCTTCTTTTTTTTAGCAGCCCTAGCAGCATGGTTTCTACCAACCCTAACCCAACCAATCTCTTCGCCCTCAGCCAAGAGTTATTTTTTATTCTTGTCTGAGAAGTTAAAAGTTTGGCACGGCAATATAACCCATAAAGACAACCAGGCTTTTCTCTTCTCCATCATATGGCTTGTATTCCCCTTAATACTGTTCACCCTATTTCGCATTGAACATAGCAGATACATGCTTCCTGTATCTGCTCCCATTGCAATGATAACTGCTCAGTTTTTCTCTCAACTGACGGACTCCTCCAACGGTTTTCAAGGCAGTACATTTAAAGTTTCGTTCTACCTAGCATTAACATTTTATCTTTTAGTTTTCACGCTGACAGCAACCGGGATATTTTTTTTATTTCCTCATTTTTCGGCCCCAACTGGATTAATAGCCTTATCCGTTCTTAGTGTTGTTGGAGCCGTTTTGCTATTCATCCTTTATATATCAAAAAAATATTCCCTCCTGATCATTTCTTTACCTATCATCCAAATCATTACTCTAACTTCACTGAGCGGCGAATCGTTTTCTTATTTTAATAGATACCCAATGAAGAAATTTGCCAATCACATTCTAACTGACCCTCAGCTTGAAAAACGTATCGGACTTTATCGTTTGGGAAACCATAGAGCACGCATGGGAGTAATGACAGGGCTTCCTTCTATTTATCTAAAGAGTCCTGAAGAACTAGAACTGTTCATTGAATCCGGAAACAATGTTTATATTGTCATGCGTCAATCTGATTGGAGAAGGGAGTTCCGCAGTTTTCCAATGACTATAACTGCAACGGACACCGCTTGGAAAAAAATTCACCTTAGCAAAGATAAGATAGCTTTACTTCTTAAGGATGGCCTGACCCCTCATTTACCAGAATACTCTGAAAAATATGTTCTGCTAAAAACTTAGTTCACATAACCCTATCGAACAATTTGGATCTTCGTATTAAAAAAGTTGCAAGTAATATTCTCTCTGTTCTTTTTTGACGTAAAATAAGCAAATTTCTGATTTCAATAAATCAAACAGAGCTTCTCTGAAAATTATTTTCCAGTTCTTTAAATTTTGAAATGGGTGACAACCATGCCCTCAATGGGTTTTTCTCTAACTTTCGAATTAAAGTTTCCGGGTCCTTAACAGGGAGCTCAAGAAATCTTTCTGAATAAAAAGCCAGGACCTGCGTCGGGCCCCATGGCGTGAATCCATAATTTGATATTTTTTCATTCGAATTCGTATTTATATGGACAATGCGGGGGGCAAAAGGGAGGGTTGTCAAAAAAGTGCTCCGCTCCATTCCATGTAAACACCCATAAGCTATCTGAGGAAAAGGTCTCTCTCGTCTAAAATTGCACAATAGGCACCGTCAAAGTTTTTGCCCCCTCTATCCAGTTGACTACCCAAAAAAGTAAGCAAAGGCAAAAAAACCAACGATAATAAAACCTTCTATAAATAGCTATTCAAATAATCCTTGTCCTTATCGCAAACAACTTCGGGAGAAAAAAGGAAGCCGAAGGTTTCTAAGCGCCAAATTAGGACATCAGGTCCTTTCAATAAAAAATACCAATAAAAAATGGCACGGATTGGCGACATTTCATTCAGCCCTTCCCGGCATAAAATAAAATTGACCAGTTGTTTTCTCGAATATTTAATAAGCTTCCAGTTTCCTCGTTCTCTCAGGGCCAAAAATAATTTAACAATACTGGAAAATACTTGAATCATTTTTTATACCCCAAAATGCAAACCGATTTGATCGACGTCTAAACTTAGCAACAAATCATGCAATATTTTCACTTGATTTTGCAAAACGTAAGGTCATATTATACGATCAAATAGTTTGTGTAAAGATAAGCTCTAATCAAATTCTTCAACCTTTCTTAAGTTTATCAGATAAAAACCTTACCGCTGACTTGCTTAAGTCTATTTTGTTAAAACATCTCCAAAATCATATTATATTGCAAAGAATATGGTACGCTCGGGAAAGGTACTATATTAAAATTAAATTGGTTTTAACCGATTATGACGAACTGCGAAAAGTTTCTAGATTACTTTTCACAACATTGCCAAGTTTACTTTCCTGCAATTAAAAATACCCACCTCAACAACCGAAGTTCTTTTGAGGAATTGGCTCTAGTTATGCTCAGCTGGGCAGAGGATCAACTTGGTGAAAACTGGGAAAAAGTACTGGCAGATGGCTATCTTTCTTACATTATGGACGTCAACCGCAGTCAGATAGAATATGAGCGCCGTGGAAATTATTTAAATAAAAAATATAGCGACGTGTTTGACCGCGTTTACAACAACTCCGAGTTTATGAATATGTATCACTGGGGAGTTTTTGTAAGCACCTTTGCCTGGCATCACCACATCAAAATCTACGATTTATACAGGGATTCTTTTTTATCCCGGCTGAACCAAAAAGGTGGCCATATTCTAGATTTAGGCTCGGGTTCCGGCATTTGGAGTTTTCTCACTACACATTTCTCCCCTCAATGGACTTCCCAAGGAATAGACATTAGTGAAAGATCTATCGAACTCTCAACTGCAATGGCCTTGAGCTCTGGGTTCAATAATAAAGTAAATTTCAAGGTATGTGATGCACTAAAATATACAGGCGACAAAAAATATAATGCCGCTATTTCTTGTTTTCTCATGGAACACTTAGAAGAGCCAAAACTTCTGCTCCAAAATATGGCTTTGAACCTAGAAACTAAAGCGTATGCATTTATAACTGCGGCATTAACTGCAGCAGAAGTCGATCATATCTCTGAATTCCGTCGCGAATCGGAAATTGTTTTAATGGCCGAACAGGCTGGATTCAGGGTCATTTCCATGGAGTCATCCGCCCCTCCTTCCCATCTGGATTCTTACAAGTTTCTTCCTCGTGCGCTTGCTTTAATCCTTCAAAAACGGAAAAATGATATCTGGTAAAATACAAATATTATTTACTGATAAAAAAATAGTCTAAATTGGTGACGGCTTATAATAACAAGCATCTAGAAGTTCATTTTTACTACACTTAACATTAAAAGTTATCTATGCTTAATAAATTTTTATCAGAGCTATTTACCGGGGAATTTAATAATGCCCTTTCTATTCTCGATAATATAAAACTGGAATCACCTATTCCTAGTGAAGTCCTCACTATGTTGCGGTTAGCTATTTTTAAACCGGGACAAAACTTTCTTTATTACCAAAAAATTTTCAACACCTGGAAAAAATGGGGGCAACCCGCATTAAAACCAAGTCCAACGAACCTTAAAGTACTCTTTCTCTCAGATTTCACAGCAGATCATTTTTCTCCAATGATTCAACTATTTTGCGCAGCCCAAGGGGTTAAAGCAGAGGTTCATTTACCAGGATTTGATTCTATAGAACAAACCATTCTTGACCCATCCTCATCAATGTACAAGCACAAACCAAACATCATAATTGTTTTGTTTTCAGAATACTGGCTGCAAAAATACATAGGAAATTCCTCCTTGGTAAAGCAAGCTGACCTAGAAGAAGCTCAAAACGCATTATCCACTTTAATTTCTTCGATGAGGTCCAATTCTTCAGCAGATATTTTGATTGGCAATCTACCGGGAAGAACTTTTGCGTCACCCTCGGGAATCGTATCTATGAACAAAATGATGGGGTGGAATCTTGCTATAAACAGATTCAACCTCTGGCTTGAAAACATAGCTGGGGATCGTTTATATATTATTGATATTGCCGAAGCCATCTTTAGTGCTGGCGGTCGAAAGTCAATGGGGAATCTAAATTTCTTTAGAGCTCGATTGGCATTTGAGATTTCCGGGATATTATCTGTGGCAAGAGAATTTGCCTCAGCGGTCTGTCACCTATCGGGGAAAACACATCGCGCGCTAGTAACAGATTTTGACAATACTATTTGGGGAGGCGAGGTGGCTGAGCTGGGAAGTTTCGGGGTCGAGTGTAGCCATGAATCGCCTGAAGCTTTAGGTTTTTTAATGTCTCAAGAATATATGAAAAACCTCCGCCCTCTAGGAGTATTATTAGCAGGAGTTAGTAGGAATGATCCAAAAATAAAAAAAATCTTTACAGAGAATAAAGAGTTAGCTCTTGATCTAGACGACTTTGCTTCCCTTCAACTAGGATGGCTTCCAAAGAGCGATTATATTTCACAGATTTCAAATGACCTTGGTTTTGGCTCAGACTTCATGGTATATATGGACGATAGTTTGTTTGAGATTGCACAGATTCTGTCGGTCCACCCTTACATGGATGCTATTTTAGCCGGACCTGATTCTCAGTCAACCATCACGCGGTTGGCTAGTTACCGCTTTTTCAATTCTATTTCTATATCAAGTGAGGACCTAAAACGTGGCTCTCGTGCACTTAAGCTAAAAGAACAAAGGAATTTTAAAACCTCTTTTTCAAAAATTGAGGATTTTCTTGAAGCTATTCAGATTCGTTTAAGTTTTGTCAAATTTAATTCTGAAAACTCAAAACGTTTGGTTCAGTTATTCCAAAAAACGAACCAGTTTAACCTGACTACCCGAAGACACAGAGAGGAGGACTTAAAGAACCTTGAAGATAATGGCGCAGAAATTTATTCGGTATCTTATGAAGACACATTTGGCTCGCAAGGAATAATTTCAGCTTTTGTGCTTATTCCTGAAGCTGACACTCTTCTTATAGAAAGCTGGTTGATGAGTTGTCGAGTTCTTAATAGAACCGTCGAACAAGCTGTATTTTCTTTTATTTTAAAAAAAGCAAACGGCAAGCAAATAATGGGTGAATATATCCCAACAGAAAAAAATGGGCTAATCAAGTCTCTCTATGAGACCCTTGGCTTTAATCGACCAGTTATGACACTTGAACAAAACAGTAATGAAGAGCAGTGGGTATACTCCGATGCTAATTTAAAAAAATCTCCCCCTAAACACTATGTATCGATAAGTGAGCTATGATCGAAAACAAACTAGATCCAGATCAACTTGACAAGCTGTCCAATATTTTAAGAGTTTTATTCAATCTTCCTGACTTGGAGTTGAACGACAACCTTACAGCAAAAGATGTCCCCGGATGGGATTCATTCAACCACGTCAACCTCATAATCAATATTGAGGAAGAGTTCAATGTAAGATTCTCAAATGATGAAGTCGGAGGGATGCAAAATGTTGGAAATTTAAAAAGTTTACTGGCATCAAAAATTAGCTAGTCATTTTTATTTTAACTTTTTTTTCATCACCCCAAAAAACCTCAATCAAATTTGTCACCTTCAAGCCACAGATAAGCTAAAAACTTCTGAGGAAATTAGACTTGATTTTATTTATCAATCCCACGTTCTGGGTCATAGCTATTGCAGTTTATATACTATTACTAGCCCGGTTTCCCGGTGGGATCATATTTCGGTTTGGCTTACTTAATCTAGTCGCCCTAACCATTCTTCTTGGTTGGCAAATAACTCTTGGGGTACTTGGGTTTGTTGTTTTAGTCTGGAGTGTGATCAATTTAATCACTGTTATCAAAGCTAAACAAAATGTAACCGGATCAGCTTTGCTGAGCTTAGGGTTTTTTGCCGTTTTGTTTTTTTTATTTTTACTCCACAAACTTAACCTAGCAAACGCAGGATTCTCTGTTCAATTAAAACAGGCTGCCCCTTGGCTCCCAGTTGAGACCTTACTTCCATTTTTTGCAACCCTATCATTTTCGTATATTTTCGTTCGTTGCATCGACCTTATCAATTCATGCGTCTGGAAAAAAACACCATTAGTCGACCCTATATCTCTCATGGGTTATCTCACACCATTCCATATGCTAGTAGCAGGGCCAATAAATGTATACGAAGAACATGTACAAGCTAACGAGAAACCCGTTGAACCCATTACTCCAACTAGATCAATAATTATAATTAACGAAATTACCACAGGTCTTTTTTACAAATTTGTTCTTGCAGAAGGAATTAGGATTTATTTTTATGGTTTTAATGGAAGCATATTAGTAGACGAACTAATTGATTCTTTTGTATTAATTGTCTATGTGTTTTTTGATTTTGCTGGTTATTCAAAAATCGCAAGAGGAATGGGTATTCTGTATGGAATTCCAACTCCAGTTAATTTTAATTCGCCATTTCTGGCAACATCTGTAACTGATTTCTGGACTCGATGGCACATGTCTATGGGCCAATTTGTACTTCGCAACCTTTTCATACCCATCCAACTACAACTGGTTCGAAAAGTGGGAGTGAAGTGGGCTCCTGCCGCAAGCATTATCTCTATGATTATTTCGTTTGCTTTTGTAGGACTTTGGCACCGATTGAGCTGGACTTGGTTTTTGTGGGGTGTCGGCATGGGGGGGTTAATGGCATTAGAAAAATTTGCGCAGACATTTCTAATAAGCCAAGGTCATAGCCAGTCAGAAAATTTTAGCATCACCCTCAGTGCCATCGGAAGAGTCTATGTTTTTTTTGTGATCATTCTATCCACATACTTTATCTCTAATGAGGTGATTTTAATATGAATAAAAACCACTTTCTATTTTCTCTCCAAAATAAAACTCAGTTAACATTTCTTGAAATTGTTTCCTTACTAACCTGGATTATATTCAAATTGAGCCTCTTAGCGTCAATGATGAATAAAGGATCAGCGGAATTTATATATGCCGGATTCTAATAATTCAAAAAACTATAAACTTATAAGTGTAGCCATAATATTAGGTGTTGTTGGATCCTATTTAGGAATTCTTTATCTTGTTAACATATTTGCAGGCTCCTTCGGTCTAGCGCATTATTTAAATTTCGAAAATATTATGAAAAACCACAGAAAGGAGCTTGTGGAGAAAATTCAACGTGACGCCCATTTCAAAGAAGTCGATACTAAAGAGTACATTAAAGAGATCGAGAAAATTATCACTATGGAGAAAAAAAGGCACTTGGGAGAATGGGTGTCTTTTAAATCCTTCACTCCCAACGTGTCCGGAAAGTATATAACTACTAATGATTATGGAATGAGGTCGCAGTGGAGCCTTAAAGAAATGGCTCAACGGGCTAAAAATAACCGCGATGAAGGCAAACAAAATATTGTTGTCTTAGGTGGTTCTGTTGCATTTGGATATGGAGCAATCAACGATGAACAAACGATCTTTAGCATGTTGGAAGAAATGCTAAACGATGAATATGAAGTTTTCAATCTGGCTCAGGGAGGATTCACAAGTTTTATGGATCTCTTTTCTTTAAGCGTAATTGGACTATACCTTGAGCCAGATATTATTATCATCATGGAAGGCTATGCTGACACTCTCCACCTAGCCTATAAATCAATAGGCGGCGAGCTAGCATGGGGACCGTTCAACAAATCAGAGCAAAAATCAGATCCAGAGTTCGCCTTCGATTTCCATTATCAAAACTTGAATAACATGTTACGGTTAGGGACTCACTCTCATCGTCGAGCAATTCTCGCTCTTCAGCCTTTAAGTGGGTTTGAAAATAACAGTACTATTGAAATCCAAAAAATTAAGAAAATGTGGGATTTTTACCCTCGAATTCGTGAAGTAATGAAACTAGTGGCTAAAAATAACAATGCCGAATTCATCGATTTATCTGTAATTTTCAAAGATGAAAAAAACGCTAACATTAATTTTTTTGATAAAGTACATCTCACAGTAACGGGCCAGAAAAAAGTCGCAGAAGTTTTTTCAAATACAATCAGAACCCTTGGCCAAAAAAGTTCAGCGATTAACGTCCTTCCGCAGTCAAGACAGGCATGGATAAAAAATATTTTAGAACAGGACTACAATGGAAAATATAAGACGGCTGAAGACTATTAAGTCTTGAACCTAGTGAACTCGTGATTTACTTATAAGTATGTCTTGTGTTCAGCTTGTTCCCTTTATATACTGTTCACTTAAACCTTAGCAACTATTAATACGTAATAAATTCCTGTAAAACAGTGGAAAAAATATTAAACTTTTTAAGAGAGTATAAAAGGGCTTTTTTAATCCCCCTAATTCTAATGGTAGTTCTAACTTTGATTATTTTTGGGTTAGCTTCTCTTAACCCGGAATCCAACTTTAACTACTTAGGCTGAGGTTTCTAGCGTGGCTATCTTCTGGGTTTTTTAAACTGCAAATCACTTTCTTTTTTTCTCGCTGCCGTCTTAACCACAATCGAATTCCCTAATTTTTTGCCTGACAAGGTTAACCCCATCAATTAGTTCCTTAATTTCTTCTTGATGAGCAAGCATATATTTTATTCGTCTGCTTCTTTGTCCACGTTGGTATAAATCAATATTTTTTGAATTGATTTTCATTCCAAAATCTGTAGGGATAGTCCTTCCCGCATCACTATAATTAAATACTCTGTCTTGAATCATGCTTCCCAATGATTTTTTGAAATGAGCAACGTCATAATACCAGTCCATGGGGCGTTTGGGTTCTGCCACTGGAGGAACCTCATCCATGGTCACAGAGTTATACCCACTAAAATCCCACAGAGGAAAATTTAAACTTTCAGGATATTCTTTATTAACACCCTCAACCAAATCAATTAATTGATGCTGCCATTTTTCATAATCCCCCATCATCCCAAAAGCCTTTAATGCTTCTAATAAATAAACATGTGTTGGCTGAATGAATAATCTGACATCCGCTTCACTTTCCTTGGCAGTTCTAAGTATTTGCCTGAGGTATTGAAAGCTGGAGTTTGCTTGTGTTCTGTCATCAAGGCAAAAACGGTGCGCCGGTGGGGGCGTCAACAACCTAGTTACATAGTTTGCTGCAGACCAAATCATGGCAGAACGGTTACTTCCTAGTGTCGAATCTATTTCCTCGCTAAATTCTGTTCCATTTGAAAAGTGAGTTCCTTCCCCACGGTAAAACATTTTTTTTTGACTGGCCTTAATCGCTGATGATGAGAATAGAGTAATTGCTAGGGTGGTTAAATAGTAATCTTGAAGCTCTCCATTCCGAGACACAATCATATAAGATTCATTGAAGTCGTCACTCAATTTCTTAAAAAAATTAAAAGCTTCAAAATCAAGTCCAATTAATAGCTGTTTAAGAGGACCCACTGCATGGGAATGCTGGAAATATCTATAACTTTCATATAGATTGGCGCCTGGTAGGGAAAGGTTGTAACGAGGATAAACACTTTCACCCCACCCTGGGTGGTTTGGGTTGATACCCAATTGGGACGTGGAAGCTCCTATTACAATTCCTTGTGGTCTTAACTGCTTTACTCTATAAGCTTTTGCCAACCTAAGTTGTTTAGACATCCAAACCAGATTATTCGATTTGTAGTCTGCGGGATGATAAATATCATATGGGTCCACCCACCAGTTAAATCCTCCGATCAAAAGCAGAACCTGGCCCACGCTTAGAAAAAATATAATAAGAAATTTAATATTATCGTTCACGGTGGCTATCAAAATTGAAAATAAATAAACCGTTCGGTCTGAGCAAGCTCCAACAAACTCATTATAAATAAAATTGAGGTGAAAGCGGCCCACCATGTATTGGGATACCAATGATACCAGCGTCTCCCTATTACCGAATTATGTTGTGCCACACCAACGTTTTCGCCCTCAAAATATTTTGACATGATTTCCTTCATGTTTGGGGCAAACCATACAATCAGAATAAGAAACCACAATCTATCCTCGCTTATCTTTATATTATTAAAATCAACATCTGGAGAAGTGTGAAAACCAAAAAGAGATTGAATTATTGATACAGCTACATTAAGGCTCTCCGCCCTAAACAAAGCCCACAAAACTGCCACAGTCAAAAAGGTGATAATACGGTTTAGTATTTCGCTTAAAATATTCTTACTTCCTAGCGACTGCCCCAATGACACTCTCAACTCACGCCAGAAATGGTTTATCATCAAGCAAATACCGTGTGCTCCACCCCACACAATGAAGCTAGCGCCAGTTCCATGCCAAATTCCACCAACCAACATAATCATGAATATATTCCCAGATCTCTTTAGGGCTCCATTACGATTACCACCAAGAGGAATATAAATATAATCTCGAAAAAATCTCGACAGAGTCATGTGCCAGCGATGCCAAAAATCGATCAGGCTAGATGCCTTATAAGGAGATTCGAAATTTGCTGGAAGTCGTAAGCCAAAAATACAGCCAAGACCAATTGCAATATCTGAATACCCAGAAAAATCAAAATAAATCTGGAGAGTAAAAGATAATACACCGCTCCAAGCTTCTTCCAAGCTCAAGACTGCACCTTGGGCAACGGCGTCGAAGGCTGAATTAGCATAACGAGCAATACCGTCTGCCAAAACAACTTTTTTAAATAATCCACAAGAAATTAAAGTTAGACCCGCGGCAAGTTGGTCTGCTTTAACTTTAAAAAACTTCTTATCTTGGAGTTGAGGAAAAAACTCATTAGGGCGGATAATCGGCCCATTTAAAAGTTGTGGGAAAAAAGTGATATACAAAAAATAATTTAACAACTTTATTTCTCCTAAGCCCCCTCTCCAGACCTCTATTAGATATATAATTTGCTGGAAAGTAAAAAAGGACAGCGCAATTGGAATAACAAAGTTTGACTCTAAAACAGACGAAAATACTTGAGTCTGCGTAATTCCATATACTCCGAAGTACTTAAAAAAAACTAGGACTCCCAAGTTGCAAATAATTCCAAAGCAAAGAATCTTTTTTGACCTCCCTTCCTTAATCCGGTCACTGTTGAGGGACATACCTAAGGAGTAGTTTGTTAGAACAGAACCAATCAGCAGACAAGTTAACGTCCAATCCCAAAGACCATAAAAAACAAGAGAGGCTCCCACAAGCCAAACCGTGGACCATCGATTGCCTTTTATCTGGCTTGCCAGGTAAAAAAACAGCAAAGTGCTAGGTAAAAATAGGAGGAGAAAAGAGTAGGAATTAAAACTCATTTACACGAAAATCACTAGAAGATTTTTCATTACTTAAAGTAACTATTCATCAAGAAGTATCTATTACGGTTTTTGCGAACTTAAAGCCATACTATATTATGAAATCGTGTATGTAAATATAGTCTCAAAAGCATATTTTTTTAAAAACACTTAATCAGGCGACTCCTCACATGAATCTAAAAATATTAGATGACTTCGCTAAAAATGAAATACATCCCGGCTCAAACCTCGTTTCAAAACACCTAGATGTTTTAGAAGAAATGGTTCGCATAGACAGTCGCAGTTTTAGCGTCAATGAATTTGAAGGGGATCGGAAAATCCCTTCCGATATGAAGGAAATATTAGACTGTGCTAGTAATTATCTTCGGCAAATAGGATTCAATAAAATAAAAATAAACACCCCTCCAGCAAGCTGTATCAATGCGACTCCTATTTTGCTAGCCGAATTAGCAGTGTCACCCAACAAACCGACTCTTCTTTTTTATGCGCATTTAGACAAGCAGCCTTACATGGATGATGAAAAGTTTAAAAAATGGGGTGGCATTGCACCTACTGAACTAACATGGAACTCGGATAGGACTAGAGCCTATGGCAGGGGAGCAGCTGATGATCTGAGCGGCGTTATTTCAATAGGAATGGCACTTGATGCCACCCTGCGAACCGTCGAATCCGATCCAGAAAATCTTTTAAAAGATAAACTACAGGCATTACCTTGTAATATGAAAATACTTTATGAAACTGAAGAAGAGTGCGGCTCGCCCTCTTTAGAGGAACAAATTTCGCAGAATCAAAGCTTTTTCAATGATGTTGATTGTGTAATCATCACTGATCTAATTAATCCTGCGACCGGGTATCCTGGCCTTACTACCTCACTTCGCGGTATTACTCAGTTGGAAGTCTCTGTT
>Ga0163108_10002826_pt1 | contig 12479 bp, 6 predicted proteins | sample Fk1155metaG_FD_109644 | JGI IMG/M metagenome (GOLD analysis project Ga0163108, IMG submission 109644) | Marine microbial communities from the Central Pacific Ocean - Fk160115 155m metaG | ecosystem: Environmental > Aquatic > Marine > Oceanic > Photic zone | place: The Central Pacific Ocean...
CCTGCGCGCTGCATCTGGCGCTGCACAGTTGAAGACGTGACGGACGGAATGGCTTCAGAACCCGGCGCGACCCAAGCGGCTCGAGGCCCAACACTTTCACCGTAGATTCACGGTTCTCTTGTTCGGTGGAATCAACAATTGTCCTGGATGCCAGGGACTCGTTCTCGTCTCAGAAAATCCAAGTGAATGAGGCGAAATATTGCCTATCGAATCGCTTGGTGTCGGAAACCGGAAACAGCACGCCAAACCGGATCTCGGCGCTTTCTGTCAGGACGTAGCTGAAACCGGGCATCAACTCGAGCAGGGTCGGAGCGCTGCTATCGTCCAGTGGCGTTTCGCCATTGAACTCAAGATAGAGCGTCTGCATTCCTGGTGCGAAATGTCGGGCGTGGTCGTGGGACTGATCGTGTTCGTCGTGCCAATCATGGCCCTTATCACCCAGTAGCACAGGCCCCTGCCACGAATGGGTCAACGAGAAACCATAAAGCATGGATGCGGCCCCAGAATCGACACCGAATTCCGGGCCAAAGTTGAGCAGGAGGGTGTTCCAGTTTCCGAGATCGTGCCAGGTCGTGAGAAGTGGATTGAGCGTGACCTCGCCGGCTCCGAGGTCACGCTCCTGATTGCCGGTCGGAACGGTGATGAAAAAATTCGAGGCCAGAATAAACGAGTCTCCTTCGACCAACATCAGCCGAGGAGCGATCTCCAGGTCGCCCATGCCGACATTGTGAGTGCCGTCATCCTGTCGGTTGCCGACAAGCGGGGAGGCAAACACGAAGCCAATCCGCTTCGTGAGAGCCCAATCCAGATGAGCCTCTGTCTCGTACTCATCCGAACCTTCCATCGAGTTCTCGGTGAACTTGTAGATGAAGAAGGCATCCTGATGAATCTGCGGTGGCTCGAACGTGAAAGGATGTACGAACGGAGTGCCTCGCTGACTGAAATGCGTGTGGTTCACCGGTTGGAAAAGCTCGTCGAAAAACCTTTCGTCAATCAGCAGGCTTTCACCGTGGCTTGTTTTGTGCACGACGATGAGAGCCAAGAAAACAAGACATCTCAAAACTTTCTGACCAAGCATCTGTGAATGCATCCTTGCATCTCGTTTGTGATCTCACCTTTAATTTCGGAATCAAAACGTCTCCACTCGAAAAAAAAATATGAGTTTTTTTTTTGCGATTGAAGACCATCCGACGGCTCGCACACTCTGGCAGGGTTTCGTCCCCTGCGCGCTGCATCTGGCGCTGCACAGTTGAAGACGTGACGGACGGAATTGCTTCAGGACCCGTCGTGACCAGAGTTGTCGTGGGGCCGGCAAAGGAAAGACGAGGAGGAGACGCCTGGCTCGGCACCTCACACTCCCCGCTCAAGGCGAAAGCGTTAGCCCACGTGGGATATTACGGAGCCGTGGGGGGGCAGACGCAATGGCGGTTACTTCTTCGCCCTCAACTCTTTTGCCTTGGCGAAGTCGGCATCGGCTTTGGACTGGTCGCCATTCTTCTGGTGCGTGACGCCGCGGTTGTTGTAGAAGTCCGGGTCGTCAGGCTTCAGGCGGATCGCCTCCGAGTAGGAAGCGATCGCAGTGTCCCAGTCTTCGGGTTCCACGAAACCATTGCCCTTGTTGAATTTGGTGTTCGCGAGACTCGCGGGGTCGGGACTATCACCACATCCGCAAAGCAGAAGCGCGAAAGCAATCGACACAGCAAATTGTCGCGTCATGGTTTCGTCTCATTCGGCCTTGTCTGGACGATCCATTCTGCCAAGCCGAATATCACCCGCACAACTGCCGCCTCCGTGAACACGCGTTATCCGGTACCCGCCGAGCGAGGGGCGGTACCGTGGTTCGGATCTGGCGATTACCGCCCCGCGGGTTGAACGCCGGGGCTGGGGTGGGGAGACTGGACTGACGGTCAACCGCCCTGAGCAGCCGCTGCGATCGCCAGAGCCCCGGCCGCACTTACGGCCAACTGTGTTCTGGAGGATTCCGCTACGCTTCATCCACCAGAACACAGAACTACCACTGACCTGAAACTCTCTCATGACAGGAGTCGTACAAAAGTTGGGGCTAGGTCACGGCCCCCCTGCCGAACCATTTTGCGTCCAGAAGACGACCCCATTTCTCCCTTCTTTCAACCCCACCATGTATCATCGGGCAAGCCCCGCTTTGACGCTGACTAACAAGAAAAGGAGCCTCGTGAGTATTTTGAGACTCTTCATCTTGTTGGTCATCGCCAGCGCCTGCTCGATGCTGGCCGCCGAGGATGGTACCGACCCAGCGGCCCTGCAGAAGGCCCGCAACCTGGGCCGCATCAATTCCAGATTCCTGAAGGCCAGCGCCGCAGTCCCGCGCGCCAGCCAGCGCATTCCCAAGGCTAATCTTCGGCCCTTTGGGAAATCGATCGGACCCATCTTGAAAAGCAGCTGCCAGGCCTGCCATGGCCCCAAGAAATCCAAGGGAAGGCTACGAGTCGACAAGTTGAACCCTAACCTGCTGACGGGCCCAGACGTTGAGCGATGGCGTGAGATCTACAACGTCCTGGGCAACTCGGAGATGCCTCCCGCGGACGAGCCCGATTATGCGTTGTCCGATGCAGACCGCGGCAGCATTGTCGATTGGCTTGGCGCCGAGTTACGGAAGGCGTACCTCGTACGCCGCAACAACAAGCAGTACTCGTCCTTTCGTCGAATGACGCGATACGAATACAACTACTCGCTGCAGGACCTGCTTGGCTTACCCTATGACCTCGCCCACCGGCTGCCTCCGGAAGCCGTATCCGAGGAGGGATTCAAGAACCGTTCTGAAATGCTACAGATGTCGGCGATGCAGTTCGTAACCTATCGCGAGATTGGCCTGAAAGCTCTCCAACGAGCCACGGTGCGTGGCGAGCGCCCTCAAGGCGTTACTTACATGATCTCGATGCAGGAAGAGCTGACCAGGGCGACGTCCGGAAAGAATCCAAAGACGTTTAGCAAGAGCGATGACAACTATCGTAAAAACAGGAAACGGCAGCATCTATTGGATCAGGAATCTGGCCAGGGAATTCACTTCTCCGGCGGCACGTCGAAACCTGTGCCAAATGCGATCGCGGGCCAAACGCCAGCGGTTTCTGCGGTTGTCCTCGCTCTCCCCCACTCCAAAGAGTTGAAATTGAACCTGGACCGCTTCCTTCCCGATGAAGGAATCATGCGTGTTCGCATCCGGGCCGGGCGATCGACGACGAAGGCCGATGAGTACGCCAGCCTGCGTTTGATTTTCAGTGCCCATACCAGCAACAACGCCAATTTCTCACAAGTAATCAGTCAACATGACATCCCCGTTACCGCACCTGCGGACAACCCACAATTTATCGATTTCCATATACCACTGGGTGACATACAGCGAAACCCCTTCCGAAAACTGGAAACAAAATTCCCGCGGCGGGATGAATTCCTCTCCATTCGCAACGTCTCCAATGCAGGTCGCGGAGACGAACCCCTTCAGGTTCTTATCGATCACATCGAGATCAGCGCACCCTTCTATGCTCAGTGGCCGCCGCAAACCCATCGTGACATTTTTATCGAGAGCAGGAACAAGAGTGATGAGACAATCTATGCCCGCGAGGTGCTAAACGGTTTCATGCCACGCGCCTGGCGTCGACCCGTCACCCCCCAAGAGGTCGACCAGTTCATGGGCCTGTTTGCCGAGTACCGGCCAGACTTTTCGTTCTTCGAAGAGGCCATGCAGGAGGTCTTGGCAACGGTTCTGGCTGCTCCGGAATTTCTCTACCTGACTCAAACAGTGCCAGCCCACATTGCGAGAAGACCGCAGACGATCAGCGACCTGGAACTGGCCAGCCGTCTTTCCTTTTTCCTCTGGTCAAGTATTCCCGACAAGGAACTGCTTGACCTTGCGCGGCACGGACGACTCGGGGAACCGAGCGTCCTGGCTGCTCAAGTCACGCGGATGCTGGCAGACCCGCGATCACGTCGCTTCTCTGAGAATTTCGTTCAGCAATGGCTCGGCACCGATGCCCTGAAGAATGTGGTCCACGTCACGGACAGTTCATTAATGGAAGCCATGCAGGAAGAACCTGTCGCTTTCTTTGAGGACATCCTCAATCGCAACAACAGTGTCCTGGACTTCATCCATTCCGATTACGCCGTAGTCAACGAACGCCTGGCAGGGCACTATCGCATTGCCGGTGTGCATGGCCCCCATTTCCGCCATGTTCCGATTGAACTCCAGGCGAATCGGGGCGGTATCCTGACCGGCGCTGCGATTTTGACGATGAACTCCGATGGCAGTGATTCGCATCCTCTCAAACGGGGCATCTGGATGCTGGAACGTATCCTCCAGGATCCACCACCACCACCACCGCCCAATGTTCCGGAAGTCGACCTGACGGATCCCGAGATCCTGAAAATGACCCTCAAAGAGCGGATTGCAGATCATCGGAACAAGGCTGCCTGCATATCGTGTCATGCAAAAATTGATCCCTGGGGAATCGCCTTCGAGAATTACGATGCCCTGGGAGCCTTTCGTACGACGAACAAGAACAAGCCCGTGGATGCGACTTCAGAGCTGTTCAATAAAGAGAAACTGGCCGGGATGATGGGCCTGAAGCGATACCTGCTCATGAATCGGCAAGACCAATTTACCAGGGCCCTCGTTGATAAACTGACCGCTTATGCTCTGGGCCGATCATTGTCTTTTGGTGATAATGCCGATATTGATCACCTGACGGTAACTTTCCGGAAACAGGGCGATCGCCTGGCCGACCTGGTCCACCTGATCACCCAGAGCACCATTTTCAACTCGAAGTAAGAGTCCGGAACAGAAAATGAAGAACACAACAGTTTCACTGAATCGCAGGACCTTTCTTCATGGCGCAGGCGTGGCCCTGGCTTTGCCCTGGTTGGAGACCTTTGCTGCGGACAAGTCTGCTCCCAACGAAACGCCGAAACGTTTTGTCAGTGTCTACCATCCTGATGGGGTTGGCCTACCGCTCAAGACAGATCCGGCCTGGAAGGACTGGAGCTGGTTTCCACGCGGCGGTGAGAAAGACTTTCAACTAACGAAGGTGCTCGACGTGCTCGAGCCGTTACGAAGTGAAATCACGATTTACTCCGGGCTATCGCACCCGGCTGTCAGAAGAGTTCATGGACATTCCAATGCCGATCAGTACCTGACAGGTGCGGCAACGGGAGGCCACGGGGCGTACAAGAATTCGATTTCTGTTGACCAGGTCTATGCGGCGCACGTGGGAGATTTTACTCGCCACGCGTCCCTGGTGATGTCTACCAACGGTGGCATCGGTGGCCCTCGTGGTGCGCAAACCCAGTCCTTTAATCGTGAAGGACGTCCCATTCCGGCGATGAACAAACCAAAACAGATTTTCGACATGCTCTTTGTAACCAGTAGCAAGGATGCTGCCGCAAAACTGGCAAGAAGCAAGAGCGCCCTGGACCTGCTTGTTGCCAATACACGATCGTTGGGACAAAAGCTCTCCCGGCAAGACCAGCAGACCCTGCAGCAGTATCTTCAGGCAGTTCGCGATACCGAGGTTAAGTTGGCGAAGGCTCAAAGGTGGCTTAAGACGCCTGTGCCAACGTTCGATACCCGCAATTTGCGATTGGATGCAGAGCCAAAAGAAGCTCGTCTTTACTTCCAGACCATGTATGAATTGATCTACCTGTCCTTCCTCAGTGACTCAACGCGTGTGGCAACGTTTCAGTTGGGACGAGAAAATGGGGAAGGCCCTCACGACCTTCTCTCCAGGGCGGTTGGCCTGGGTGGGGCTCATGGCCTGACGCATGCTGTCAAGAAGCCAGATGGCTGGAAGAACCTGGGTAGCTACAATCGGTACCAGGCAGAAGAATTCGGTCGGTTCGTACAGAAACTACGGGATACTCCGGAGCCCAACGGCCGAGGCACCATGCTCGACAACACCTTTGCCATGCATGGTTCCGCTTCCAGCAGTTTCCACCTCTCGCGCAATTATCCGATCATTTCTGCTGGTGGCAAAAATCTCGGCTTCACAAATGGTCGCTATCTCAAGTTTGGCAAAGGCAACGAAGACAACCAGGCCGGTGCCGGAATCGTTACCGATGCGGGATGGCGAGGCAAAATCGAAGCGGAGGAACTTCCCCTGGCACAGCTCTTTGTCAGCGTACTGCAAAAACTCGGCGTCGAGACCGATTCGTTCGCCGGGATCACTGGTAGACTGGTTCGGGTCTGAGCGTCTTTTCCGACCGGAAGACCACTAGCCCTGGACCATCTCCAGCACGGCCGTCTTCACGCTCTCGGGTAGCTCGGCCCAGGCTATCGCCAGTTTGTTTCCCCCGTTGGTGAGCTGGGCACCAAGGTCACCGACGGGGGCGTCGTCGACCTGCAGAAGGCGTTGCCCAACTGCAAGATCTCCAAGTAGCCGTCGTCTCGAAGGTCCACCGCCCGACCACGCGATAACCGGAGTCACGCTGCGAGCGAGGGGCAGTACAGTGGTTCGGATCTGGCGGTTACCGGCCGGGGAGATGCGGGACCGCCCGGTCGCTGGGTCGTTTGACATCATCCTGATTACCTCGCATGCTGGAGCAATGTAGGCGGGACAGCCAAGCTCTGCCCAGGTGAGGTGCCTGGCAGATGTCCACATATTGATGTTTGGAGAATCTGTCGCAAGATCGTTTCATGATCTGTTGATTTGCAGCATGTCTGGCTGCCCGTTCCGTGTCGGAAGTGACGGTCTTTGTCTTCATGTGGCCATGATGACGTGGCTCCGCGGAAAGAGGAGTGTCTCGGGAGCTGAGGAGGCTCATGGACAGTCCCGGCGCACTCGCACGCTGCTTTCCCCTTTTGCTGTCAGGGTGAAACTGTGCCACCGGAACGCATCGGTCCCTACGAGATCATTAAGCCCATTGGGCAGGGTGGAATGGGCGAGGTTCTACTCGGCCGCGATGACCGCCTCGATCGCCAGGCCGCAATCAAGATCCTGCCCGAAAAGCCGGACGACAACGAGCAGCGGCGTCAGAGATTCCTCGAGGAAGCTCGCTCGGCGTCTGCGATCAGCCACCCCAATGTCTGTGTGATCTACGACGTCGGCGAAACCGACGTGGGACAACCGTTCATCGCGATGGAGTACATCGACGGCAACACCCTTGATGAACTCAATTCAACCGGTCCGCTTACCAACGAGCTGGCCATCGAATTCGCCATCCAGATCGCCGACGCTTTGCAGGTGGCTCACGAGGTGGGGGTTGTCCACCGGGACATCAAACCTTCTAACGTCATCATCAACGCACGAAGCCAGGCCAAGGTACTCGACTTCGGCCTCGCCAAGCGCGTGGATGAGTCACCTGAGGACAGCCAGAAGCGGCTCGTGGAAACCCACGAGGGCCAGGTGCTCGGCACGCCCAGCTACATGAGTCCCGAGCAAGTCATGGGTCAGTCGGTTGACGGACGATCGGACATCTTCAGCCTCGGCGTGGTGATGTACGAGATGATCACCGGACGGCAGCCATTCACGGGCCGCGCTCTCGGCGAAACCCTGCAGAAGATCTGCCAGGCCACACCCGAGAGCATGGCGAAGTACAACGATCAGGTTCCACAGGGATTTTCGCGGATCATCTTGAAGTGTTTGCAGAAGGACGCCGACCACCGTTACCAAGAAGCCGGTGAGATCGTCGCCGATCTCAAGTCCCTCGCCGCGGTTCTCAGCGGTGATGGCATGGAATCGATCCCCGCGGCCGTCGCCCAGACGATGACACAAATCGTCCGGCCCGACACCGACAGTGCCATGCTCTCGGCCGACGACATCCGGCAGAGCGATATCCTGATCAGTTGTTCGCAACTCGACAACCAACCGGTGGCCGGAAAGGACGAGGGCTGGATCTCCCGATTTCATCGCAACCTGAAGATTCGCCTGGAACAGTTGACCGGCGAGCGGATGAATGTCTCGTTCTGTGAGATGCCTCCTGGAAGTGACGAAGTCGACGAAACCGTCCTGAATGCCATTCCTGATGCCCCCACCATGGTGGCGGTCGTTTCACCTCCGTTTGCCAAGTCGGCCGCCTGCATCGACGGCACCACCCGGTACTGGTCGGAAATGCTCGACAATTCCTCGACTGGCGCCATCGCCAAGTCGCTCTTCAAGGTCGTCAAGACGCCGGTCGAGAACGACGACCTGCAACCGCAGGTCGCACGGATCTTCCAGCAACTCCTCTCCTACGACTTCTTCGACCAGGATCCCGAGACCAATCGTGTCCGGGAATTCGACGAGTCCTACGGCGAGGCGGCGGCGCAGCGGTACTACGAGATGATCTACGATCTGGCCTACGAGATCGCCGACGCGGTCAAGAAGGCCCGGCAGTCAGATACCACCGGATCCGGATCGATCAGCCAGTTGCGGAAGTCGATCTATCTGGCCGAGGCCACCTCAGACTTGCGTGACGAACGAGAAAATCTCCGCCGTGAGTTCCTCGAACAGGGCCACCTCGTCTACCCGGACAGGTCGCTTCCGAATGAACTCGAGGAGCTCGAAACGGCTGTCCAGGGGTACCTCGACGAGTGTGACGTGATCGTCCAACTGATCGGCGGCAGATACGGCTTCACACCCGAGGGGGCCGATGAATCGGTGATCGTGATCCAGAACCGCCTGGCCCGCGGCGCCGCCGAATCACGCCAGACACCGCGATTCCTCTGGCTGTCGCCCAGCAGCCAGGTCGAGAATGATCGGCAGCAGGAGTTCATCGAGACGCTGCGGCAAGAACCGGCCACCAGTCGAGGTGTCGAGGTGGTACGGGAGTCGATCGAGAACTTCAAGGAACTGCTCGAACAACGCTGGCAGGCCGAGTTGTCCCGGCAGCAGCAACAGGCCGCCGGAGGTGGTGATGCCAGCCCGACAGGTGAGACCACCAGCGTCTACCTGATTTTCGAGGAACGGGACGAGACACTGGCCGAGCCGATCGAGGATTTCCTGTACGAACAGGGGATCGAGGTGATGCTGCCGGAATTCCAGGGCGACGAACACGAGATTCACTCGTTGCACCTGAAACACCTCACCGACTGTGATGGCGTCGTCGTGCTTTACGGCAGCAGCAGCAAGGCCTGGGTCGACATCAAGGTCCGCGAGTTGACCAAGGCCCTCGGCTACCGCAACGGCCGCCCGATCGAAAAGGCGGCCGTCGTCATTGCTCCACCGCTCGACCGACGCAAGGAACGGTTCCGAAGTCTGTCGGCTGACGTCTTTCAGCCAACCGGCGACTCGCCTGATCCCTCGGCCCTCGCCGGCTTCTGCCAGGAACTCAAGGATCTCTCCTCTTCATCCACGTCAGGAGATGCGGTCGCCTGAGACCGTGTGACTCCATCACGTAATCAAGGACTCTTCAGCAGCCATGGCTGACAGCAAGATCTTCAATCCGTTTCCCGGCCTCCGACCATTTGGTGCCGAGGAAGACTACGTGTTCTTCGGCCGCGAGGAACAGACGCGCGAGCTTCTGCAGTTGCTGCGAACCCGTCGCTTTCTCGCTGTCGTCGGCACCTCGGGCAGCGGAAAGTCATCACTGGTTCGCGCCGGCGTGCTGCCGGCCCTCTACGGTGGCACGATGGTCGGAGCTGGTTCCGACTGGACCACTGTCGTTTTCCGGCCGGGGGGCGACCCGCTGTTGAACCTGGCCGAGGCGATGATCGAGGCCGACCTGTACGATCCGGAGGACGAAGAAGCGCCGCTGCGCATCCGGGCCACGCTCAGCCGCAGCCGCCTGGGACTCCTCCAGTCGATCAAGCAGTCGGACCTCTCCGAAGGGACCAACCTGCTGATCGTGGTCGACCAGTTCGAGGAACTGTTTCGGTTCCGCGACACCTCGCCGGATCACCAGGGCCGCGCCACGGCCTTCGTCAAGCTGCTGCTCAATGCCGTGGCCGACCCCGAGCTGCCCATCTACGTCGCGATCACCATGCGGTCGGACTACCTCGGCGACTGCGCGCAGCTGCCTGGATTGGCCGAGGCGGTCAATGACGGCGAATACCTGATCCCCAAGCTGACCCGCGATCAGAAACGGGACGCGATCGAGAAACCCGTCTCGGTCGGCTCCGGCCAGATCTCACCCGCTCTCGTCCAGCAGCTCCTCAACGACGTCGGGGATGATTCCGACCAACTTCCCGTCCTGCAGCACGTGTTGATGCGGATCTGGGACAAGTGGGAAGCCGATCACGAGGAGTCGGAACCGATCGACCTGCGTCACTACGATTCGGTCGGTGGCATGGAAAACGCCCTCTCGTTACACGCCGACGAGGTCCACGACGAGCTGCCCGACGCCAACAGTCACCAGCTGGCCATGCGAGTCTTCCAGGCAATCACCGAGCGGAGTGACGACGAACGGGGCACGCGGCGACCAACGCGACTCGGGCAACTCTGCGACATTGTCAACGGCAGCCAGGACGAGGTCGCTGTCGTGCTCGACGCCTACCGTCGGGCCGGACGGACCTTCGTCATGCCCGGGCAGGACGTGGAGCTGCAGCCGGAAACAGTGATCGACATCTCGCACGAAAGTCTCATGCGGGTCTGGCAACGACTGAGGGGCTGGGTGGACGAAGAGTCCCAGGCTTTGCGGATCTACCGCCGCCTGGCCGAAACGGCCGCGTTGCATGCCGAGGGCGAGGCGGGGGTCTATCGTGACCCGGACCTGCAGATCGCCACGAGCTGGCGGGACAGCTCCGAGCCGACCGAGGCCTGGGCCCATCGCTATCACGCCGGTTTCGAGACGGCGATGGAATTCCTGGACAAGAGCTGGGCGGCGGCCCACGCCGAGGAAGAAGCCCGTGAGGCGGCACGGAAGCGCGAACTAGAGCAGGCCAGGAAACTGGCCGATTCGGAACGCAAGCGGGCCGAGGTCCAGGCCCGAGCCAAGAAACGTCTCTACGTCCTCCTGGCCGGCATCTCGGCGGCACTGATGGTCGCCGTCGGCATGTACATCTACGCCGAAGGGCAGCGCGAACTGGCCGAGGCGAACCGCAAGCAGGCGGTGGCCAATGCGGAAACGGCGACAGAGAATGAAAAGTTGGCGATGAAGAATGCGTCCGAGGCGCAACAGAACGCCGCGGAGGCCAAGCGGCAGGAGACCATTGCCCTCAAGAATGCTGATGAAGCCACCAAGCAGGCTGACTTGGCCGAGGCAGCCCGGGAGGACACTCGTCGGGGGCTCTACCGTTCCGAGATGTTGATCGCACACCGTGGACTGCTCAACCAGGAAGGCCTCGAGCAAGTTGCTCAGACTCTCGACAATTGGCGTCCAAAACCCGGCGACGAGGATTTCCGGGGATGGGAGTGGTATTACCTGGACTCTCTTCAATCACCGGACCAGCAGTTCATTTCCACCGGTTCGGTTTTCCAGGGAGCCGCCGACTGGTCGCCCACGGGCAAATTGGTGGCTTACGGTGCCTCGGACTTTTCCATCGTGCTCTACGATCTCGAAGGGCAGCGAGAAGTCAGGCGACTGACCGGACACACGCATCGGCTGACGTCCCTTCAGTTCAGTCGGGACGGAAAACTGCTGGCCAGTGGGAGCCGCGACAACACAGCCCGCATATGGGATGTGGAACTCGGACTGGAAAAACAGCTGTTCACCGGTCACCGGGGCTGGATCCACAAGACTAGTGTGTCGCCGGATGGATCACGCCTGCTCACATCGTCATTCGACAACTCGGCCCGCGTTTGGAACATCAAGACGGGGCGACAACTCGAGGTCTTCCAGGGAGCCTTCGGTTCTTTTGCCACAAGCGAGTGGAGTCCGTCAGGAGATCTGATCGCAACGGCCGGTGCGGATCACGATATCGTCATCCGAAGCGGCTCCGACTACTCGGTTGCCAAGACGCTCAAGACTCAGTCGGTCCGCATCTTTTCGTTGAACTGGTCGAATGACTCGGGCCGGCTCGCCATCGGTGCTGACGATGGGGACGTTGAAATCCTTGATGTTGCGACCGGCAAGCCCATTGCGTTGCTGACCGGACACAACGGGTTCGTCAATTCTATCCGGTGGTCGCCGGATGACCAAAAGCTCATTAGCGGTGGCAACGATGGCATCGGGAGAATCTGGGACGCAGCCAAGCTATCACTCGACACCTCACTGGCATTCCAGGTCTTTCAAGTCATCAATGTGGCTTGGTCTCCAGACGGCAAGGAGGCCCTTGTTAACGGCCGCAACGGCCGGCTCTGGATCAACCAGCCGGAACGGATCACCAAGACCGAATCAGCATCGCCGCACGATGGACTGGCAACAAGCGTCGCATGGCATCCTTCGAGACGCGTCATCGCCTATGGAGGTGACGACCGCAAGCTCCACATTGTCTCGCTGGAACGCAGCCAGGACAGCCGATCAGTTGAAGGCCATTCGGGGAAAATCAACGCGGTCTGCTGGAGCCCGAACGGCAACTGGATTGCCACCGGTGGCAGTGACGCCTCGTTGAGGATATGGGACGCGAAGTCTTACGAGGTCATCGCCGTCCTCGACGA
>Ga0163108_10002831_pt1 | contig 12466 bp, 14 predicted proteins | sample Fk1155metaG_FD_109644 | JGI IMG/M metagenome (GOLD analysis project Ga0163108, IMG submission 109644) | Marine microbial communities from the Central Pacific Ocean - Fk160115 155m metaG | ecosystem: Environmental > Aquatic > Marine > Oceanic > Photic zone | place: The Central Pacific Ocean...
ATAGATGCAATCAATGCAACAATAGTTTTTCCGCTACCCACGTCTCCTTGTAAAAGTCTAAACATTTTTTGATTTGATTTTAAGTCATTATTAATTTGTTCAATTGCAATCTTTTGATCATTTGTTAAATCAAAGCCAATTTTATTCTTTATTTTGTTAAATTCTTTGTTATCGAAATTTTTCTTTATTTTTTTAAATTTTTTAATTGTTTTTCTTACTTTGGAATTAATTATAAAAGTTGATATTATTTCATCAAATATAAGTCTATTTAAAAAGTTTCCCTTTTTTTTAATATTTTTTGGATCATGCAATGAAAGAATTGCTTTCTTCCATGATATATAATTAAATTTTTTTAAAATTTCATCGCTTAACCACTCATTTAAATCTGGAATATTTTTTAAGACTTCGTTGATTATACTGTTATATTTTTTTTCTGTAAGTCCTTCAGTTAGACTATAGCTAGAAAAAATTTTTTTAATTGAATCTGTATTTGATGATATGTATGTTGGATTTGTTATTTGATATTTTTTTTTATAATAACCAATTTTCCCACTAATAGTAACTGTTGATCTTATTGGTAGAATTTTCTTAATATAACCTTCATAGCTATTAAAAAAAATACATTCTATTACACCGGTATCATCTTCACAAAAAACTCTACTAGGCAAATTTCTAATTCTAGGAAAATTGTATTTTACTACATTTACTGTAATTGTTTGTATTTTTCCTATCTGCAATTCATTTATTTTAAACAAACTTGTTCTATCTATTGAGTCTCGAGGGCGGCTCCAAAGTAAATCAAATATTGTATTAATATTCTTTTTTCTAAATAATTTTAAAGTTTTTACTCCAACACCTTTAATCTTGTTGATATCTGATAATAAGTATTCATAACTATTCATTATTTTATATATATATCTATGTTGAAAAATAAAGAAGAGCTTAAAAATAAAATTATCTATAGGTCATCCTACAGGGGCAGCAAAGAAATGGATATATTAATGACTGGTTTTGTTAATTCTTTAATTAATAATTTAAATTTAACTGAATTAAATGAATTAGACTTATTGGTTAATTTAGATGATGAAAGTTTAATGAATGTTAAAAATAATCTTTTAGATAAAAAAATGTCTCTTACAAATTTAATTAAAAAATTCCAAGAGTTTTGATTTTAATGGCGGAGAGACTGGGATTCGAACCCAGGAAAGAGTTGCCCCTTTGCCGGTTTTCAAGACCGGTGCTTTCAACCGCTCAGCCATCTCTCCGTTCGCAAAGGTTTTATAATTATAATATTTAAATTCAACTAAAAAATACTTAAATATATTTTATAAAGAGTTTGTTTAGTATAAATAATTGTAAATCTTTAATTATATGAAAATTACTAAATTCAATAAGGGTATAATTTATTCAAGTTCAGGGTCATTTTTTTGGGGTTTTTTAGGAACTTATTACTTTCAATACATAACTTTAGTGGGAGCGTTTGAAGTTGTAGTTCATAGATGTATTTGGACTGCTTTGATTTTATTATTAACAACAACAATTTATAAAAAGTGGAAAATATTTAAAAAAGTTATTTTGAATAAAAAAAAATTTATAACACTTTTTGTAACTTCAATATTAATATTTGGCAATTGGTCGGTTTGGATATATGCAGTTTCTCAAAATAAAATAATTGATGCTAGTATAGGATACTTTATTTTTCCAATCATAAGTGTTTATTTTGGATATATTTTTTTTAAAGAAAAATTAAATAAAAGAAGAATTCTTTCTTTGTCAATAGTACTATTGGCGGCACTATATTTATTTATTGATATAGGAAATTTTCCTTGGGTCGGTTTTATAGTAGCTTTGCTTTGGAGCACTTACAATTTATTAAGAAAAAAAATTAATGTTGATGCTGACGTAGGTTTATTTGTTGAAAGTTTATTTTTATTACCCTTAGCATTTTTAATTTTATATTTTATTTTTCAAAATAATTTAAATGATTTTAATTATATAAACCCAACATTGATGTTTTTATTATTTTTAGCTGGACCCATGACTGTGATTCCTTTATTTCTTTATATAAAGGGTGTAGAGATGGCAGGTCTTGGCCCTTCTGGAATGATTTTCTTTATTACGCCAACAGGACAGTTTTTACTTGGTTTTTTTTATTTTCAAGAGCCATTTTCTACTCAAAAGTTTTTTAGTTTTATTTTAATATGGATTGCTGTCATTATTTATTTAAAAGATTTATATGAAAACAATTAAAATTTTTATTTATGTTATTTTAATTTCATTAAATAATTATAATCAAGTTTTTGCAGACAATTTTAATAATTGGATTATTTCATTTAAAGATTATGCAATGAAAAAGGGAATATCAAAAGAAACTTTGGACAAAACAATGTCAAATGTTAAGTTTCTTCCAAATGTTATTAAGTATGACAGGCATCAACCTGAATTTTATGAAGATACAAAAACATATATAAATAAAAGAACTTCAGACAAGAAATTAAAAAAAGGTAAAGAATTATTTATTGAAAATAACTCTTTAATACTAAAAATTGAATCAAAATTTGACGTAGAAAAAGAATTACTTTTATCCCTAATGGGAATCGAAACTAATTTTGGAAAATATCTTGGAAAAATGGATATATTGTCTTCATTGGCAACTTTGAGTTATGATAAAAGGCGCAGCAAATTTTTTACTAATGAATTAATTATAATTCTAAAATTAATTGACTCGAAAATTGTAGACAGCAATTTACTATATGGATCTTGGGCAGGGGCTTTTGGTAATTTTCAATTCATGCCATCAACTATAAAAAATTATGCTTTAGATTATAACAATGATTCTTTGATTGACTTAAAATCAACTGAGGATTCTTTTGCTTCGGCTGCTAATTATATTAACAAAATGGGTTGGAAAAAAAATAATCCGTGTTTTTATAAAATTAAATTAAAAAACAACATCCCGCCAAAATATCTTAATACATCAGCTAAAAAAATTAAAAATAAAAAAAAACTTAAATACTTTAAAAAATATATTACAAATTACAATAGTATTAAAATCGACGAAAATTTAATCACTGGAATAATAACTCCAGATAGAGAAATAGTGGAAAATTCAAAATTATTAGAACCAGCTTATTTAACTTTTGATAATTATGAATTAATACTAAAATGGAACAGGTCTTTAAGATTTGCATTGGCAGTATGTACATTGAAAGATAAATTTAAAAATGAACTATAAATTTGTAATTTTTATTTTTTTATTACTATGCTCATGTACAGCAAATAATATTAATAAAGTTAAAAAAGAAAATATTATACATACTCAAATTTTTTCTAATAAAGGATTTGCTTTAGTTTTCACAGAAAGTTTAAACAAACAAAAAATTGTTAATAAGAAAATTGATGCTAGATCATTAATTGTTTTTCAGAAAAATCTTAAAAAAAATACAAATGTTAAGATTACAAATCTTATAAATAATAAATCAATTTTAGCTAAAGTTGGAAATAATTCTGATTATCCAAATTTTTATAATTCCGTTATATCAAATAGAATATTTAAAGTGCTTGAATTAAATGAAAATGAACCTTATGTAGAAATAACAACTGTTTCTGAAAATTCTACTTTTCTAGCAAAAAAAACTAAAATGTATGAAGAAGAAAAAGAAGTGGCAAATAAAGTTCCTGTTGAAGGAATTAGCATCAGTGATTTAAGCCTTAATAAGAAAAAAACCCAAAAGAATCAAAAATTGGAAAAATTTAGCTATATAATTAAAATTGCAGATTTTTATTATAAAAACACCGCAGAATTAATGCAAAAAAGAATAAAAGATGAACTTAAACTAAATAACTCAAGAGTTATTAAAATTTCAAATACAAAATTTAGAGTTTATTTTGGACCTTTTGATAATTTAAAATCTTTAAAAAATGCTTTTGATGATATAAATCCACTTAATTTTGAAAATATAGAAATAATTAAATTATGAAAAAAAAATTATTAATAACCTTTATATTATTTTTTAATATTTTCTATTTTAATGCTTATTCTTCTAATTTTAATATAAATGCTAAAACGGCTATACTGCAAGATTATTTGTCAGGTAAAATACTTTATGAAAAAGATCCAGATCTACGAATATTTCCAGCATCAATGACAAAAATAATGACTACTATAATTGCTTTTGATTTAATTAAGCTAGGTCAATTAAGTCTAGACGAAAAATTTTTTGTTTCTGAAAATGCTTGGAGACTTTCACAAGCTGGTTATTCATCAATGTTTATAATGATAAATGATCAGATTAGTGTTGAAAATCTTTTAAAAGGAATAATTATATCATCTGGAAATGATGCTTGTGTTGCGTTGGCAGAGGGCATTGCAGGATCTGAAGAAGAGTTTGCTATTATGATGACTTCAAAAGCCAAGGAAATTGGTATGACTAATACAAATTTTGCCAATTCTTCAGGTATAAATAATCCAAACAACCTTTCTACGGTTAAAGATATATTGATAATGTCAAATTACTTAATCAAAAATCACCCAGAGCATTATAAATACTTCAAAGAAAAAGAATTTATTTGGAATAGGACCGGTGGTGATCCTATAAAACAAGGAAATCGAAATCCTCTTTTATACAAAAATATTGGCGCAGATGGAATTAAAACTGGATTTCTTTCTTACGAAAAATACTCTTTAGCATCATCTATTAAAAGAAATGAAAGGAGATTAATTGCTGTAGCAAGTGGATTTGATACAAAAAATTCTAGATCTAAAGAATCGCAAAAACTATTAACTTGGGGATTAACAAATTTTAATACAATAGAGATTGCTAAAAAAAATTCTAAATTCACTGAACTAGATGTTTGGTTGGGACAGAAAGATAAAATCGAAGTTTATTCAGATACTGATATTTATAAAACAATTCAAAAAGCTGGACTTAGAAAATTAGAGACAATAATTTTATATGAAGGACCAATAAAAGCTCCTATTCAAAAAGATGATAAATTGGCAAAATTAATTATTAATTATGATGGAAATTTACTATCTGAACATGATCTATTAGCATCAGAATCTATAAAGAAAAAGAATATTATATCTAGGATATTAAAATCAATAAATTATTTGATCTGGGGTGATGTATAATTATCCTATTATAGTATTTGAAGGAATAGAAGGTTCTGGTAAAAGTTTTCATATTAATCATGCTAAAAAATATTTAATAAAAAAAAAAATTAAATTTATCAAATTAAGAGAACCTGGTGGTTCTAAAAATTCTGAAAAAATTAGAAAATTAATTTTAAGTAAAAAATCAAATTTTAAAAATTTAACAGATCTTTTTCTATATATGGCAGCTAGAAATGAAAATTTTCATTCTAATATTATTAAAAATTATAAAAAAAGAGTAATATTAATTGACCGATTTGTAGATTCAACTTTAGCATATCAGCACTATGGAATGGGAATAGACAAAAATCTTATAATAAAACTAAATAAAATAATATTAAAGAATATCAAACCAAGTTTTACTTTTTTAAATATTGTAAATATGAGAAATTTGAAATTAAGAATAAATAAAAGACGAAAAAATAGATACGATATATTCGACGAGTCATTTTACAAAAAAGTCCAAAACGGTTTTATTAAAATATCGCAAAAAAAAAGAAATTATATGATTATTAATTCAAACAAAACAATTGAAGAAAATAAAAAAATAATAATAAACAGAATAAATAAACTTTTATATATATGAACTTAAATTCGAGTTCCAACACTAAGTTATACGGTTACAATAATCTTTTTTTAAGCTTAAAAAATTTATACGATAATGACATTCTCCCAAATAAAATTATTTTTTCAGGAAGCAGCGGTATTGGAAAATCAACTTTTGCATATCATTTTACAAATTATATTCTTTCTTTAGATGAAGAAAACAAATACAATTTTAATGACAATATTATTTCAGAAAACAATTATTCTTATAATTTAATTTCTAAAAGTAGACATCCAAATTTTTTTTTGATTACAAATGATGATGGAAAATCAAATATACAAATTTCTAAAATTAGAGAAATGATTAATTTTACTAATAAATCTTCATTTAACGATAAATGTAAAATTGTATTAATAGATAATGTTGAACAATTAAATATAAATTCTACAAACTCCTTGCTTAAAATAATTGAAGAGCCAAATAATAGAATTTATTTTTTTTTAATTCATAATAGTAAAAATAAAATTTTGGATACGTTACGGTCACGTTGTATAAAATATAATTTTTTTTTAAATAATAATACTAAAGATGATATAGTTAAAAAATTATTAAATAATAATTTTTTTAATAATTTAAATGATGATTTTAAAAATATTTACAATTCACCTGGTAATATAATTTCTTTATATAATTTTTTTATTGATAATGAAATCAATGAAAATATATCAATAAGCAAATTTTTAAAATTAATTATTGATGAGAAATTATTTAAACGAAATTTGTATATCAAAAATAATTTATCTTATTTTATTGAACTTTATTTTAATAAAAATATTAATTTTTCAAATTCTAAAGATCAAATTTATTTTCTTTATAAATATTTCTTATTAAAAATATCGGACTGTAATAAATTTAATCTAGATATTGAAAATGTTTTAATTGAATTTAATGGAAAAATTTTAAATGGATAAAAATTATTACATTACAACACCAATCTACTATCCTTCTGCGCGACCTCACATGGGACATGCCTATACAAGCATTATAGCAGATTTTTTTGCACGATTTAAAAGAATTCAAGGATACAATGTATTTTTTTTAACTGGAACAGATGAGCATGGACAAAAAATCCAACGAGCCGCTGAAAAAAAAAATATTGATCCAAAAACTTTTTGTGACGAAATAAGTAAAACATTTAGAGATTTATCAAAAACATTAAACTTGTCTAATGATGATTTTATTAGAACTACTGAACCACGACATCATAAATCTGTGGAAAACTTGTGGAAAATTCTTGAAAAAAAAAATGAAATTTATTTGTCTAAATATTCAGGCTGGTATTCAGTCTCTGATGAGGCTTTCTATTCAGAAGATGAAATAATTGATGAAGATAATAAAAAAAAATCTAAATCATCTGGATCACAAGTTGAGTGGATTGAGGAAGAATCTTATTTTTTTAGACTATCTAAATGGGAAAAACCCCTATTAAAATTTTACTCTGAAAATCCAAATTTTATATTACCTGAATCAAAAAGAAACGAGGTAATAAGTTTTGTAAAAAGTGGATTAAAGGATCTTTCTGTTAGCAGAAAATCTTTTTCTTGGGGAATTAAAGTTCCATCCAACAAGGATCATGTTATATATGTTTGGTTGGACGCACTTACTAACTACTTAAGCGCATTAAATTATCCGGATATAAATAGTAAACTTTACAAAAATTATTGGCCAGCAAACCTTCATTTAATAGGAAAGGACATATTAAGATTTCATGCTGTATATTGGCCCGCATTTCTATTGGCATCTGGCATACCGCTGCCACAACGAGTTTATGGTCATGGATGGATTTTGTCTGGTGAAGAAAAAATGTCCAAATCTAAAGGCAATATCTTAGATCCATTAGAAATAATTGATGAATATGGAATAGACCCTCTAAGATATTATTTAATAAAAGAAGTTTCTTTTGGTAATGATGGAAATATATCAAAGGAAAAATTAGAAAATTGTATCAATAGTGATTTAGCTAATAACTTTGGAAATTTATGTCAAAGAGTTGTTGCATTTACAGATAAAAATTTAAATCTAAAAATACCAGATCAATATCAATTTACCAAAGCAGATACTAAAATTCTGAACATATATACATCTAACTGCATAAATTTAATCAAAGAAATTGATAGTCAAAATTTAAATAATTACATGAATTTTATTCAGGAACAATTATTTAATGCTAACAAATATTTTAATGATCAAGAACCTTGGAATAAAAAAAATGACATAAAAAGACTAAAATCTATAATATATGTATCTCTGGAATTAATTAGAAAGATTTCAATTTTACTTTATCCAGTAATTCCAGACACTGCATTAAAAGTCCTTAGTTTATTTAATATTGAAGAAAAATACATTGATTTTAATTCAATTAAAGATCATGAGTTATTAAAAAAAAATACCAAAATTAATAAAATTTCTATTCTTTTTAAAAAAATTGAAAAAAATGATTGATTCACATTGCCATTTAGATCATGAGCCAATGTTTAGTGATCTTAAAAATGTTATTATTAGATCTAAAGAAAATGGATTAGAAAAAATATTGTCTATTTGCACAACGAAAGAAAGTTTTAAAAAAATAATTAAAATTGTTAAATTTGACCCCATCATTTATGGTACTTTTGGTATCCATCCTCACGAAACTAAAACAAATATTGTTACAAAAAAAGAGATTATAAAAAATGTTAAATCTAATGAGAGAATTATTGCTATAGGTGAAAGTGGACTTGATTTTTATTATAATCACAGCTCAAAAAATCAACAAATATCAAGCTTTAAAAATCATATAGAAGCCTCAATAGAATTAAATGTTCCAATTATTGTTCACTCTAGAAATGCTGAAATCGAAACTTTTGAAACACTTAATATTTATAAAAATTCAAATCCTAAAATCCTCATGCATTGTTTTACAGGATCAACTGAATTTGCCTATAAATTATTAAAATTAAATAGTTATTTTTCAGCAAGTGGAATAATAACTTTTAATAATAGTACAGAACTGCAAGATACTTTTAAACTTATACCTAATAATAAATTATTAATAGAAACTGATAGTCCATATTTGTCACCTGTTCCTCTAAGGGGAAAAAAAAATGAACCTAGTTTTATTAAATATACACTAGAAAAACTTGCACAAATTAAAGATAGCGAATTAAAAAATATTGAAAAAATTACTAATAATAATTTTAATACATTATTTAACTTAAATTAACTATGCAATTAAAATTTACTATATTGGGATGTGGTAGCTCGATGGGTGTACCTAGGCCAGATGGCTCATTTGGTAAATGTAATCCATCTGAAAAAAAAAATTATAGAACAAGATGCAGTGCAATTATAACTTCAAAATATTCCAATACACTTATAGATACTTCGACTGATTTAAGATCTCAACTTTTGCATAATAAAATAAAAAAAGTTGATAGGGTCATATATTCACATTTTCATGCGGATCAAACTCATGGAATAAATGATTTAAGAATATTTTTTATTAAAAATAAAAAAAAAATTCCTGTTTATAGTGATAAAAAAACAAAAAATTATTTACTAAAAAATTTCAAATATTGTTTTAAAAATACAAATTCTTATCCAGCTATACTAAAAATAAATCCAATAAAAAAAATTAATCAATTTAAAGATAAAAATATAGTGTTAAATATTAGAAGTGTGAAAGTAAAACATGGAAATGTTGAATGTAGTGCTTTTATTATTAATGAAAAGTGTGCCTATTTAAGTGATGTAAATTTAATTTACCAAAAAGACTATATGTATTTTAAGAATTTAAAATATTTTATTGTCGATTGTTTAAGATACAAAAAACATCCTTCACATTATAATCTGGATCAAATATTAGCAATAATAAAAATATTTAAACCAAAAAAAACAATTCTTACAAATTTAAATTCTGACTTGGATTATAATAAGTTAAAAAAAATACTACCTAAAAATATCTTACCGGCTTATGATGGTATGAGTTTTAACTTATAGAATATTTTCTAATTCATTTATAATTTTTTTTGACATTGGATTTGTAAATGATGTAAATGTGTTATGGATTTTTCCATTTTTGTTAATTAATATTTTATGAAAATTCCATTTTGGAACGGCACTTTTTCCAAAAGAATCTTTAGCCCATTTGTAAATATCATGTGCATTTGCTCCTTTAACATCGTATTTAGCACTCATTGGAAAGTTTATTTTAAAATTTATTTCACAAAAATTTTTAATTTCTATATTTGTGCCAGGTTCTTGATTTCCAAATTGATTTGAAGGTACACCCAAAACAATAAAATCCCTTTCTTTATAATTTTCCCAAAGATTTTGCAAATCGGTATATTGTTTAGTGAAACCACAATTGCTAGCAACATTTACCAACAAAATAGCTTTTCCTTTATATTTATTTAAAGTTAATGTTTCACCTGTTATTGTTTCCAATTCAAAATCATAAAAATTTTTATTTTCCATTGAATTTCCTATTATAGTTAAATTTAATAAATTAAAAAAAAAAAATGCAATAATTAGAAAAAAATTATTTTTTTTTTTCATTTTCTAGAAGTGTTTAATATCAATAAATATCCTGCCAGAGTTGATAAAAGAGATCCGGATAAAACTCCTAATTTAACACCTTCAATATACTGTGTGTTTTCAATAAAAGCTAAATTTCCTACAAATAAACTCATTGTAAAACCAATTCCTGTCAGGATTCCGACACCATATAATTCAATCCAATTTGAATTACTTGGCATTTGTGCTAGTCCTAGTTTTATCGATACATAAGAGAATAAAAATACTCCTAATTGTTTACCAATAAAAAGACCTAATACTATACCAAGTGGAACTGGCATAAGAAGAGATGAAAATGAAATTCCTTCAAGAGAGACTCCAGCGTTAGCAAATGCAAATAATGGCATTATTCCAAAGGCCACGTAAGGACTTATAAAATGTTCAATTTTTATTAATAATGAATAATCTTTTTCTTTTTTTCTGTGAGGAATAGCGCAAGCAAGTAAAACACCTGATATTGTAGCATGAATGCCTGACTCATGAGTAAAGTGCCAAAGCAATATACCAATAACTAGATAAGGTAAAAATATTTTTACTCTAAATTTATTTAAAACTAACAAGCCTACAAAAGATAAGAGCATCATACATAAATTTAATATGCTTAAATCTCCAGAGTAAAAAAAAGCAATAATTACTATAGCTCCAAGATCATCAATTATCGCCAATGCTGTCAAAAAAACTTTTAATGAGATGGGGACTCTAGATCCCAATAACGACAAAACACCAAGAGAAAAGGCAATATCTGTTGCGGATGGTATGGCCCAGCCATTTAAAGTTTCTATGTTACCAAAATTTATATAAATATAAATTAATGCCGGAAACAACATTCCGCCCGCAGCTGCAATTATAGGAAGAATTGCTTGTTTGATGTTTGAAAGTTCACCTTGTATAAACTCTCTTTTGATCTCAAGGGTAACAAAGAAAAAAAATATTGCCATAAGAACATCATTTATCCAATGTAAAACTGACAATTTAAGACCGAAATTATTCAGACCAATAAAAATATATTTATCTAAAGTTTCAAAATATAATGATGATATAGAAGAATTGCTTACGATAAGTGCTATAATTGCACTTATTAACAATATTAAACCGCTTGCAGCTTCTAACCTGAAAAACGATTTAAAAGGTGACGACAAATATCTTAACATTTTTTATTTAATTAAATCTAGAGTAAAAAGTTTTATATCTTCAATTGATTGATATAAATTATTTAGTAAAAATTTAATATTTGGAAACACTGATATTAACTGGTTTTGAAAAGTATCTATAACAAGCGTAAATGCGATCATTGATAGAATTGCAACTAATAAAATATTAAAATAATTAATATTTTTTTTTTCATTTTTCTTTTCTGGAATAATTATTTTATGCTCAATAATAGTTTCTTTTTTTAGTTCTTCAGCTGGTGGATTAATATTTTTAACAAAATCTTTTTTCGGCTTTATTTTTATCTCTTCTTCAGTATTTTTTTTAATTATATTTAATTCAAAAAACCATTTATGATTACAGCTTCCACATTGAAGCAATCTTCCGCTAGAAGGTATTAATTTTTGATCAATATCAAACTTTTTATTACAATTCGGACATTTTATAATCATATCTTCTTATATAGCAGATTCTTTATAATTTCTTGCATTTTTGATATTGTTTATGCTTTTAAATTTTCATTATGTGATGTATTAGTATGCCATTCGGGGCGTAGCGCAGCCTGGTAGCGCATCTGGTTTGGGACCAGAGGGTCGCAGGTTCAAATCCTGCCGCCCCGACCATTTATGAAAAAAGCAAAAATATACAAACCATCAAAAAATGTAATGCAGTCAGGAATAAAAAAATATGACAAATGGATAATTGAATTTATTACTGAAAAGCCAGGTATAAATCCTTTGATGGGCTGGGAGAGCTCAACTGATACATACACAGAATTAAAACTAGAATTTAATAGTAAAGATCTGGCAATAGAGTATGCCAAAAAAAATAAAATTGATTACGAATTAATTGAATCTAACACTAGAAAAATTAACATAAAATCTTATGCAGATAACTTTAAAAATTAATGTATAAATTTTTTACACAAAAAAAATGGTTTTTATGGAGTATTTTTGGATCATTATTAATATTAATTTCAACATGGTATCAGGTACAACTTGATG
>Ga0163108_10002832_pt1 | contig 12466 bp, 7 predicted proteins | sample Fk1155metaG_FD_109644 | JGI IMG/M metagenome (GOLD analysis project Ga0163108, IMG submission 109644) | Marine microbial communities from the Central Pacific Ocean - Fk160115 155m metaG | ecosystem: Environmental > Aquatic > Marine > Oceanic > Photic zone | place: The Central Pacific Ocean...
CGACTGCATGTTCACCGTCAACACTCATCAATGGGATTATGCCCAGTTGGCAGCCCTGGTGGCCCCGCGGCCACTGCTGATCTCCAACTCCGACAAGGATGGTATTTTCCCGCTCGACGGCGTCGTCAGTGTTCACCGCCAGGTTCGCCGGATCTACCAACTGCACGGGAAGGGCCAACACCTGGGCCTGCAGATCACCGAGGGGCCTCACAAGGACACCCAGGAACTGCGGGTCCATGCCTTCCACTGGTTCAACCGCTTCCTGAAGCAGGAAGACCCGCTGATCGAAACCACCGCGGTGAAATTCTTTACCCCGAGCCAATTGCAGGTGCTCAAGAAAGGCGCACCGGCGGACCAGAAAAATACCCGGATCAGCGAATCCTTCACCCCGCGGTCGACACCGCCACGGGTTCCAGATTCAACGGCCGCCTGGGACGCACAGCGAAGAACCTGGATTGACGCTTTGAAACAGAAGTCCTTTCGCGGCTGGCCGGCCACCCCTGCCGGCATCGACCTCGAACAGGGTCCGAGCTCGGCCAAGGGCAGCTTGACGGTCCGCTCGTTCTGGTTCACTTCGCAAGCGGGCATCCGCCTGCCACTGATCGTGATTCATCGAACCGGACTCGAAGCCGCCCAACTCGACCTGGTGGTCCTCAACACCGTCGATCAAGGTGGCTGGAACAGCCTGGTCGCGATGCTTGCCGGGGGTGGGCTGGAGATTGTCGGCGGGCACAAGGCCAAGGCCGACAAGCAGTCATTCGCCCAGACCGAACGGATGGTCAAGTCCTTCAAGTGGGGGATGGCCTACGTCGCACCGCGGGGAATCGGCCCGACTGCCTGGGGCCAGAACGAGCGGCGTCAGACGCAGGTCCGCCGACGGTTCATGCTGCTCGGCCAGACGCTCGATGGAATGAGGACCTTTGATGTTGTCCGCGCTGCCGGAGCCCTGCGACTGGTCGACGGAATGGACAAGGTCCCGCTGTGGATGCAGGGAGAGAAGACAATGGCTGCAATCACGATGTACGCATCGCTGTTCGTCCCCGACGTCAGCCGGCTCGACCTGCACGACCTGCCCGAATCACACCGCTCGGGTCCGATCTACCTCAATGTCCTTCGCTACCTCGACATTCCCCAGACCGTGGCACTGGCGGCTGAGCGGGCCCGCGTCCGGATCTACCAGCCCAGGGCCGGTGGCTGGGAGTATCCACGACGGGTTGCCAAGGCCCTGTCCTGGGACAAGAAGCAACTGGTCATCCGCGTCTTGCCACCGCAAGAAGATGCTGCCCGACCCGGAAACTCTTCACGCTGACGACCGGCACGCCATCGGCCGAGCCAGCCTTCCGCTCTCGACCAGCCGCCCTCTAAGATGGAGGCTGCGGTGCGGTCGTTTCCGCCCGCCGCGCAATCCAATCCGAGGCCATCGACCAGGAACACCCAACCGTGAATCGCCCTCCCCATGCTGCCCCGTCTCTGCCCGACCCGACGATCCGGATGACCGAGGGCTGGCACTGCCTGCACCTTTACTACCGTGTCAACGCGACCGTGTTGGCCACAATGAGTCCCGACGACCGCGCCCGCGGCCGCGAAGAACTGGTAGCAGCACTGGACCCCGAAGCCGAGGGAGCACCCCAGCGGCTGCAGGCCTCGATCATCTCCGGCCACAAGGCCGACCTGGGCCTGATGATACTCGACCCGGACCCGCTGGTGATCGATCGCGTGAAACAGTCGGTTCGGGCATCCTCGCTGGGACCCGCCCTGGAGAGCGTGTGGTCGTTCGTGTCGATCACCGAGGTTTCCGAGTACGTGCCGACCATCGAACAGTATGCCGAGCGGTTGAAGCGGGAAGGCGACGGCGAAAACGACCCGGCCTACGAGACCAAACTGGCCGCCTACAGCGGCCGCTTGCCCGCGATGAACCAACAGCGGCTCTATCCCGACTTTCCCGACCTGCCGGTCGTCTCGTTCTATCCCATGAACAAGATCCGGCACCCGGAAGCCAACTGGTTCTGTTCACCGTTCTCGAAACGGTCCGCGTTGATGGCAGAGCATGCCACCAGCGGCATCAAGTTCGCCGGACGCGTGTCACAGCTGATCACCGCATCGACCGGCCTGGACGACTGGGAGTGGGGCGTGACACTCTGGGGCCGGGCACCCGAACACATCAAGGAAATCGTCTACACGATGCGGTTCGACGAGGCCTCGGCCCGGTACGCCGAGTTCGGTCCCTTCTATTTCGGCTACGTCATGACCGCAGGCGACGCGGTCGATCACCTGAAGCTGTAGCCCGCCGACGGGGATCGCCCGGTCCTAGAACTTGTAGGACTTGTTGCTGCGATCGAAGGTGCCGCGGACGATCTGTCTCTGGAACTCGATCTTGCGGAAGGTGTAGAACTCGACAAGCGTCTCCGCGTCAACCGCCTGCCCGACGGCGGTGGACGCCTCGGCCGGCCAGCCGAAATTGCGAACGACAACCGGAACGCCAAGCGCGTGATCGATCAAAACCTCGGACTTGCGATAGCGAGCCGAGGCCGTCTTGTCGGCGTAATCAACAACAAACGCGTAGCACGATCGACCGTCGAACTCGTGGTTCTCGACCAATCGACAACTCACGCCCTGCTCCTTGGCCAGGTCCGCCCGACGGATCGCCAACGACTCGCGGACCAGTTCGAGTAACCCGACCTTGGTGATCGGATACCGCGATTCTCCCATCGCCATCGAACCGGTCGGGTCCAGTTTCAGAGCGGGCAGGCGTTTTTTCCAGCCACCCAGTTTGACCAGCATCTTGCCGTTGTTCTCACCGTCAACGTAGAGCAACTGGCGACCCTTGTGTCCGGTCGTCCACTTCATGTAGACGCTGAAAGGCTTGTGCCGCACCTTGATCTGCATGACCTGTTCGTCGGTCAAATCGGCGGCAACCAGTTCCTGCTTACTGAAAGTCGCCGTGTAGCCGGGAATCCGGGACAGCACCGTCTCGGCCTTTTCCAGCATCAGAACCTGCATCAGCAACGCCATGCGGCCGGTCCCGGATTCGACCGCCGGCCGAGACTCGTCGGCGTCGCTGACAGGTTCGCCGTCTTCTTCGAAACCATCCTCGGCCCCGAGATCGGCTTCCTCGCCGAAGTCCGCTTCCTCGCCGAAGTCGGCTTCCTCGCCGAAGTCCGCCTCCTCACCAAAGTCCGTCTCTGCACCAAAATCAACATCGAGTCCCGAGGACGCATCGGTCGAGGCGACATCGATGAGATCGGCACCGGCGGGTTGCGACTGAAAATTGACCGCAATGAAACCAAACGAAACGACCGCAATCAGGGCGGCCAGCATGTTCGGTGCCTGGGCAAGTCCGAAACGAAAGACGAGTTTCACGGATCTGAACATTGAAAACACCTGTGGTGCGAGAACTTCGGGAGTCGTACTCCAGAAGTTCGGCACCCAGGTGATCGCTGTTACAGTCCTTCGCTTTCACCGGGAACAACCGCGCCACGACAGCTAACACGGGTTTCCGGCCTGAACGCGAGTCATCGAAGAGACAACCTGACCGTGAACATCCGATCAGCCCCCGTGTCTTTCCCAGATTGACACGTCAGACTTTCCCCTAACCGGACAACTGTCTCGGGAGAGGCGGTGGGGGCGGACTGGTTTTCCTGACCGGACTACTTTTCGGGATCAACTCGATCAACACCGCCGTATCGACCGGCGGGATCCGATCGGTATAGGCCTCGAACAGGAGGTTGTCCCCCTTGTCACTGCTGGCCACGGCGATGTCGAGCGTGGCCGAGGCGAAGTTGGCCACGCAGATCAGGCTGCCGTTCTCGGCAAGATAGAACTTCTTTTTCGTCTGCGGATCGATCGAAAAACCGCTGCCGGCAAAAACCCAGTGGGCCCGCATCGGCGTGGGCTGGCTGTTGGCGTAAAGGCGCCTGACAGCCTTGATGAATGACCGATCGTCACTGAGTTTCAGGAAAACGTCTCGCTGGACGGGTTTCATCTGGCCAAACCAGACCAGTTCCTTGTTTCTGGCGTCGAAGACCAGTTCGGGTTCCTTGGGCAAGACGACGCCGTCGGGCAACGCCTGCATGGGGGTACTGAAATAGCGCTGCGTGGCCTTACGGACCCACTCCTGTGCCCGCACGCGATGACGCCGACCCCGGGAATCACTCCATTGCAGGAACACCTCGATGCGTTGCCCACTGGGCGGGTGAAAGTCCGGCTCGAACTTCCCCGGTGCCACCTCGCGCACGTACCTCACCGGTTTCCCGGGCTTGGCGCCCAACGCCAGCAGACCGGCGTGCACGATTGCCGCGCTGGCATCCAGGGACAGAATGGACTCGTGCTCCTTGGTCTGCTTCAGGCAACACAACATCTCCAGTACGCGGTCCCGGGCGGCCACCTTGGCTTTCAGCAGCAACCGCTTGCCGTCGCGGTCCAGGAGAACCGTGCCCTGGCGATTCAACGGTACCGGGGGCCGGGACACCACCTTCGGTTCGGTCGGTTCGTTGGCTCCGCCCGCCCAGGACGCCAGCGCCACAACCACCAGCCCCAGGATTCCGGCCACCCGAATCATCTCGCGATCTCCATTGCACCGACCACCGTCGACCCGGCCGGAAATTCTATCAGTCGGCCGTACACGGTCGCCAGACGCAGCCCGCCCCTCACACACCAACATCCCCGAGCCAGCCGACCAGATCGTCAATGAACTCGTCCCGTTTCGGCTCGAATTCCAGCGTGTGCTGCGCCTCGGGATACTCGACCAGCCGTTTCTGCTGTGAGCCGATCTTCCCGAACAGCAACCGGGTTGCCCGGTTGTCGATGATGCGGTCTGCTCCGGCCAGCATCATCAGCAGTGGGCAACGAATCCGTTCGATGTTGGCTTGGCTGTGCCGATCCAGTTGCCGGTTGGCGAGCAGAAACCCGACCGTCAGCTGGCGAAGGGTCAGCGGATCGTCCTCGATGAACTGCTGCCAGTTCGCATCGGCGGTGAACAGTGCCGGGTCTCGGAGAGGAATATCGACCAGCCGATCAACGACCCCCAGCCACTCGGCCAACCTCAGTCGACCACGGTCCCAGCAGCCGGGCCGAACGCGGGCCCTGATCCCGGGATACAGCAACGCAATGCCGTCAACCAGTTCGGGACGCCGGGCCGCACAGGCCGCAGCCAGCTTGCCACCCCAACTGACCGACATCAACACGACCGGACTGGCCGGCGACTCCAGGTCTCGCCGATGACGGGTTTCGGCCAGGAACTGCGTGACATCGTGGATCAGACGATCGGCATGAGGGGCATCACCACGCGCGACCGCGTTTCTTCCCGATCCCCGGCGATCCAGGAAACAGAGTTCGAAACCGGCCTCGGCCAACCGCCGGCTCGAATGCTCGTACCAGCCGGCATGGCTCTGGATCCCGTGCAATGCCACGACATACGCTCTCACCGTCCGGGACTGCGACGGCCATCGCTGCCAGGCCAACCCGTAGCCATCCGACGCAACAAACTCGTGATGTTCGGCTTCGATCATGTGGCTCAGCCGACCATTTCTTCCAGAACGCGGGCGTGGGCCCCGAAGTGCCCGTCGCTGAACAGGACAAACCGCACCAGCGAAGGACGCTGCCGTTGCTCGAGAAACTGACGGACCTCGTCCAGCGAAGCCTCCGCTGCCAGATCCACTGGATAGTCGAAAACTCCGGTACTGATCGCAGGAAACGCGACACTCTCGACACCATGCTCGACGGCAAGTTCCAGGCACCTGCTGTAACAGCTCCGCAACAGCCGATCCTCGTCCCCATGACCACCTCGCCAAACCGGTCCGACCGCGTGAAAGACAAACTGCGCGGCCAGGTTGCCCGCAGCGGTCGCAACCGCCGATCCGGTCTCACAGCCTTCCGGAAACTCTCGACGCGTCTGGTCCATCAACGACGGACCGCCCGCCTCGTGCACTGCCCCGTCGACTCCACTGCCTCCGGCCAACGCGGAATTGGCCGCATTGACGATCGCATCGACTTCCTGGTGGGTGATGTCCCCTTGCACCAGTTCCAACCGACAGGCTCCCACGGTTACCAGCATCGATTTCGTATGTCCATTTAGGGATCGTTGCCGACCGTTGAATCCAGTCCCGACCGGCTTTCTTGCCAGCCAAGGGTCCCGCAATCCGGCTCCTTCAGTATACTCCCCGCCACAGTCCGATACTCCCGGCAATGCGCCCGGCTTCCCGGCCATGACCACTCCGATCACCGTCTCGTTGCTCATCCCGACACTGGATCGTTCCGGTGCCGAAAAACAACTCGTCGAATTGGCCTGTGGCCTGCCCCGTGACGAGTTCAGGACCGACGTGATTGCCTTGACCCGGGGCGGGCCGCTGGCACAACGATTGGCCGACCACGACATCCCCCTGACAGTGATCGGCAAACGCTGGCGACTGGATCCGCTGGCACTGTCCCGTCTGAAACGCCACCTCGCCAGGTCGCAACCCGACATCCTGCACACCTGGCTGTTTGCCGCCAACGCCTACGGCCGCCTGGCCCACACCGCCACCCCCGCCACCCGAATCGTCGTTTCGGAACGATGCGTTGATTCGTGGAAACGCCCCTGGCAACTGTGGCTGGATCGTCGCTTGACCCCGCGCACCGACCAGCTGCTGGCCAACTCGCACAGCGTCGCGGCGTTCTACCAGTCGGTCGGGATCCCGGCGTCACTGATCGACGTGATTCCCAACGGAATCGACACCGGCGCGGTTCCTCTCTGTGGCGAAACTGCCGGGACGATTCGCGATCAGCTTCGTCAAGAACTCGACCTGGCCCCGGAAACACAACTGGTGACCTGTGTCGGCCGACTGGCAGCACAAAAGCGAATCAGCGACCTCCTGTGGGCGGTCGAATTGTTGCACCGTCGCTGTCCCCGGGTGATGCTGGTGGTCAGCGGGGACGGTCCGGAACGCAGACGGCTGGAACGATTTGCCCAGCAGGCTGGATGCGGTGATCGCGTTCGCTTTCTCGGCCACCGTGAGGACGTCGCTGCGATCTGGGCGGCCAGCGACGTGGCCTGGCTGGCCAGCTCTTTCGAGGGCCAATCCAACAGCCTGATGGAAGCGATGGCCGCCGGGCTGCCGGTCGTCGCCAGCGACATCCCCGCCAACCGGGAACTGGTCACCGACGAGGTCACCGGTCACCTGGTCCCCCTGGGTGACGCTGCGGAATTTGCCCGCCGCACGGCATCGTTACTGGAGAATCCCGCCGTGGCACAGGCCCTGGGCCGGGCCGGCCGTCAACGAATGCAAGACGACTTCAGCCTTGCGGCCTCGATCAACGCCCACGCCCGGTTGTACCGTTCCCTGGATTCCCATCGCAGCACCACCGACGAGGCCAGGTAACGCAATGTGTGGATTTGCCGGAGCCAGCTGGACCGAATCGGGACCGGCACTCGATGCGGTGACCCTCGACGCGATGACCCGTGTCCTGGTCCACCGCGGACCCGACCAGGACGGCAGCTGGCAGGACCAGTTCGTCGCGATGGGACACCGCCGCCTGTCGATCATCGATCTCGACTCGGGCCGACAACCCCTGGCCAACGAAGACGGGTCGGTGCAGGTGGTTTTCAACGGCGAGATCTACAACTACCGCGAGTTGCGGGGGGAACTGATCGCCCGGGGACACCATTTCACCACCAACAGCGATACCGAGGTCCTCGTCCACCTCTACGAGGACCACGGCATTGACTGCGTTGACCACCTGCGTGGCATGTTCGCCTTCGCACTCTGGGACCGAAATCGCCGTCGACTGCTGCTGGCCCGCGATCGCATGGGACAAAAGCCCCTGGTCTACCGCGAGGAAGCCGGACGACTGCTTTTCGCCAGCGAACTGAAAGCACTGCTGCAGGTCCCCGGAACCCCGCGGGAACTCGATCCGGTCGCGCTGGACCAGTTCCTTGCCTACCAGTACGTCCCGCACCCGCGGACCATGCTCGCCGGTTACCGAAAACTCCCTCCGGCCCACCGTGGCGTCTACGAAGACGGCCGCTTGACGATCGACCGCTACTGGCGACCCGGTTTCGAGAACCCGATCGAGGATCGCAGCACGCGCGACTGGCAGGATCAACTCAGAGCCACACTGACCGAGGCGGTCGGGTTGCGATTGAGGAGCGACGTTCCCCTGGGAGCATTTCTCTCCGGCGGCATCGACTCGACGATCATCGCCGGCCTGATGCAGGAACAAAGCAGCACCCCGATTCACACGTTTTCGATCGGTTTTCCCGTTCGCCGTTTCGACGAGCGCCAGTTCGCACGCATCGCCGCCGACCACCTGGGAACAACTCACCATGAGAGTGTCGTCGAACCCCGGGCACTGGAGATCCTGCCGAAACTCGCCTGGTTTTACGACGAACCCTTCGGCGACAGTTCGGCCATTCCCACGATGTGCCTGGCGGAAATGACCCGGGCAGAAGTCACCGTGGCCCTCTCCGGTGACGGCGGCGACGAGTTGTTTGCCGGTTACGACCGTTATCGAGCCGTCGCCCTGGCAGAGCGTGTCGACCGGTTGCCGCGTCCGCTGCGAGCAATTGCCGCGTCGCGAATCTGGCAGTTCTTACCGGCATCAACCCGGCAGAAATCGCTGCTCCGCCGGCTCAAGCGATTCGCCGACGCCATCGGGAAAACGCCGCAACGCCGCTACCTGGAATGGGTGGGAATCTTCGATCGCCAGCGCCGCCGCTCGATGTGGACCGACGGATTTCTCGAACGACTCGCCGGCAGTGATGCCGCCGAGTTCCTGCTGGAAACCTATCTCGAATGTCCCGATCGCGACTTCGTGACACAGACAACCTGCGCCGACGTCCTGAGTTACCTGCCGTGCGACATCCTCACAAAGGTCGATATCGCCAGCATGGCCTCCAGTCTCGAGTGCCGTAGCCCGTTGCTCGACCATCACGTCGTCGAACTCGCCGCCCGGATGCCGATCGCGTTGAAACGCCAGGGATCAAGAGGCAAGACGATCCTGGTTGACACGTTTGCCGACCTGCTGCCCCGGCAAATCCGGTCGCGACCGAAGATGGGCTTCGGTGTTCCCCTGGATCACTGGTTCCGCAACGAGTTGAAGCCGCTGCTGTACGACATCCTGCTCGACGATACGGCGGTCGCTCGTGGTTATTTTCAACCCGACGTGATCCGGCAACTGGTCAGCGAGCACGTCGAAAATCGCTGGGATCACAGTTACCGGCTGTGGAGCCTGGTCTGCCTGGAAGCCTGGCACCGAACCTATCTCGATCCGGCCACTCCCCCGACTTCGGCACCCTCGACGCTCTAAACCCTGGCGAGACTAGGCGGCGTCGAGTTGATCGAGCAATGACTGGAAGGCCACCTCGGTGAAGGCCTCGTCGACGATGTCACCGCTGGAGCCGAAGACATCGCTGCCGGCGTTGCCGGCGAGCGTGTCGGAGCCACCCTGGCCGTTGATGAAGTCATCATCGTCGCCGCCAAGTACGAGATCGCTGCCGCCTCCACCAAACAACGAGTCCTTGCCGTGCCCGCCCAGGACCGTGTCGGAGCCGCTGCCGGCGTTGAGCCGGTCACTGCCGTCGCTGCCGAAGAGAATGTCATCTCCTGCGTCACCGACAAGCGTGTCGTTGCCGTCATCACCCAGCAGCGAGTCGTTTCCACTGCCGCCGGTGGCTCGGTCACTGCCGTGACCTCCACGGAGCAGATCCTGGCCGGCATTGCCGACCAGGAAGTCGTTGTCGGTGCCCCCGTCGATCGTGTCGTCGCCGCCACCACCGAACAGGCTGTCGCGGCCGGCATCGCCACGCAACAGGTCACCGCCATCGGAACCATTGAGCACGTCGTTTCCGGCCCGACCAGACAACGTGTCTTCGCCGGTACCCCCGGTCAACTGGTCGTGCCCGTCACCACCATCGAGATCGTCCCGGCCGTCGCCGCCCGAGACGGTGTCGTTGCCGGCCTCGCCGAACAGGCGGTCATCGCCATCACCACCTTCAAGGTTGTCACCGCCTTCACCGCCAAGAATTGTGTCATCGCCATCACCGCCGTCAATCACGTCGACACCGGCACCACCCAGCAGCGAATCGTCCTGGTCTCCGCCGCTGATGGTATCGTTGCCGCTGCCACCGTCGACGAGCAGCCTGACAGTTCCCATCGCCGAGCCAGCCGCGGTGATCGTGTCGCGACCGCCCTGGCCGTTGACCACCAGCATCACCGTCGAAACCCGGTCGACGTCGTCGATCTGGATCGTGTCCCGGCCCCCGCCGGCGTCGAGTACCACCTGGGAGATCGATTCCTGGATGGTGATCGTGCCGCTTCCGTCAAGAACCTGCAGTTGAGAGGTCGCACTCTGGTTGACGGTGATCTGGTTGTTGCGACTGTCGCCCTGGACGATCACGACATCGGCGTCGGCATCGCCGTCGAGCAGGTCGGAACTGTCACCGATCCGCCAGACCAGTTGATCATTCCCGTCTCCGCCGTGCAGGACGTCGATCCCGCCCTGGCCATTGAGCAGATCATCCCCCTCGGCCCCGTTCAGATCGTCGTCGCCACCGCCACCAAATAGCAGGTCGTCGCCACCACGTCCGTCGAGTTGGTCGTTACCGCCACCGCCGTTGATCAAGTCCGCATCTCCGGCACCGACGAGCGTGTCCTGGCCGGCACCGCCGAGTAGAGTATCCCCGACCAGCGTCCCTCCGCCGCCGGGATCACCGGGATCGGGACCACCGCCTCCGCCGGTCACCGTAACATCCAGCTGGTAGGTCTGGATCAGGTCCTGGGTTCCGGTGACGCGGACATAGTAAACACCACCGGTCGCCAGCAATTGGTTGGGAATCGACTCGGATTCCCCGAGGCCACCCGTGTTGGAGGTCGCCAGCACGGTGCTGCCATCCTGGTCGATCAGTTCCAGGATCAGGTTGCTCTGGTTGGCCCCGTTGAAACTACTGCTGGTCCCACCCTGTGGCCCCTCCGAGTAGGTCGGCCCTACCGGGGCCAGGCCGATGTTGGCCGTCGCACCGGAAACGGCGGTGAAACGGAAGACATCCGTGTCGGAGGTCCCGTCGATGCTGACGAAATCGATCTGTTCGGGTGCCACCGGCACATCGACGGTGCCGTCGCCGTTGTCGTCGATCAGGCCCGCTGCATCGGCACCCAGCGTGACGGTGGAGTTGTCGATCAGACCCAGGTCCGAGGCCGTGCCCGTCGTATCGTTATCGACGTGGGCATCGCCGTAGAGTCGCTGCACGGCCAGGATGTCGTCGTACTGTGGGCCGTCGTAGCCTAAGTTGATCGACGGCTCCATCAACTTCGACCCGTCGACGGGGATCACATGGTGGAAGGCCATGCCGTGCCCATGTTCGTGGCCCAAAACGTTGCGCAGGCCCCGGGAATTGTTGGCAATGCCGTCATAGAACGAATCGGCCGAATCGACGACCATGTCGCCGTTGTTCGGGAAGTAGTTGAAAGCCAGGATGCCGAAGTTGCCGTCGATGTTGCGTCCGGCGATTCGAACGTCCGGCCGGATTCCCAGCGCCCCCTGGCTCGAGGGGAATGCGGCCGCGTCGTCGGCTGGTTCAAAGACGTAGGTGTTACCGGAAAGTTCAGCCCAGCGATCGAACATTTGCACGAACAGGGTGTACCATGTCCGGTTGGTGACATCCGGCCCGCTGGCCGACTCGTTGTAGATCGTATCCAGCCTGGCAATCAGGTCACTGGTGGCGCTCGTGTCGGTGGTCGTTCCGTCGGGGAGAATTCCCCAGGTGATCGTGGTCGGATCACCCTGCTGGAGTCCCGATCCGTCGGTGGCGGTCGTCGTCCACCGCCCGGCCACGCGGTACCCGGCGGCGTACTGGGTCGCAAACTGCTCCTGCTCGGCCTCGTGGACATCGTTGATGTAATCATCAGGTGTGCCGGGTGCAAACACCGAACAGGCGATGTCCGGGAACGAGGAATCGTCGTTGACGATCGTGCCGATTCCCTGCCCGTCGATGATCACCGCCCCGTTGGCACCGGTCAGGTTGACCAGGAACGTTTCGTCGGCCTCGTCGAGGGTGTCACCGATGACCGGCACCGAAAACGTGCGGGTCACCTCGCCGGGCGCGAAGACGATCGTACCCGACGTCGGCAGGTAATCCTCGGTTACCGCCGTCGCGATCCCGTCCTCTGTCGCGTAGTTGACCGAAACCGCCTCGTCCTTGGAACGCGAGAGTGTCACCGTGAAGACGGCATCGGTCTTGTCGACCATCCCGTTGAGCAGTACCTCGACGTTGTCGATCGCCCACGATTCGTCATCACCACCCTGGTAGCCCTCACCGGAGGCGTACCACTGGATCGTGACGGTCGACGCGCTGTGGGCAATACCGTCCAACTGAGAATCCAGTGACAGGTCCCAGGCCGAGTCGTTGACGTAGATCGGGTGGTTCCCGCCCAGGGGCGTGAACAGGTCGTTGGCGTTGTAGTCCAACTGCACGCCGTCGGCCGGCGTGTACTCG
>Ga0163108_10002833_pt1 | contig 12462 bp, 11 predicted proteins | sample Fk1155metaG_FD_109644 | JGI IMG/M metagenome (GOLD analysis project Ga0163108, IMG submission 109644) | Marine microbial communities from the Central Pacific Ocean - Fk160115 155m metaG | ecosystem: Environmental > Aquatic > Marine > Oceanic > Photic zone | place: The Central Pacific Ocean...
ATTGCTACATTTAAACCTTGATTAGAAAGATAACGAAAACAAGATAGCCCTGTTTTACCAAGACCAACAACAATCGCATCATAATGTAAATCAATATTGTTTACTGTTGACATTTTTTTCTCAACACAAAGCAACTGTTATCCTCAACGTATTTTCAAGCTTGCAAGGCCAACTAAAATTAAAATAACGGTAATAATCCAGAATCGAACTATTACTCGTGGTTCTGGCCAACCCTTTAGTTCGTAGTGATGATGTAGGGGGGCCATTTTAAAAATTCTTTTACCTGTTAATTTGTATGAGGAAACTTGTAATATGACTGAAAGTGTTTCTACAACAAAAACACCACCCATAATAAATAATACAAGTTCCTGCCGAGTAACAACTGCGACAATTCCCAGTGCAGCTCCTAATGACAATGCGCCAATATCACCCATAAAAACTTGAGCTGGATATGTGTTAAACCAAAGGAATCCTAAGCCTGAGCCAACCATTGCACCACAAAACACGGCAACTTCACCAACACCAGGAACATAAGGGATCCCAAGATAACCGGAGAAAGTTACGTGGCCTGATAGATAAGCAAAAACTGCGAGTGCGCCAGCTACCATTACTGTTGGAAGAATTGCTAATCCATCAAGCCCATCAGTTAAGTTAACAGCATTACTAGAACCGACAATAACAAAATAAACGAACACTACGTATAACCAATTCATATCAAAAACAAAATCTTTAAAAAACGGGACTAGCAATTGTGTTTCAACAGGCAAAATAGCAGACTGATAAAGATAGATTGCTGCTGCCAAAGCAACAATTGATTGGGCACTATATTTATATGAAGCAGATAATCCTTTTGAATTATTGTGAATTACCTTTCTGTAATCATCAATTAATCCAATAATTCCGAATAGAAATGTAACTGAAAGGACAACTAATATATAACGATTACTAATATCTCCCCAACAAACTGTGCTTATAATAATGGATAACAAAATCAATAAACCGCCCATTGTAGGAGTACCAATTTTTGTTAAATGAGCCTCGGGCCCATCGTCTCGTATACTTTGTGCGATTTGTTTATTTGTTAAATGATTTATCAAATATGGACCTAAAATAAATGAGATAAATAAAGAAGTTAAAACACTTAATATTGTCCTTAATGTTAAATACTGGAAAACAGCAAAACCGCTTTCAAACTGAGTGAGATATTCTGTTAGCCAAATTAGCATTTTCTGTTATTCCCCATAAGAGCATCAACAACGCGTTCCATCTCCATTGAACGTGAACCCTTGACTAAAACAGTGCTGTTTTTATCTAAGGTCTTCTCTAGCAATTTCCCAAGATCATCATAATTTTCGAAATGAAAAGCACCTTCGCCAAAACCATCTGAAGCATTAATACTTAAATTACCAATCGTAAATAGCCCGTCTACCTTTCTCTTTTTTGCTAGTACGCCTACTTCTTTATGAAATTTTTTTGCTTCACGGCCCAATTCACCCATATCACCTAAGACAATGTAATGTGCGCCATTAAAACTGCATAATGTCTTAACAGCTGCATCGAGTGATACTGGATTAGCATTATATGTGTCATCAATAATCCTTACTTGCCTCTTCCCTATTTTTATTTCTAGTCGCCCTTTAATTGAACTTATATTCTCAAGTCCATTTTTTATTGCTTGCAAAGATATATCTAGACTTACACAACATGCGGCGGCAGCTAAAGCATTCATTACATTATGCTCGCCAAAAATAGGTATACAAATTTCAACTGAATCGTTATCAGCAACTAAGGTAAATTTAATTGATAAATCGTCTACAGATGATTTAATTTTTTCCGCCCTAACATCGGCATTTTTCGATTTGATGCCAAATGTAATCTTATTAATTTCTTTACAACTATTTTTCCAAAAATCAGCATATATATCGTCCGCATTTATTATTGCAGTACCAGAAGATTGTAATCCCGAATATATTTCTGCTTTAGCTTTTGCAACACTTTCAATATCCTTAAACCCTTCTAGATGAGCTGGAGCGCATTGAGTGATTACCGCAACGTTTGGTGATGATATTTTACTTAACCATTCAATCTCCCCTAAATTATTTGCGCCCATTTCGATAACTGCATAATTATGACTCTTATTAAGTCCAAAGAGTGTTTTTGGAACACCGATATCGTTATTAAGATTACCCGAAGTAGCATGTACACTTGAAACTGTTGACAGGATACTGGTTACCATTTCTTTTACGGTAGTCTTACCATTACTGCCAGTTATTGCGATTAATGGAATTGTTATCTTTTCTCGCCAAGATTTTGCTAATAAACCCATTGCCTTGCGAGTATTTTTTACCTTTATAAAAGGTCTAGTATTAGATATTTCACGATCGACTATTAATGAAGATGCTCCTTTTTTTTCAGCAGATGAAATATATTGATGGCCATCAAAATGTTCTCCTTGCAGAGCAATAAACAAATTTCCTTTCTCAATCGTTCGGCTATCGGTACTACATCCAAAAAAAATAATGTCTTCTCCACTTAAAGATGAGCCGACTGTTTTAGCAGCTTCAGAAAGCAGCATATTTATCATAAGTGCTCCTCTGTTAAACGTTTAGCTAATTCACGATCGGAAAATGGAACTATGGTGGAACCGATTTGTTGTGTCATTTCATGGCCTTTACCTGCAAATAAAATCACATCTTTAGTGTTTGCTTCAATAAAGGTACTAATAAGTGCATCGGAACGATCTTCTTTAATAATTACCTTTGATTTATTTTTAATTCCTTCAAGAATATTTTTAAAAATTTGATCAGGTGATTCATAACGTGGATTATCATTTGTTAGGATAATTTTATCGGACAGCGATTCGGCGACAGAACCCATTTGGGCGCGTTTCCCAATATCTCGTCCGCCACCACAACCGAAAATACAAAACAATTTTCCTTTACAATACGGTCTCAAACTAGTTAATGCCTTTTCAAGTGCATCTGGTGTGTGGGCATAATCAACGACAATTAAGGGTTTTTTTGATGAAGAAAAAACCTCCATCCTACCAGGGAGACCTGTAAAACAAGACAATACAGTAGCAACCTCTTCAATAGGTACGCCGGAGAGAGACAGCACGGTGAAAGCCGCTAGAATATTTTCTACGTTGAATTCACCAATCAAATTTACTCTAATAGCTACTCTACCCCAAGGGCTCTGAACTCTTATTATTTTCGCTGTAAAAGATTCGGCTTCTATCTGCTCACAAAAAATAAAAGAGATTTTTTCTTTCTTATAAAACTGAAGATTGCTTTTTTTTACTGAATAAGCAAAAACATTTATATCTGTTGGTAATTTTTCTACAAGCCTAGCCCCATATGAATCACCAATATTAATTACAGCATTTTCAAGACCTTCTTTTTTAAATAATGAAAATTTTGTACTAACATAATCATCAACAGTTTTATGATAATCAAGATGATCTCTACTCAAATTTGTAAAAACAGCAGTATTAAACTCGGTACCTTCTGTTCTTCCTTGTGCTAAAGCATGAGAAGACACTTCCATCGCAACAAAATCAACTTGATTTTCCCATAATGAAAATAGTGAATGTAATTTAGCCGGATCCGGTGTTGTAGTTTTGCTAGTTTCTATCTGGCCAAATAAACCATTGCCTAGTGTTCCAATAAATGCGCTGTTCCTTTTAAGACTGTGCATTGCATACGTAAGTAGATATGATACTGTTGTTTTGCCATTTGTACCGGTTACTCCTACGATTTCTAAATTTTTTGATGGGTTGCCATAAAATTTACTGATAATAAGGCCTGCATTTTTACGCAGTTCAGGAACCTTAAAAATTTCTATTGAAATAGATTCTATGGTAAATGTCTCTGCCTCATCTATAACAACAGCTGCAGCTCCGGCTTCAATTGCATCAGCGATATAGTCTAGACCATTATGATTTGTGCCGCGATATGCTAAAAATAGATTTCCTGGCTTAACCTTCCTGCTATCAATTGCAACACCAGTCACTTCAGTTGTAGAGACTACTTCTGTAAAACCCATTAAGATATGTTTTAAGGATTTTATGTAATTTAGTTTCTCAACTGACATCATCATTCATACCCTTTCAATCTTTCCGTTCCTATAATATCTGCGATTATTGGTGTATTAAAATTATTCAAATTATCGGGTGGAATATTTAATATACGCAAAGCACCTTCCATAACCTTTGCAAATACAGGTGCTGCTACCGCTCCACCGAAATGCCCTAACTCTTTATTTGGTTCATCAATTGTCACAACTGTTACAAACTTCGGATTACTTGCAGGTACAATACCTACAAACAACGAACGATAACGATCATCAAAATAACCACCTTGAGGATTAAATTTATGTGCTGTTCCTGTTTTTCCAATAACTCGATAACCTTTTATTCCTGCCCTAGAAGCAGTACCCTTGGAAGAAACTACGGTCTCTAACATATCTCTGATTTGTCTTGCTATTTTCTTAGAAATAACTCTTTCGCCTTCCATAGAATTATCAGTTTTTATAAAAGATACGGGTAACTTAATACCATCATTGGCTATTATGGAATATGCATGTGCTAGTTTTAAGGAAGTTACCTCGACACCGTAACCATAAGATAAACTTGCTATATCTTGTTCAGTCCAAGTATCGAATGACCTAAGTAATCCGGATCTTTCACCGGGGAAACCACTGCCGGTAGTTTGGCCAAATTCAAATCTATTAAGAACATCGTAGAAATATTCTGGTCTTAATGCTAATGCAATTTTAGTCGCTCCTATATTGCTCGATTTAGTGATGACCGTGGTTACATCTATTGAGCCATAATTACGATGATCAGAAATAGAACGATTGCCGACTTTAAAAACACCAGGAGAAGTATCTATTATTGTTTGTGGCGTGAAGATTCCTGATTCTAATCCGGCAGCAATTGTAAAAACTTTCATTGTTGACCCTGGCTCAAAAACATCAGTTACACTTCTATTACGAGTTGCATTTTTTAACCAGCTACGATTATTTGGATTAAATGAGGGCTGCCCAACCATTGCTATTACTTCACCAGTTTTTACATCTAACATAACTAGCGTACCACTAATTGCTTGATGATTTGCAACTGCTGCGGCAAGTTCTCGGTAAGCTAAAAACTGAATACGTTTATCAATACTAAGTTTAATCTTGGTGCCTGGCTCAGATGATTTGACATTTTCAATATCGCGAACAATTCTTCCAAAACGATCTTTAAGTATGCGTTTTTTTCCTATTTTACCTTTTAATATTTTGTTGTAAGCAAGCTCAATTCCTTCCTGACCTTCGTCGTCAACATTAGTAACGCCGATAACATGTGAAGTCATTTCAGCTGCTGGATAATAACGTTTATATTCGGACTGTGTTGAAACACCTTTTAATCCAAGCTTTTTTATTTCATCAACTAAAATTGGGTTTGCATGTCGTTTCAACCAAACAAAATCGCGTTTAATACGAGTTTTTAGAAACTTGTTAAGTTCCTGTTCTGACTTATTCAAAAGACTTGCCAATGGTTTTAGATTTTTTTCATTTAGTAACTTCCTTGGTTCAGTCCAAATAGAATCTACTGGTGTGCTAATTGCTAATTGTTCGCCATTTCTATCCATAATAGCGCCACGATGTGCTGATACATTGACTATTCCAATGCCTGCTTCATCGCCTTTTTTACTATATTTACTAGAAAGAAGTTGTAAATATACAGCTCTCGAAGTCAGTGCAAACATACAAATTAAAAATAAACCAATTACAAACAAGTAACGTAAAGAAACTTGATTATTATCTCTTTGTGACTTCATTTAATTAATACCACTAAACTATGAATTGGCTCTTTCATGTTTAATTTTGTTCTCGCGTGAGTATCAATTCTGTCATTAACTGCCCAAGCACCGTATTCGAGTTGTAATCGCCCCCATTGTTCATTCAGTTCATCTTTTATTTGGAGTTGAGATTGCAATTTCACAAAAAGATACCTTGCATCGTGACGTGAAATAACAACTTGCAATGCAGACAAAATTATTGCTGTGTAAAATCCAAAATGTAGTAGAATTTTCATTCTTAACAACGCTCAGCCACACGTAAAAGTGCGCTACGTGCTCTTGGATTCGTGGATATCTCTTTCTCACTTGGTCGAATTTTTTTACTAATTAATTTTAATTTAATATCACAAAAATCCTGTAAAATGGGAAGTTCTAGTGGCTGCTCTTTTGCTTTAGATTGATTTCGTAGGAAACGTTTAACAATTCTATCTTCTAATGAGTGAAAGCAAATTGTTACTAAACGTCCTCCTTTACACAAAACATCCATCGCTTGTGGAAGTGTTTCTTTAATTTCATCAAGTTCGTGATTAATAAAAATTCGAAAAGCTTGGAAAGTTTTAGTTGCAGGGTGTATATCATATTTTTTACTAGATATTGTGTTGCAAATTATTTCAGCGAGCTGTTTTGTGCTTTCAATCGGCGTGTTTTTTCTGAAACTAGTAATAGCCTTTGCAATTCTTCTAGAGGCTCTTTCTTCGCCATATTTATAAATCACATAAGCTATTTCGGTTTCATTTGCTTTGTTTAACCAATCAGCAACGCTTTCTCCCTCAGTTGGATTCATCCGCATATCTAGTGGGCCATCATACTTAAAACTGAAACCACGTTTATTGTTATCGATCTGTGGTGAAGAAATGCCAAAATCAAACAGTACTCCTGAAACTTTCTCTTCAACTTCGTGTTTCCTCACATAGTTCATTAACATTGTGAAAGAGCCTTTAATGATTTCGAAACGCTCATCCTGTGCGAGATCCATGCCAACAGACATAACTGCATCTGGATCTTTGTCAAAAGCAAGTAAGCGCCCATTGCAATTAAGTCTCTTAATAATCTCGCGACTATGACCGCCTCTACCAAAAGTACCATCAATATAAAAACCATCTGGGCGAATATTAAGTGCCTTGATAACTTCATCCAATAAAACAGGTTCATGCTCATAACACAATTTTATAATTCGCCTTTATTAAAAATATAAATTTATAATGACAACGAACGCAATGAATCTGAGGAGGAGGTAGATTCATTGCCAACTGACTCTAGCCAATTGTCTCGTTGTGTTTTCCATGATTTTTCATTCCAGATTTCAAATTTATTGCCCTGCCCTAAAATGACTGCTTGGCGAGTAAGTTCAGCATATTCACGTAATTCTTTAGGAATAAGAATTCGTCCCTGGGCATCGAGCTGACAGTCATTTGCATAACCTCGCATCATTTGTTTTGTTCTTCTACTCTGTTTATCAAAGTCTGAAAGGGCGGCTAATTTATCTTCGATCAATTCCCATTCTGGTAAAGGATATAACCAGAGAGAACGATCAAGTGGGTTCAACGTTATGACTAAATTGTTTAGTGCTTGATCTAATACAAGCGAGCGATAACGACTTGGAATCGCCAATCGCCCCTTACTATCAATACTAATTTTACTAAAGCCTCTAAACATAGAAATAATCCTCTTCATGTTGGTAAATTCCACTTTTACCCACATTACCCCACTTACTATGAACTATAGGGATTCCAGGCTATCTATGTCAAGAATTCTTTGTATTTTTACCCTAAAAATATACCTTATTTTACAACAAGTTAACTGAGATAATTTGAAATTTAGGGGTTAAATTGGTAAAAAATTATGTTAATAACATTATCTATTTCAGGATGTTCCATTATCTATATAATAAATTACTTTAAGTTTGGATATCTTTTTAAAAAAAACTATGCATTTATGACGTACTGAAGAGTTTCTATAACCTGTTCAGGAGTTTTTGCCCAAGCTAATGCAGCCGCATCAACTTCCTTTAGCGGGTGAATAATTTCCTCGTCGTGCAAAGTTATATAAGGCTTCCCAAGAGCTGCGCAACATCCTGCATCAAATGCAGCGTTCCACTGTTTAAATTTATCCCCAAAACGTACAATCGCAATATCACACTTCTCAATTAATGTTTTCGTTCTTATGCTATTAATCTTTGACGATTTATGGTCCCGCCAAAAATTATTTTTTTCTATTCCTAAATGATCTCCTGCTGCATCACTCGACTCATGATTTGTTACAGCTGATGTATACATTATTGGTAACCCTAATTTTTCAGTGCCTTCTTTTATTTGCTCTCGCCAATTAGTATGAATTTCACCTGATAGGTAGACATTCCAATCCATAAAACACTCCCCCCCTTAAAAAAATATTTCAAAATTAAAAAAGAGTCGGCCGATAAGCCGGGTTCTGTCAAGGGCAATCATTCATCTTGAGTGCGCGTCACCACACACTTCTAGCAACCTACCCAGAAACAGTGCGGGCCACACCATAGTTTCTCTATTTGGTCTTGCTCCTGACGGGGTTTGCCTTGCCACTGCTATTACTAACAGCGCGGTGTGCTCTTACCACACCATTTCACCCTTACCTAAACTAAGTTAGGCGGTATAATTTCTGTGGCACTTTCCATCGACTCACGCCGCCCAGATGTTATCTGGCGCCTAGCCCTGTGGAGCCCGGACTTTCCTCTACTGATTCAACGATCAGCAGCGATTGCCTAGCCGACTCTATATGTTAGTTTATGGTTATAAACTTTAGTTGCAAGCAAATTTGTTCATCGGCCCAATTTGTCGTTCTTATGAACCAATTTGTAAATCTCATTTTTTTTTCTTTTAGTAATTTTTGCTGTTAGTAAAACAGCGTCTTTGGAAGACACTATCTCTGTTAAAATTTTATTTATTCTTAATATTTCAGAATCCTTTGTCGAATTACTCTTATTTCCTTCTAGGATCACAACAAATTCGCCTTTATTTTTTATTTCATTATTTTCAATTTTAGACTTTATGCCTGATAAAGTACCACGCAATATCTGCTCATGCTTTTTTGTTAGTTCTCGGGCAATCGTTACATTCCTTAATTCTCCAAAGATAGAATACATTTCTTTTATTAAATCTAAGATTCTATGTGGGGCTTCATAAAAAACTAGTGTTTTTGATTCTAAAACTAACGTTTTCAAATATTTTCGTCGTGATAATGGCTTTGCCGGCAAATAACCATGAAAAACAAACTTATCACAAGATAAACCTGAAGCTGTTAAACCAGCGATTACAGCGGAAGAACCCGGCACTGGTATAACAGTAATATTTTCGTCATGTGCAGCTGAAACCAATTTATATCCGGGATCGCTAATTAGTGGTGTGCCTGCATCTGATATGAGCGCAATTGATTTACCATCAATTAATTTTCCAATTAATTGGCCAGTCAATTTTTCTTCATTATGTTCATGATAGGCAATAATCTTATTATCGACACCAAGATGATTTAATAATTTCCTGCTATGCCTAGTATCTTCGGCTGCTATCAATCCTACCTGTTCAAGTATATTGGCTGCACGCTTGGTAATATCATCTAAATTACCAATTGGAGTGGCCACAATATAAAGGGATCCAGCCAATTTATTACTCCTGTTTTTTTATCAAAAAATGGGTATCGAAATTTACAGCTTAATGTTACACAATATACGCATGAGACTTTCAATAATTTTACTGCTTTTATTGTTTTTTTTATCGGCTTGTGTCCCAACTACTACACGAGATGTCGATACACAAATAAGTATTGAAATAAAGGAAAGAGAGGAAAATGCCTTATTATTGTTTGAGTCTGGCAGATACTCGGAAGCTGCTATTGAATACATCAATCTCTCCCAAAAAAATCGGAAAAAATTTACTTTTTATATAACAAAAGCAATTGATGCGTACACTAAAGATAAGAGATATAAAAAAGCTAATGAAATAATAAAAAATAGCTCTCTTGATAATCAAAATACAGGATTGAACAAAAGAATTATCATACTGAATGCATATGAGCAACTTGATTCTGGAAAACCTGGGGGAGCAATTAATTTACTTAAAAACTTGTCTGAACATGAAATACCAGAAAACTTTGAAGTTGCATTCCATGAAATATTAGCCAAGGCTAATCTTGCTCATGGAAATTATATAGAAGCTGCAGTTGAACATTTGAAATTAGCAAAATATCTAGTTTCAACTGAAGTGATTAATAATAATATTAAAGTGATTTGGGAAATATTTGAATCAATGTCCGAATTTGAGCTTGAAGATTTACGTTTTGTCGCTCCCGATGAATTAACAAGTTGGTTTGAATTGGCATCAATAAATCAAACATATAAATATCAACCAAAAAAACTTAAGAATGCAATTGATGGCTGGGCTCAGCGTTATCAAAATCATTTTGCTTACACATTAGTAACAGATGAACTGATTGATAAAAGCATACAGTCAGTTCAACGCCCGTCTAAAATTGGTTTACTTCTGCCTGTAACAGGGAAACATAAAAAATTAGCTGCTGCTGTTCGTGATGGATTTTTAGCTGCGTGGTATTTCGATAAACAAAAAAAAGCGGATATCCGAATATACAATGCAAACACTATAAACATAATTGAAGTTTACCAACAAGCTTTGAAAGACGGTGTTGATTACATTGTGGGGCCACTGGAAAAAGAGGCTATAAACCAATTATATGATAATGCTGATATATCTATAAAAATACTTGCGCTTAATCAACAAGATCTAAGAAAAGATGAAATAGAAAATAAAAATTTAATTCAATTTAGTTTATCTCCTGAAGATGAGGCTATACAAATAGCAGAGATAGCTATGTCTGATGGGCATAAGCGAGCTCTAGTGCTTACGCCTGACACACCATGGGGTAATCGTATTACTGAAACATTTTCCCAACATTGGGTAAAGCTAGGAGGTGAAATAACAGGACACACAAGCTTTATAAATAACACAACAGATTTTTCAACCCCTGTCAAAGAACTCTTAAATATTGATAAAAGTGAACAACGTGCTCGGAGTCTTCGCAATAAACTTAATCTCAAAATTCATAACGTTGAAAGGCGTAGAAAAGATGTAGATTTTATTTTCGCAGCGGCTATGCCCGAGGATGCGCGACAATTAATCCCCCAAATTCGTTTTCATCATGCTGATAATTTACCGATATATTCAACATCACATATATTTACAGGCATCGTAGACACCGCTAAAGATATTGATTTAAATAACATAATTTTTGTTGATATACCCTGGATACTAGATTCTGAAAGACAATTATCAATTATCCAAGATGCGCTGAATAAATATTGGTCTCAAGAAAAATCACAATATCGTCGTTTATACGCTCTCGGTATTGACGCTTACAATTTGATCCCTGATATTTATCGTCTTACTCATGAAGAAAATAGCTTCCATTTAGGGGAAACAGGAAACTTAACAATAAATCCAGCTAATATTGTCCAACGTAATTTACGCAAAGCAAAATTTTTAGAAGGAAGGCCTATATTATTAAATTAGAGTAAATTCATTATTATCTATACGGTGAATTAAAAAAAAATTTCGTGCATAATGTAACTTAAATTTTTAAATAATTTCTTATCTATGGATACTACCCAGCGAGTAAAAAATAATTTCCTCGAGAGTATTCAGATTAAAACTGAATCTCTAGAAGAGCTCGCGCCAATAATTGCTAAGGCTGCCAATGCTATGGCAAATTCTTTGTTGAATAATCATAAAATCATGGCTTGTGGCAACGGTGGTTCGGCTGCTGACGCACAACATTTCTCGGCAGAAATGTTAAACCGCTTCGAAATGGAGCGTCCTGGCTTACCGGCCATTGCACTAACAACAGATTCATCAACATTAACATCGATTGCGAATGACTATCAATATGCGGAGATATATTCAAAACAAATACGTGCGTTAGGACAAAAAAATGATGTGCTTCTTGCAATTAGCACTAGTGGCGAGTCACATAATATTATTCATGCTATAGATGCTGCACATGATATAAATATGATCGTAATCGCTTTAACAGGAAAGGATGGTGGACAAATCAGAACCCTATTAAAAGCTGATGATTTTGAAATATGTGTGCCTGCAAAATCGACAGCAAGAATACAAGAAGTTCATATAATGATAATTCATTCACTATGTGATTTAATTGATCTACAATTACTCGGGCAGGATGGCTAATTTATGACACTATATAAAGAATCTCGTTGGATTGTATTATTATTAATTCTTCCGTATTTATTAGGATGTGCGATTACAGCTGCTGGTAGTGGTACCGCAGCAGGTGCTGCGACTCTAGATAGAAGAACAACTGGAACGATAATAGAAGATCAGGCGATTGAGCTAAAAGCATATAGAGCCATACAGGCTGACAAGGAATTAGCTAAACAAACACATATAAATATTACTAGTTATAACACAGCTGTGTTAGTAACAGGGGAATCGCCGCTTGATGAAATGCGGGAAAAAATCATTGCAACAGTAACTGGCATTGAAAAAGTGACGCATGTTTATAATGAAATAACAATAGCAGCTCCCAGTTCCATGGTATCTAGAAGCAGTGA
>Ga0163108_10002836_pt1 | contig 12458 bp, 10 predicted proteins | sample Fk1155metaG_FD_109644 | JGI IMG/M metagenome (GOLD analysis project Ga0163108, IMG submission 109644) | Marine microbial communities from the Central Pacific Ocean - Fk160115 155m metaG | ecosystem: Environmental > Aquatic > Marine > Oceanic > Photic zone | place: The Central Pacific Ocean...
GGCTTCTATTTCTTATTATACTTTCTACTGATGAAATTTGACTCATAAAATCTAATAGTATTGAATCATCATACTTTTAAGAAAACCCTGCTTTTTTTTGAATATGAACATACTTGCAGTTGGGGCTCATTGGGATGATATTGAATTAGGATGTGGATTAACATTAAAAAGACTTGCAGATAATGGGCATAAGATCTTTTCAGTAGTAGTTTGTAGCTCCTTATACGGAAAAAACGAAAATGAAGGTATGTCTGAAAAAGAAGCGCTAGAATTTGGTACGAATTCCTTCAAAATCATTGGTACAACATATCTAGCCACACCAAAACAGCCTAACAGTAAACTAACTTATAATAAGGAAATTATGATAGCACTAGAAGAATTAGCAAGAGAAAATAAAATTGATTTAATTTTTACTCATTGGTTCGGTGATGTTAATACAGATCATAAGGCCACATGGGAAATTTCTAGAACAGCATTTAGAAATGTAAAAAATTTTGTTATGTATCAATCCAATTCATATAATGATCATGTAAATAATTTCAAACCTAATTTATTTTTTAGTTTTGACAAAGAGCAATATAATTTAAAAGAAAAAATTCTTTCACAGTATAAGAATGAATGGAGTAGACGTGAGCAAAGATGGAGAAAAGAAGTATTCGATAGAGAGAAATTTTGGGGATTTTTATCTGGGAATGATTATGCAGAAGGATTTCAAATTTCTAAACTAACAGATTTTAATCCTGGAATTAATTAAAGATTATTTACATGACCAAAAAAAATAATAAAAAAATCAAGATTGGAAAAAAGTGTACACTGGGAGAAAATATAATTTTTTTGGGTAATGTCACAATTGGAAATAATTGTAAAGTTGGCAATAATGTAATCTTAGGATTTTGTTCAATAGGAAATAATACTGTAATAGAGGATAATTCTATAATTGGATATGATACACTTACAGGACATTATGAGGATAGAACAGAATTTCTTAATAAAAAACGGGATATAAGTAATATTAAACCTAGAATTAAAATCGGAAATAATGTTTTGATTAGAACAAATGTAACAATTTATGTTGATACTATAATTCATGACAATTGTTGGATCAATCATAATGCAATTATTAGAGAAAATGTAATAATATTGGATGATTCTTCAATCGGATCAAATACTATTTGTGAAAATAATGTGTCAATTGGAAAAAGGTGTTTGATTCAAAATAACACCATGATTGGTTCTGATTCAATAATCGAATCATTCGTTTTCATCGGTCCAGGTGTTACCTTCACTAATAATTCACCAATAGGACATCTGAGGGATGTAAAACCAATAATAAGAGCACCAAAATTACGCTTGGGCTGTGCTATTGGAGGAGGAGTCACAATCTGTCCTGGTGTTGAAATAGGTGAAGAATCAATCATAGCAGCAGGTTCTGTGGTAACAGAAAATGTACCACCACGAATAATAATTTCAGGAAACCCTGCTCAAAAAACCAAGAATGTAAGTAAAAAAGGCTTGATAAAAAAAGAAATTCGTGAAAAATATGGATTTTAGTTCTAACCTGATAAATTTGTGATTACAGTTAAAAGATTGTTATTTTGAACTATCACATGAATATTTTAATTGTTCATGAAGTTGATTGGTTAAAAAAAATCACATACGAAATTCATCATTTATCAGAACTTTTTTCACTCGAAGGGCATAAGGTTTATGCAGTTGATATTCCAGATCCAGGAAATTTTTCACTTGATAAAATTACCAGAGAAAGTATAGATGATTATAACCGTGTATATGAGAAATCATCTGTAAAGATTTTGCGAACACCTGTAATTCCAATCAAGGGATTAAACAGACTATCTGCCTATTTTACGTCATACAAATTTATCAAAAAAATTTTGATTGATCATAAAATTGATATTGTATTTGTATATTCTATAGTGAATAACATAAAAGGAACAATCAAAGCCTGTAAAGAGCTTGACATCCCAATGATTCATAGAACATTTGATATAGTCCATGAAATTATTGTAGAGAAATATATGAGTAATTTTGTCTATAAAATGGAAAAAGAATCATATCCTAAATTTAACCTAGTCATTGCAAATACACCATTTATGAAAAGCTGGTCTGAAGAGATGGGAGCTAAAAACGTGATTGTGATTCCACAAGGTGTTGATACAAATATCATGAAAAAATTACCAAAGGATAAAGAATTACAAGAAAAACTCAACATTAATGATAATGATAAAGTTGTATTGTATTTGGGAAGTATATTATCTCATTCTGGTATGGATATAATTCTTGATGATATGCCAAAAATTTTAAAGGAAATACCAGAATTCAAATTATTAGTGGTTGGAGATGGACCAGATCTCGATCGATTAAAATCACAATCAAAAAAACTAGGAGTTGATAAAAAAATAATATTTACTGGTTTTGTTCCTTACAAAGAAGTACCAAAATTTTGTAGCCTTGCGGATTTATGCATTAACCCATTTCGTATCAATGATATGACAGATAGAGTTTCACCAGTAAAAATTTTTGATTTCTTATCATGTGGAAAACCTATTCTAGCTACACCCTTACAAGGAATGTTATATGACTTCCCAAAGGAATCAAACACAGTAATTTATCAAAATTTAGAGTCTTTTACGGAAAAAATGATTGAATTACTGAAAAGTGATTCATTGGATAAGATTGGTATTAGAGGTAGAGAATTTGTGGGGGAAAATTTTACTTGGGATATTGTGAAGAAAAAAATGCTCAATGAATTTGAGAACATGATCAAATGACTAAAAAGCCTTTTAAATCAAAGAAGAAAAAAAATTTTGATCCATTGAACAGTTTTGATAATTTATCAAAAAAAGTAAAAATGCTTAGACGTGAAGCATCTCCAGTAAAAGAAATCATGCATTTTGCAGATCCGGAGTATATTAAGACTTTAGGAATTAATACAGATGAGTTAATTTCATTTGCAGGAGGATGGGTGAACCACAAGGCTCCAGAAAAACTAAGGGAAGCATACGAAACAATAGTATCAGATATTGATTTATTCCATTCCTCTGGAAAATATTCTTCAACATTAGGCGAGAAGGAGTTTAAAACCGCTATCTCATTATTTGAAAAGGAATTATATAAAATGGAAATATCTGAAAAACAAATAGCTGTTGGTACTGGTTCTACACAGCTCGCAATGGAACTATTCAATGTAATCCTTGATCCTGGTGATAAAATATTATTATTAGATCCATCTTATTGTAATTATCCTACTCAGCTTTTAACCGGTGTTCCTGATGTAGAAATATTACGTTTTTCCGTAATGGATGAAAAAGAATGGAAATTCATTGCAGATGAAAAAATTGAAGAATTTTCTAATTACATACGTGACAACAAACCTAAAATTGTTATGTTAGTATCACCAGATAACCCAACATCAAAAATATTATCAGATAAATTTGTTAAAGCGGCTTTAAATGCTATTAAAGAAATTAATGGGTTCCTAATTATTGATTTTGCATATAAAGAATTAATTTTTGAAAATAATTATCCAGACTATTTTTCTTGGTCGCCTTCAGAAAATTATATTTCATTGAGAACGAACTCAAAGTGGTGTAGAAGCTTAGGTAGAAGAGTTGGATGGGTTGAAGCTCCGGAATTCATTATAGAATCAATGGAGTCTATTCAAACCTCCACAATTTTATGTCCTGATACTTTACATCAAATGGCACTAACTAGATTCATCACGGAGTCAATCAAAAACAAATACCTTGTAGATTACATTGAAGAAACAAGAAAAATGTATAAAAATACTGCCGAAAAAACTGTAAAATTATTAAAGGAAAAATTCGATTTTAAGATTATTATTCCTGAAGGAGGATTGTATATTTTCATGAATGTTGAAACCGATAGTGCAAAATTCGTTGAAGAAGTTTTGAAGAAGACAGGAGTTTCATTCGTTCCAGGATGGGGATTTGGCAGAACTGGAAAACAAGCAATTAGAATATCCTTTGGTCCATTAGTAGAGGATATTCAAAAAATAGAAAAAGGACTGGCAAGAGTAGAGAAATATTTGAAAAATGAATGAAGAGCAAATAGATAATTCGTTAATCCCAGATCATCAAAGGATCAACAATCACGTAGAATTTGAGGCATATACTATTGGAGAATTATTTTCAAAAAAATCAAAAGAAGATCCTGAAAAGATTTTTTTAATATGTCCAGGTAAAAATACAGAACAATTTACTTACTCAGAATTCGAAAAAATGGTAAATAATACAATAAACCAGTTTTTAGAAATGAAATTGGAAAAAAAGGATAGAATTTGTATTATTTTTTACAATTCACCAGAATTTTTAACGCTATATTTTGCCGGATTAAGTTACGGATTAACTATTGTACCAATTAACCCTGATTTCTCTACAATGGAAATGAATTATATAATAAAGGATAGTAACGCAAGAGCAATTTTCTTAGATGATAAATTATCTGAAAAAGTAAGCAATCTTGAACAAGATTCCAAAGACATTCTTATAAAAAAAATAAAATCAACTGCTGATCTGACTTTACCAACCAATAATGTAAAAGAAAATGATGGAGATAAAATAACACCCTATGATCCTGCAGTTATTATCTATACATCAGGCACAACGGGAAATCCAAAGGGTGCAGTACTCTCACATCTAAACCTGATTTCAGATTCATTCAGTATTTCACAAAGATTTGAATTTGATAAAAAAACTAGAGCATTATGCATTCTTCCATTATTTCATAATAATGGTCAAATTACAACACTACTATCCCCTCTCTATGTTGGCGGATCAGCTATAATTGTTAAAGGTAAAGTAGGCATAAACTTAGTTTGGGATTTGGTGAATCAATATAATGCAACTTGGACAAGCATGATGGCTTCAATTCTGTCAATTCTTCTTAGTCTGTCGAAAGAAAGAAAAGATAATAGCTTAACCGGAATTCTGTGTGGTGGCCAGAAATTAACAAACACTATTCAAAAAAAATTTGAAGATAGATTTCATGTTCCAATTTTTGAAGGATATGGTTTAACAGAAACTACTTCATTTTCATGCATAAATGATTTTCCAGCAACTAAAAGAAAGAGTGGTTCCGTTGGTAAACCACTGATTACAAATGAAATGGCTATTTTAGATGAAAATAATAATAGAGTGAGTGTAGATGAAGAGGGAGAAATTTGCATACGAGGATATAATGTAATGATTGGCTATTTGGGTCTAGAACAAAAAAACAATCAAGTTTTCAAAAATGGATGGTTTCATAGTGGAGATTATGGAAGGATGGATTCTGAGGGATATTATTATTTTCATGGAAGACGAGATTCCTTAATTATCAAAGGAGGAGAAAATATCTATCCTGCAGAAATTGAAAATATTTTATATAAACATCCAGATGTTGACGAATGTGCAATTATTGGAATTCCAGATAAACTTAGGGGAGAAGAAATATGTGCTTTTATAAAAATTAAAAAGAATAAAACATTGTCTGAAAATTTTTTTAAAGATTTTCTTGTGGGAAAAATCGCTGATTATAAACAACCTAAAAAAATAATCATTATCAATAATTTAAATGATTTAAAAATAATTCCAAAGGGACCAACAAAAAAGATTCTCTACAGAAAATTGAAGGAGTATTACATGGCAAAATTGAAAACTAGTGAAAATACTAACTAATTGTTTATCTACAAGATTAGATTGGTTAGATCAAATTATTAAAAAGCCTTTTAAATTAACAAGGAAAAAAAATCTTACTAATGAAAATAATGTCTGTTTTTGGAACAAGACCAGAGATAATCCGTCTGAGCAGAATATTCGAATTACTGGATAATAATTTTGACCACGTGATGGTTAACACAAGCCAAAATTTCACCCATGAATTAAACAGTGTTTTTTTCGATGAAATGAAAATCAGAAAACCTGATTATGATATGAAAGTGAATACTAAAGAATATGCAAAAGAAGTAGCAGATGTAATAATCAAGGCGGAAAAACTTCTTAAAAAAGAAAAACCAGATATCTTACTAATCTTAGGTGATACAAATAGTGGTCTTTCTGCTATTCCTGCTGCTTATCAAGGAATCAAAATAGCACATTTGGAGGCTGGTATGAGAAGTTATGATCCCCGCATGCCTGAAGAAAAAAATCGAGTCATGATTGATCATCTATCTACAGTTTTACTTCCATACACTCAATACTCTAGGGAGAATCTCATACGTGAAAATATACACCCAAGCAAGATCTATGTTGTAGGAAATCCAATAATAGAAGTTATCCAACACTATCTTCCAAAAATTGAAAAAAGTAGAATTTTGGAAAGTCTGAAACTGAAAAAAAATGACTACTTCCTAGTAACTGCACACAGAGCTGAAAATGTGGATAACAAAACATCATTAAAGAATATTTTTTTCGGTTTAGAAAAGATTGGTAAAACTTTTAGAAAAAAAATAATTTATCCAATACATCCTAGAACTATGAGTAAAATCAAGAATATAGAGATACCAAAAGGAATCAAATTGATAAATCCATTAGGCTTTTTTGATTTTTCAAAATTAGAAAAAAATTCTTTTTGTTTGATTACTGATTCAGGAACAATTCCGGAAGAAGCATTATTTTTTCAAAAACCATGTGTAACTATTAGAACTACTACAGAGAGACCAGAAATAATAGAAGCTGGTTCTAATATATTATCTGGATTAAGTCCTGACAACATACTTCAATCAACACAAACTATTACTTCAAAAAAACCAGATTGGCAATGGAACAAAGCATTAGGAGATGGAAAAACAGCTAGAAAAGTACTAAACATTCTAGGTGGAAATCTCTACTAAACGTTATTTATATCCCAAAATGGATATTGCATTATGACTTTATTATTAACCGGAGTTACAGGCACACTCGGTTCTGATTTAAAAAAATTATTTCCTGAGGCAATATCACCATCACATAGCAAATTCGATATTTGTAACAAGCAAAAAGTAGACGAGTTTTTTAAGAATAATCAGATTGACTTGGTGATTCATACTGCAGCATTGACTACAGTAAGGGGTTGTGAAGAAGATAAAATACTGGCTACGAAAATAAACGTTGAAGGAACAAAAAACCTTGTTGATGGGTTATTTCATTCAAACCCAGATGGTTATTTTGTATATATTAGTACAGCATGTGTTTTTGATGGTGATTCAGGAATGTATAATGAAACATCTATTCCATCTCCAAAGAATTTTTACTCCTCAACAAAACTATTAGGTGAATACGAACTAAAAAAATTAAAGCGAAGTTTGGTCATAAGAACAAATTTTACTGGAAGAAAGAAATGGCCATATCCAAAGGCATTCACAGACAGATTTGGAACTTATTTATTTTCTGATCAGGTTGCTAAAGGAATCAAAGAAGTTATTGATGATAATCTGGATGGGATAGTACACATAGTAGGTGAAAAAAGAATTTCAATGTTTGAACTTGCCAAATATACTACTAATGACATAGAACCAATGACAGTGGATGAATACTCTGGACCAGATTTAACGATAGATATGAGTTTGGATACAAAACGCTGGAAAAAATATAATATTTTACAAAATGAAATATAGGATATCATAATGAAGATTTTATTTGTAGTAACTGGATTATATACTAAAACCGGAACATATGAAGTAGTTCGTAATACATCAAAAATTCTTTTACAAAAACATGAGGTATCACTTCTTACTGATGTAAAATCTAACATTGAAATTCCATTTACTAAAATTATTAAATTAAAAACAATGGATTTCTTATTACCACAATATCGATTTATGCCAGATTTAAAAAAATTATTAGAAGATCGTGAATTTGATCAATATGATATCATTCACGTGTTTGATTATCCACTTCATGTAACGGATTATCTTACACGTAAAAGACATCAAATTGATACTCCGATTATCATAAGTTTACACGGGGGATTAGGTCATTTTAATAAATTCCCATTTGGTCTACTAAAAAAAATTCATGATTCAATCATGTTAAATTTTAAAAATAGGATTGATTTGTTTCTAGTTTCATCTTCAGCTGAAAAACGAGATGCCATGCGTAATGGAGTTTCTGAAGAAAAAATCAAAATTTTACCTCCTGCTATGAACATTTTTCCAATTGAAAAACAAAATTCTTCTAGGCAAAAAATTGTCTATGTTGGAAGATTATCTAAAACTAAAAACGTGGAAATTTTAGTCGAATCTTTTTCTAAAATAAAAACTTCCAACGTTGATTTGATCATTGCAGGACCAGATTTTGGTATGTTAAAACAATTAAAGAAAATTACAAAAGATAGAGGGTTACAAAATAGGGTGTTTTTTATGGGATGGATTTCTGAAGAAGAAAAAATGAAGTTATTATCCGAGACAACAATTTTTGTTCATCCTTCGTTGGAAGATGTTTTTCTACTTTCTTTGCTTGAAGCAGGAGCAATTGGTATACCATGTGTAGCTTTTGATGTTGGATCTAATGCCGAAATTTTAGATGACAATAAAACTGGAATAATTGTTAAAGATATCTCATCTGAAGGGCTTTCGGAGAAATTAGACTTACTATTAAATGACAATAAACTCTACGAAGAAATTTCAAGGAATTCTAAACTTCTTTTACCTAAGAAATTTAATTGGGAATTAACAACAAAAACTCTTGAAGAGTTTTACAACTATGTACTTAAAAAATCATAAATTTTCTATACATTTAATTTTTAATAATTTTTGAATCCTCACCAGAAGTTGCTGCATCCCAAGGAAACTGTTCACCTTTTAACCATCTTTCCCAGCAGTTGATATCTTCTTCAACCATTAATTTTACTAGTTTCTTGAATTTAGTTTTAGGTGACCACCTGAGTTTCTTTCTTGCTTTTGAATAATCACCTTTTAGATCTGGAACATCATATGGTCTTAACTTTTGTTTTGTTTGTTTTATTTTTGATGTAGAAATGCCTGCAATTTTACATGCTTCTTGTACCAATTCTTTAACAGAATGACTTTCATTTGTAGCCAATACAAAATCATCCGGATTTTTTTGTTGCAGCATCATCCACATCCCTTCAACAAATTCTGGAGCATATCCCCAATCTCTTTTTGCTGTTAAATTTCCTAGATACAATTCTTTTGATAATCCTAAAGAAATTTTTGCAACACCATTTGATACATGTCTAGTAACAAACTCAAGCCCTCTAATTGGAGATTCATGATTAAATAAAATACCATTTGATGCATGTAATCCGTAAATTTTTCTATACATATTTACCATCCAAAATGCATAAACTTTAGCCACACCATATGGACTGACTGGATGAAATGGTGTTTTCTCATTTTTTACTGATGATTTTTCAACACCAAACATTTCACTTGATGATGCTTGATAAAATTTTATTTTATTATTGAATTTATTTAGTTGTTCTAGGATTCTAACACAACCAAAACCAGTCATATTTCCGGTATAAAGTGGCTGATTAAAAGATACATCAACAAAACTTTGAGCAGCTAAATGGTAAATTTCATGTGGATTTGATTTTTCTAGGGCCTGAGCAACAGAACCAGAATCTACAATATCTCCAGGAATTAATTCAACTTTATCAAAAATCTGTAGATTATGTAATCGCCAAAAATTTGGTGTTGATAATCTTCTATAAGTACCAAAAACCTTGTATCCTTTTTTTATCAAAAATCTTGCTAAATATGCTCCATCTTGACCAGTAATTCCCGTTATCAGCGCCCTCTTCATAATTTGTTGTTAAAATGTTCTGAATTTAATAGTTAACTATCAAATCTAAAGTATCAATTGGCAGAAAAAAAATAAATTTTCTGGAATAAATGATATTTTATCAATACAAAATATACCAATAACGTTTCAACAATAATATTCATAATGAGGATCAAACAACACTAGCCAATTGAAACTTAATTCAAGAGACTCGTGTAGAATATGTGGTTCAAAAAATCTTACTTCTATTCTAAATTTAGGAGATCAATATTTTGCTAATTATTCTCCAAAATCAAATGATGTTGTTCCATTTCAAGAAAAGATTCCTCTTGAATTAGTTAGATGTGATAAATCGATTGATCCTAAATCCTGTGGATTGGTGCAACTTCGGCATACAACACCTCCGAATCTAATGTATGATCGATATTTTTATCGATCTGGCATTAACCAAACAATGACTAATAATCTTAATGAAATTGCAAAACAGGCTATTTCTAAAATAAAGCTAAATCCAAATGATATAGTAATAGATATTGGGTGTAATGACGGCACTTTATTACAAAATTACAAAGAATTACCAATTAGATCGGTAGGCTTTGATCCTGCAAAAAATATGGTTCAATTTTCAAAGCAAACTGGTGCTACGATTATAACTGAATTTTTTTCTGCTGAAGAATTTATCAAAAATTATGGGAGTGAAAAGGCAAAAATCATTACAAGCATTGCTATGTTTTATGATCTAGAAGATCCAAATCAATTCGTTGATGATATTTCTAAAATTTTACATCCTGACGGAATTTGGATACTTGAATTATCTTATCTGCCTTTAATGTTATCTCAGAACGCTTTTGATACTATTGTCCATGAACATTTAGAATATTATCATCTAGATGCTCTAGAATTTCTTTTATCTAAATTCAATTTGAAAGTTGTAGACATCCAATTAAATGATATCAACGGTGGTAGTTTTCGTGTTATAGTTCAGCATAAAGAGAAATCAATTGATAATAAATCACTTCAACATATCACAGAACTACGAGAAAAAGAGAAAAATCTGAATCTTTCTACAAACCAACCATTTGACGATTTTATAATAAAAATTAATGATGAAAAAGATAAACTGGTCACGTTTATTAAAACTGAAGTTTCAGCGGGGAAGACTATTCATTGTTATGGTGCATCAACCAAAGGTAACACACTTTTACAATTTTATAATTTAGATAAAAAATTCATTCAATTTATAGCTGATAGAAATCCAGATAAGTGGGGCAGGAAGACTATCGGAACGGATATTTCTATCATATCTGAGGAAGAATCCCATTCAATGAATCCTGATTATTTTTTAATTCTTCCATGGCATTTTATCAATGAATTTAAAGAACGCGAAAAAAATTATTTAAAAAATGGCGGGAAATTATTGGTTCCTTTACCTGAATTTAAAATAATTCAAGCATGAAGTACGACACTTTTTATTTGATAAAACTAATACGTAATTACTTTTATTTCAGAAGAGCAAATGCTTCATGTGAATTTGAAATTATTACTAGTTTTTGTAATGGTATCAGCACTAATATTTCCAACAGCAGCATCAGGTGACGGCGAATCACAATCATCGAGTTTTGATTATAAAAAAGAACTAGAATTGTTACTTGTTATTGATCTATGTGTTGCAGGTGAAGGAAACTGTCATTCTGCTTCAGATCTGGCTATAGGTGATTCTGGGAATATTTACGTAGCAGATTACGGCGGTGATAGAATTCAGATATTTAATTCTCTTGGGCAAGTTATACAGACAATAGAATTGAAAGGTGCACCACATGGCATTACTTTAGACAAGGACGAAAACATCTACGTTACGGAATGGTGGGGTTGGAAAGGCGTTGAAAAATTTACAAAAATTGATTCTTCAAGTACCTTCAGTCATTTTCCTTCACCTGCAACTGATTTTGAAATAGAAGATCAAAGTATTTTTAGATTACCTGCAGACGTTGTAGTTGATCCTAACGGTATAGTATATGTCATGGAGCACAGAAACCTTGACATCTGTTGCGGGAAGTGGAGTAAAGATGGCATTGATGACTTTGGAGAAGACGCAGGCGTTCATAAATTAAGTGCAGACGGAACATATCTTGAGTTCATTCAAGTTCCAGAAACAGCAATCACTGATATTGCAAAATTTGGGTTAATGACAATGGATAGGGACGGCTATCTGTACCTAGCTGATCAACGGGGTAATAAAATTATAGAATTGGATCCTTCAAACGGTAATGGAAGAGAATTAGCTTTAATCAATTTCAACCGCCCAAATTCTGTTACATTTAATGCGGACGGATACATGTTTATCGCAGATAATACATCAACAGGCTCAATTCATATTTTTGATGAATATCATCAACTAGTTGGAACAATAGGTGGTGAATTGGGAAAAGCAGATGGCCAACTTTGGGGAAATCATGGATTAGAGTTTGACAAGGATGGTAACATGTATGTTCTGGATTATGATAATCATAGAATTCAAGTATTTCATATAGCCTCAGAAGTGTTTGGAGAATCGATTTCTGAAGAAATAGAGGAACATTCCATGCCTGATGTATCATCTCAACCTGCTTGTGGTCAGGGCACAGTTCTAAAAAATGGAGTTTGTGTAGTTGAAGAAAAAAAGAGTGGTGGTGGATGTTTAATTGCTACAGCAACATTCGGTTCTGAAATGGCACC
>Ga0163108_10002837_pt1 | contig 12458 bp, 8 predicted proteins | sample Fk1155metaG_FD_109644 | JGI IMG/M metagenome (GOLD analysis project Ga0163108, IMG submission 109644) | Marine microbial communities from the Central Pacific Ocean - Fk160115 155m metaG | ecosystem: Environmental > Aquatic > Marine > Oceanic > Photic zone | place: The Central Pacific Ocean...
GTCGTTGAAGATGGCGTAGGCTTTTTCCTCCGGCACCTCGACGATGGCCACGAAGGGATTTTCCCAAGGCTCACGAGCGAGGTTCTCGTTGTACATCTTGGCCAAACGACCCCCGCGTGCCGCGCTGAAGCCGTGTTGCGAGTGGTACCGCACGTTGAACTTGGCCCTCGACCATGAGTTGTTGATTGCTGGGGTGCATATACGCGGGGTGCAAACGCGCTTGGTGTGCCAGTGCCCCTTGCAACCCCTCCAACTGCAGTGGAGATCAGGCCAGCCCAAAGTGGTGCACACTGAGGGGATGCAAATCTGCGGCACATCCGGGACGATCTGAAAATAAACCCCGGCCGCGACTTGCCAGTACGTGTCAGTGACCGTCATGTCGATATCAGCACCGCCAAAGTTGATCCCTCCAATGATCGGGATGGAACGGGGGATTTGAACCGTCATGCCGAAATGCCCGTTAAAATAATTTGGGCGAATGGTGAGTTTCACCGTCCCTCTCAGCGCGCCACCGTACATATCCATCCATGCCTCGGCATAAAATTTACTCTCCGGTGGCGTGTACCTTAATACCCCGGCTCCCGTGGTGATGCCGATAACCTGAAGCTCTGAGGATAATTCCAAATACCCGTTGCTGTGCCAAGTGGCATAACTGTCAACGTAGACGGGCCATTTATCAGCGATCTTTTTCTTACCCACGGAAATGCCCAAGTTTCCTGTTACCGACCAACCCGGGTTTTTGTGAAGATCTTTCAAGGAGGCACCGATTTTCTGCAGCATCGCTGGAGTGGTGCCAATGGGAATGCCCATATCATCTGCAACCAGTGCAATGTCTCTTAATCCCTCCCTGCCTGCGGTGAAACTTCCGGCGATCGATGCTCCACCCAAAAACGCAGGCTCGCAGGAGGCTTCACCGGTGAGGGTTTGCTGATCCAAATTAATGCACAAGGATCCACCACCGAACTTCAGTTTCTTGAGTTCGATTTCCGGCAATGTCACACACCAGTCCCTTTCCAACAAACCGGCCTTGATTTCATCACCGGATGGGAAAATGCCTGTGATGACAATTCTGTCCTGTCCGTTACGAGTTTCCTCCTGAATGGTGTTGTAGTCTTTGGATAACAGCTGATAGACACTGTAATGGACATCTCCGCCTATAGCAATTGGAGCTCCAAGTTGATTGGGTTTTGAGCCGCCTGCCAATGCATTAATCTGAGCACCTGATAGCGCAGATGCATAAACTGCAAAATCGTCGATCATGCCGGCTACGTTAGAACCGCCACCGTTATTTGAACCAATGCTGGCTACAGTCCAGTCGCCAAAAAGGCGCTTACTATTGTTGCCTTGATGGAACAGTTCACCATTGATGAAGATCTGCTTGGTGTTTCCATTCTTAACAAAGGCAAAATGATTCCATGAGTTGTAGTTTCCTCCCCAAGCCTTGTTTATTCGGGTCTCTCCACCTCCACAACAGCCGGCGGTGTCCCAATAAATATCCCCACCCCCCCAAGGTACATGGGCTTGTGCATTGCGTTGCCCTGCCGGTGCACTTCCTGCCCCAAACCAGAAGCTTGAGGAAGCTATCCGGGAATGTAGCTTCTGCCAAAATGAGACGGTTAATTGGTTGGCATCAGAAGCTGGTCTCAGCCACGCGTTACCTTCATGATGGATCCTTACCCAGTTGCCACCGGGTGAAGCACCAAAATCAATAGCACGATCACCAGCGGCTCCGGTGCGGCCGGTGGTAAACCCCGTTCTCCCTTTAACCTCGCCTCTGATGCCAGCAACATTATCAACGACAACATTCCCGGCTTTGTCGAAGTCCCAATAGGCAATCAGCTTTGGATTTTGTGCTTGGGTATTTGCGGTAAAGCCGGCAAATACGAACAGGCTCGCCGCAAAATACGATAAGCCTCGAATGGTTTTAGGTTGTGTTTTCATAATGACTTTTTTCTGTTTAGTGACTAAAATGTCTCATTCTCTGCGCGATTTCTATGTTTTTTGGTTCGAAAGTCAACAAGTTTTGACCCTTTTTTTTTGACTGCCTTCTCAGTGGCCCTCTGCGCCTCCGTGTGCTCTGCGTTTAACTGAAAACCCGATTCGGTTTTTTTGCTTGTTTTCGGGTAGCGGACGACTGTCTGCTCCCCGCTGATGTTATCCTACGCTTGGCCAAGGGCGCTCACGCCGCCTCTGGGGTTGTTCGGCTTGGCTTTGTGCCTTGCTGCCGCCAGGGCGGTGAGCCCGGAGCGCTTGGCCAAGCGGGAATGCTCGAAGTGCCACGCTTTCCCGCCACCCGCTAGCATGCACCGGGAGGATTGGGAAAAGGGCGCGTTCCCCTATCTCGAGGACTTGCTGGGGATCGACCAAATCGAAAATTACGACGCGCAGACCCAAGCCGCCGTCCGCGCCCGCTGGGATACGATCAAGGCATTTTACCTCCGGCAAAGCTACGAAAAATCTTCGACACCGTCGGCGACCGAACCGCCCGTGAGCGCTGCGTTTGGCCACCGTTCGACGGTTGAGAAACTGAACGTGACGGCCATCCACCACGACGCGGCCAACGGCTTGGTTTACGTTGGCGACGAGTTGAGTCGGGCGGTGCTGGTGTACGATCGGGCGTTTCGCAACGTTCGCACGTTCGCCGCCGACAAGGTGCCGTGCGACTTCGAGTTGGCCGGGGATCGGTTGTACGTTTGCAGTCACGGCACGCTCGCCCCGCTCGACAGCGAAGCCGGCGAGGTCGGCTACATCACCGACTCCGGCTTGGGCGACTACCGACCGTTGCTCCGGGGGCTGAATCGCCCGACGCGCTACGTGCCGTTCCGCCACTCGGGTGCCGACTGCGCCGTGCTGTGTGAGTACGGCATCAGCGAAGGGAGGATCACCGTTTACCGGGAGGGCCAGCCAGTCTTTGTCCTGCCGATGAGCGGCGCACTCGATTGCCGCGTGCTCGACACGGACGCCGACGGTCAGCCGGAGATTTATGTGCTCGTCGCTCAGGAGCACGAGTGCCTGTTGCGGTTCACGATGAAGCCGGGCGGCGAGGTCGATCCGTTGGTGTTGATCAAAAAACAGCCGGGCTGGGGCTTCACCGCGATGGAGATGCTCGACGTGGACGGCGATGGTGCGGTGAATGTCCTCCTCTCCAACGGCGACACCACGGAGTTTCGCTCTCACCCGAGGCGGTATCACGGCATCCGCATTTACGATCTCGGCGGGGATGAGTTGGTGGAGAAACAGTTCATCCCGGCTCATGGCGCGATGGACTTCACAATGCTCGACGCCGATGCGGACGGCGATTTGGACATCGCAAGCGTATCCTATTTCGCCGATTTCCGGCACAAGCCCCATCAGGCGGCGATGCTGCACCTCCGCAGCGGCGGGCAGTTTACGAGCCAACCGCTGCCGGGGCACGGGCAGGGCCGCTGGTGCCGGATTGCCAGCGGAGACATCGATGGCGATGGCGATCCGGACCTGCTGCTTGGCTCGCTCAACTACCAAACCAGCACGAGGCCTTATGAGAAGGACGCCTCGTTCCTGCGCTCGGTGCAGATACCGCGGGCGCTTCTAGCCCGTTGGGAGCGGCTTGGCAACCATCTGCGCGTGCTGGAAAATCGGGCCAAACGCTCTCGCTGAATATGGCCAAGCAAGGCTTGCTTTTTTTTGGGGGGGGAGTACAGCATGCCCCACCCACAAAGCTTTGGACACGACGCTTGGCCAAGAGATTGATTTGACAAATGAAACTAAATAAAAAACCAGGCAGCGGTTTCACGCTGATTGAACTGCTGGTCGTGATCGCGATCATCGCCATCCTCGCTGCGATGCTGTTACCCGCTTTGGCCAAGGCCAAGCAAAAGGCGCACGCGACCGCCTGCATGAACAACCTCAAGCAGGTTGGCTTGGCGATGTTGATGTTTGCTGATGACAATGAAGATACGATCCCTCGGGGAAATGCCAAGCGCTGGTGGTTCGAGTTCATGCCATACGCGCCCGAGGGTGGGACCGAGAAAGATTTTCGTAACATCAAGATTTTCATGTGTCCGAGTTATCCTCTGCCCAAGCGTACCCCGAACAAAAAGCAGGTGATCACTTATGTCGTCAACGCATGGAAATTTCGTTCATCAAGGGACAATATCGGCTACGAGCATATCGGTTTGAGCAAGATTACCGATTTCACCCAGCCTTCCAACTCTGCTTACCTGCTCGACAATGAGGATGGGATCGACAATCCTGGTATCAACCGCCCAATCGTTACCGGGTATCTAGACGCGACCACGGATTTAAATGATGTATGGCAGCCAACCCATTTACCATACGTCGCCAACGGAAGACGCCTCAGCAGTGATCGGCGCATTGCCGCCAAGCGACATAGTGGCAAGGGTTCAAACATACTATTTCTCGACGGTCACTCCGGTTTCCGCGATGCCAAGCTGATTGATATTGAGTTATTCCGTGAAAAGAAACTGTAAGGAGGCAGACTTGATGGAGAATTTAGAGCTGAAAACAAATCGTGGCTTCACGCTGATTGAACTGTTGGTGGTGATCGCGATCATCGCCATCCTCGCCGCGCTGCTGTTGCCTGCGCTGGCCAAGGCCAAGCAGAAGGGTCAGTCCACCGTCTGCCTCAACGACCTAAAGCAGGTCGGTCTGGGAATGCTGATGTTTGCTGATGAGCATGACGACATGGTTCCGCGCGGCACCGCCGGCAATGCCCCTCGCTGGTGGCTTGAGTTCATGCCGTATGTGCCAGAGGGCGGCACAAAGAAGGATTACCGCAACATCCGGATTTTCACGTGCCCGAGCTATCCCGTCCCCAAGAACACACCAAACAAAAAACAGGTCGTTACCTTTGTGGTCAACGCGTGGGACTTTACCTCGACGAGGGACAATATAGGCTACGAACAGCTCGGACTAAGTAAGCTTACGGCGTTTACCCAGCCGGCCGACTCAGCGTATCTGCTCGACAACGAGAGCGACACATGGCGCCCGATTGTCACTGGCTTTCGTGATCCGCAGACAGCCTTGAATGATGTTTGGCATCCCGGCCATCTGCCGTACGACGCGAACGGTCGGCGCCTTAGCAACGACCGCCGAATCGCGGCTGCGCGGCACAGTAGTGGTTCGAACATCCTCTATCTTGATGGCCATGCCGGCTACCGTGATGCCAAGCAAATCAAGATCGATCTCTTCCGGCAGCAGAAGCCGTAATCCACGCTTGGCCAAGTGCCGATGAACCACCAATACCATCTCTCTTTGGTTCTTGGGTTGCTCTGTGGTTGTGCGGAGGCGCCGGATATTCTGGAGGCGGCCAAGCTTGGGGATGGCCAGCGGGTGTCTGAGGGTCTGTCGGCGGGTGCTAAGGTGGATCAACCAGACACAACCGGCGCTACAGCGCTGCACTGGGCGGCGCTTGGTGGGCATGACCATATTATTCGTCAGCTTCTTAATGCCAAAGCGGATGTGAATGCCGCCGAGACGGACTCGGACATGACTCCGCTTCACAGTGCAGCGCGATGGAACAGGGTTACGAGCGCCAAATTGTTGTTGGCCAACGGTGCAAAGGTTGATACGCGAGATCGTTTTGGTCGCACTCCCTTATTTGATGCGATGGTGAAGAACTGGTTCGAGATGATAGATCTGCTGTTGCGCAGCGGCGCGGATTTATCGGTACGAAATAACGAGGGGCAAACACCCTTCGAATGGGCTATTGCCCATCGGAAGCCCAAGCTGATTTCATATCTCGCAGAGAAAGAAAAAACTCAAACTAAATAACTAGCGTTTTTTCTTTTTAAGTCGAAAAAGTTCTTCAGGGGCCCGTTTTTTGAGGATTTCAGAGTGTCCATCAAAGTAGTTTGAGTTCGCTATACCCCAATCTTTTCGGGTGCCTCCTCCCCCCTGCTTGTAGAAGGAGCTTTTCTCTGTTCCTCCATTGTGTCGGTAGAGGACGTTGCCACGACCAATGTTGCTACCGCTGTCGGATTCATCGGGGTAAAGGCAGGAATTGAAGCCGTCGATGTCGGCAGTAAATATGGTCTCTGAGGGTGATTGAATATCTGCCATCTTGAACGTTCTGTTCCCTTGGAATTTTGAATTCATGGCGTACGTATACACATCCGTCCAATTATTTTGTTTTTTTCGTTTGGCGGTGGTCGGGCAAATGAAAACACCCATACCAAAATCTTTGACGGTCTTTCCCAGATAAGGCTGGATCATGTGGTACCAAAGTTTCGAACCATGCTCAGTTGGGAAGGCAGGCCAACAGCGGGGAACTTGTTCTGTGTCGAGTTCGTAAAGAGTTAAAGCCAAACCCATTTGTTTGATATTGTTCATGCAACTCATACTGGTCGCCTTTCCTTTAGCCTTGCCGAGGGCCGGCAAAAGTAGCCCTGCGAGGATGGCAATAATTGCAATTACCACCAGCAACTCGATCAATGTAAAACCGCTTGCGATGTTGGTTCTGACAAAGGATTTGTTCTTTCTCATAAATGGATAATGACGTCTAGGACGGTCAGCCGACAACTAATCCAATTGCTGGCTGTCGTCAACTGTCAATAACGATCAGGCCGCCGTATAAGGCCAAACGGGATAGTGGAGCGATATTTGAGGATTGTCACGTCCTGGGTTGCGGCCCAGATTCCTTGTTTATTGACGATGAAGCAAGTGAACCCACCTTTACGCCTGATCCGGAGCCAGTTCTTGACCTGTATGGCGACCCGAACCGTTGCGACTGAGGTAATCGCACCAACCCGTTGGTCGGTCGAATCAACAATACGTTTCAAGTTTAAAGCAATGCAGCATTCCTGCCGAATAGTTTTGATTTTCGCGATAGGCTGTTTGTTTATCGCACGGCCAAGCACAAATGCGACGGACGACAAACCCAAGGGACACGAATTAGCCGTCTCCACCGGCAAACAGTTTCCTGAACTCAAGCCGTTTGACGAATTGATGGAGGCCTTCGTCCGGGACAACGAGATTCCCGGCGCGTCGCTGGCCGTGGCCAAGGACGGCCGACTTGTTTACGCGCGCGGATTCGGCTATGCGGATGTTGAGCAGCAGCAGCCCGTGCGCCCCAACTCGCTCTTCCGTATCGCCAGCATCTCCAAGACGTTCACCTCCGTGGCTACCTTGCAACTCATTGAGCAGGGCAAACTCGGCCTCGACACACCGGTCTTCGGCCTGCTGCCGCACAAACCGCATTTGGCCAACGGCGACAAGGTCGATCCCCGGCTTGGCCAAGTGACCATCGCCCACCTGTTGCGGCATCAGGGCGGGTGGGACCGCAAGGTGACGATCGACCCGCTCTTCCACGCCATCGAGATTGCCAGCGTGCTCGGTAAGCAACCACCCGCGACGCACGACGACGTCATTCGGTTCATGATGGGCTGGCCGCTGGATTTTGATCCCGGCGAACGCTACGTCTATTCCAACCTCGGCTACTGCCTGCTCGGCCGCGTCATCGAGCAGATTACCGGCCGCTCGTACGGCGACTACATGGTGAAAGACTTCCTCAATCCAATCGGTATCGTGTCGATGTGTCTCGGCAAAACACTCCTGCACGACCGCGCGAAAAACGAGGTGAAATATTATCCCAAGGGCGAGTTGCTCGGCATCGCCGTCACCGGCGACGCTGTCGGCTCGAAGGTGAGTTGGCCGTACGGCGCGTGGTCAATTGAAAGCTTCGACTCGCTCGGCGGCTGGATCGCCTCGGCGCCCGACCTTGTTCGGTTTGGCTCTGCAGTGGATCGCTTCGAGGAGACCTCCATTTTGAAAAAGAAAACCGTGGAAGCCATGTTCGAACGCCCGGCCAAGGGGCACTTTGGCAACGACGAAAAAGGCAAGCCGGACGCCACGTACTACGCCTGCGGTTGGTCGGTGCGGCCAAGGAAAGACGGCAAGGCCAACCGCTGGCACACCGGCGCATTGTCCGGCACCTCGACGATTCTTGTGCTGCGGCACGATGGACTCTGCTGGGCGGCGTTGTTCAACACCAACCAGACGCTGGACGAAAAGCGGCCCTGCAAAAAAATCGATCCGCTCATCCACAAGGCTGCCGATGCCGTCACCAATTGGCCAAGCCACGACCTATTTGCTGAATAAAGGAGTATTTTTATGCGCTTGGACAAGCGTATCGTACCGTAAAAAACAACCCCTGCCGCTTTCGCGACAGGGGTCTTTTGTTGAGCAATAAGCAGCTAGCTTATTTATTGGATGCGCACCCCATTTATGACTACGCATATAACACGCATCCAAATTCTATCGAATGATCACTGTATCAAAAAATCAAGGTCTTATTTCCCACACGCAATAAAGCATCTAAGTCATACATAGAAAAAACACTAATTCTCAAAAAATGCATCAATTACACAGCAGATCTTGCTGGCACCACAATGCTTCGTGAAAGACTTCACGAAACAGTAATGCGAATACGCAATAGGTCAAGCCGGAATTTTTTTCGGCTGTTTTTTTGTGATTTATAGCCTAGACTTGCCCCCGTTCACAATGGTGGTTTAGCATATGGGTAGACCGAAGATAGATAACAAGAAGGAAACGAAGTCGTTTCGGGTGGATCCCCGCTTATGGAAGTTGGTCCAAGTTGAGGCGAAATCTTCCGGCAAGCGAACAACTGATGTCATCAATGAGTCGTTGGCACGGCACTTGGGCGGGGTGATCCGTAGCAAGGCCGGTTTGAGCAACGAGAAGTTGATAGGGTTGTTAACCCGGCTGGATGCGGTGTCGGATGAGTTGGGTCAAATGAAGGAAGATTTGTCTCATTATGAACCAAAGAGTTGAAAACGAGCTACGTAGCATACTCAATGAGTTGGAGAGTATGGGCCACGGAGAGTCTGAGTTGATCTTAGACTGTTTGAAACGAGATCACATTCAGGTCGCGCGGTGGTGGAGACCCAGCAGGGTGATGATTGTTGCGATGTTTTTAGTGGGCGGTATTTGTTGTCATTTATTCTTGTTCACGGATTTGTCTTCTGCCCCTGGTCCACTGGTCACAGTGCAGAGTGATGTTGCTGCGATTCGACACGGATTGGAATCCGAGAACAAGCGTCTGACAAGGGAGGTTAATCGGAAAGAAAAGGAGATTGACCGACTTGATTACCACAATGGCTGTAAAACCGAAACAATGCTGATATTTAAGGGGGTTTTGGAGGACAACCCTGCTTTGCTTGAGCGGTCCAAAACGGCGAACGAGACACGAACGGGCTCGTTCGAGTTCATAAATTGGAGGACTCCAGATAAGGTGGTTGATTGGATGATTAGAGATAACAAATACAAGTGCCTTGAATGGGTCACGTCTCAGCCCAGATGGAATTCGTGCCTGTCTATCGAAATATACCACAAAGTGCTCATTTACACAGAAGCGCCAAGCGGATTTGAAGAGAAGGCTGAAAGCATAAGCTCAATTTTCGACTCGATTGTTCTATAGGTCTGCTTGGTCTTGGTTCAGATTCCGCCGCGGATGAGCAAACTTCATTTTGTGGGATTCCTCTTGAGCTTCGCTGTTCTTGACCAAGGGTTGGCGGCCGGGTCGCTTGTGATTGACAAGGGCACCCATCACCTCGGGACACCTGGCTTTCCCGAGTGGCAGGAATTCGAGGGCCGTACACCTCATGGCCGCCGCCTGGACCTGACATTCGAGGCGAGGAGAAACAAGGCGACGCACACGCTTTTTCTCCGGCAATGGCAGGTGAAATACTCGTGGTCCGTGCTGCTCAACGATCGACGGCTCGGCCGCTTGGCCACCATCGACACGCGATTGGTGCATGATTTGCCGATTCCGAAAGGCCTGCTTCGCGACGGCACGAACAAACTCTCCATCGTCGCGCCCAAGGCGACCGACGACATCGAGGTGGGCGATTTTTGGATTGTGCCCAGTCCGCGCAGAACGGCACTTGGCCAAGCGTGGCTCGGTGTAAGCGTCCGGGACGGCATTCCGTGCCGAATTACGGTCACCGACGAAAAAGGCCATCTCGCGGCGTTGCATTCCGGGCGGTCGGATACGCTCGCGTTGCGGCCTGGCGTGGCGTACACCAGCGATGGAGCGGCACGACTCGGCGTGTTGCCGGGTCGCTACACCGTCTACGCCTCTCGCGGGTTTGAGTTTGGTGTAGCGCAAAAGCAGGTCACTGTTAAGACTGGTGAAACGGCGGCCGTGGAGCTTGAAATCATGCGCGAAGTGCCGACGCCGAATCTCGTGGCGTGCGACACGCACATTCACACGCTGACCTTCAGCGGCCACGGCGACGCCACCGCTGAGGAACGCGCACTCACGATCGCCGGGGAGGGCATCGAGTTGGCGGTGTCCACCGACCACAACCATCACGCCGACTATCGCCCGGCAGCCGTCAAGACGGCGACGTCGAAACATTTCACTGCTGTGATCGGCAATGAGGTCACTACGACCATGGGCCACTTCAACGCCTTCCCCATTGAGCAGGACAGCCCGTTGCCCAACCATGAGTTGAGCGACTGGACGCAGTTGATGCTGGCGATGCGTGCACTGCCCGGCGTCCGTGTCATCACTCTCAATCATCCACGAGATGACCATACCAGTTTCACGCCGCTTGGCCCCGAGCATTTTAATCCTGTGAGCGGCGCGCATCTGGACGGTGAGCCGTACACGTTCGACGCGCTGGAAGTTGTCACTTCCGCCGCGATGCAGTCGGACATCATGCAACTGTATCACGACTGGTTTGCCATGCTGAACCACGGCTACCGCATCGCTGCAGTCGGGTCGAGCGACACGCACGACGTGAGCCGGTTCATCCTTGGCCAGGCGCGTACGTATGTGGAGTGCCCGGACGCCGTCCCGTCCGACATTGACGTGGCGCGTGCGTGCGAAAGTTTTCGGGCGATGCGCGCCTGCGTGAGCATGGGATTGCTACCCTGGATGACAGTTGAAAAAAAATACACCGTCGGCGATCTCGCCACCGGACTGGGCGAGACGATCGACGTGAACATCAAGGTGCTTGGTCCGTCATGGATCCATGCGGATCAGGTTGAACTTTATGCCAACGGTCAGCGCATCCGGCAGCGCCCGATCAAACCCGGCGCGGCAATCGTCAAGGCGGACGTGACGTGGCGTCTGCCCAAGCCGGCTTACGATCTGCATCTCGTTTCCATCGCCACCGGTCCAGGGATCGATGCGCCGTTTTGGGACATCCCTCGGTCGTACCAGCCGAAGTGGAAGCGGCACGTCCCGCGTGTGCAAGGAGCCACCAATCCGGTTTGGATCGACGCCGACGGCGATGGCCGGCACACCGCGCCCAGGGAGTATGCGCGGCGGGAAATTCGCCGAGCCAAGGGGGTGGTAGTCAAGGTTATTGGGGCACTCAAGTCGTACGACCAATCGGTGGCCGTGCAGGCAGCCAGCCTGCTGCACGAGAACGGACACGATCCGCGTTCCGGGACGCTTGGCCAAGCGCTGAAACAGGGCTCCCCGGTGGTGCGCGCCGGCTTTGACGCCTACGCCGCCACCCTGCCCTCCGCCAAAAAGTGATTGCGCGCTTGGCTCAGGGACAGTAGGTGCGCTTGGCCTTGGCCAGTACTTCTCTGCGGGTAAAACGGCACTTTTCTTAACTTTTCTACGGCAAACAGAGGCGCTTGGTCGGCGTGGTGCAGTGAGTTGGGATTGCCCGGGTTGCTGCCGAACTGGTTGATCGTCCAAGCCTGCAGGTTGCCGTCCTTGCCTCACTCAACGAACTGGAAGAAGCAGTCCCCGGCCAGCCCGGCGAGGATACCGTCATCCTGCACTCGGCCATGGATAGCGCGCAGCGCGTCGGAGCCGCTCCCGAGCGAGAGGGTTTTGTCGCCGCGAACCAGGCGGTTGATCTTGCCCCAGCATTGACTTGCTCTACGGTGTTGAGCAAATAATCAACCCGTCTAGACTAACGAATGCACCGGACCAGTTTGGGTAACTCGATCAAATCCGATATGAAGAACACAACGCACAACAGTACGACCTGCACACGCCGACAGGCGCTTGGTGCCTTCGGCGTGGCCGGTGTAATCTCCGCCTTTCCGACGATCATTCCATCGACCGTTTTTGGAAAAAATGCACCGTCCAACCGCATCACGATCGGTATGATCGGGATGGGGCGCCAGGCACGCATGATCAATCTCAAAACGCTTTTGAACATGGATGATGTACAGGTGATAGCCGTATGTGATGTTGATCGCTGGCGCCTGGACAATGCCAAGCAGGATGTCGATGTTTTCTACGGGAACCGCGACTGCAAGTTCCACATGGACTGGCGTGAAGTGATCGCCCGTGACGATGTTGATGCGATCATGAATTCCACTCCCGACCATTGGCATGTGCCGATATCCCTTGCGGCAGTCAGACACGGCAAACACGTGTCTTGTGAAAAGCCATTGACACTCTCCATCGCTGAGGGTCGATTGCTCGCCGATGCCGTCAGCAAGCATAAGGTTACGTTCCGCACCGA
>Ga0163108_10002840_pt1 | contig 12457 bp, 14 predicted proteins | sample Fk1155metaG_FD_109644 | JGI IMG/M metagenome (GOLD analysis project Ga0163108, IMG submission 109644) | Marine microbial communities from the Central Pacific Ocean - Fk160115 155m metaG | ecosystem: Environmental > Aquatic > Marine > Oceanic > Photic zone | place: The Central Pacific Ocean...
CATTGAATCTACGCACCGACTGTTTAGGAGTCCGGCTTCTGAATTTGTGACTTTTGCAGATCTTATCTGGGCGCAACATCCGAAACATCTATTGAAAGCTATAAGCTCAACTTCACCAGCAGCCTAGAAGTTGCTGCCGATAAGTAGGTTCTAGTCATCCTATGATGTATAAGATTTCCGTTAACTTGACTTCCCTGTTGGCATCGAATAGGGAACATCTTTATGCCTATAGCTCAAAACATTGGAAGAAGAGAAGGGCCTATGAGCATTGACAATCATGAGCAATCATCTCCTCACAATTAATACGGCAGGCCTTTGCTCTTTCCATGCTATTACGAAGGAATTACACACCATAGAGAGTAATTTGAACCTTACAGATGGACTGCATATCGCTACTGGACAGCAAGCCACTACTGCTTTGATAGTGAACTAAATGGAAGAGCGACCTGCTTATTTACATAAAACATCGAGTTCTAAAGCTTGCAGCTCCTGGGCAGGGATATACGCATGACGACCTGCCTCTAAAAGGCGCTATTCTTGCTCTTGAATCTCGCAATGCAAACGGTCACCTATCAGGCAATTCGGCGGCGCCCCCAGTGATTAGTGGCAAGCTTCCTATAGGCTTTTATCAAGACATAATTCATGCAGATTTAGATGGCCCAAGGAGGCGAAATGTAATTATGACTCTAAATAGGAACTGAATTGGCATGATTCCTTATGGAAAAGATAGGAGATATAGACGGAAGTCGATGTCATTTGTCAAATGTCTCTTTAACGTATCAATGAAAGAAAATAAAAGTGTAGCGCTTCTTAGCTTGCTGCTCTTTCTAAGTTTCGGATTGGCAGGAATATTTGGAATAATGACTGAGACTAATAACCTTTTAATAACAATAATAGATGAGAAACCGCTTCCAAAACCTTACTTCCCAGTATTTTTTGTGGTGGGGTTAATTATTCCCGTTATTTTTCTCTTGTTTGCTAGGAATAGATCCCATTTAAAGATAGTGATTTATCCATATTTAATACTTTTAGCAGGACAAATTTTAACAGAAATTTCCTTAGTCTTTTTACTAGGTAAAGGAATCGGGGTGTTGATAGGCTTAGTATTTAGTACCGCTAGACTGATTCAGATTAAACAGTTGTTGTTTTTAGCTGAAAGATCTAAGCTGATGAAATTATTTTTGTATATGCAATTCTTGCTATGGATTTTCAATGTAGTTCAGATAAGCCTTAACAGAGTTTATCCCTTGTTTTATAGATAAAAAATTAGGCTATGAAATAATTATCAGAGTTAATGTTCTTCCAGCACTTTGCATCTAAATGAATAATAATATTCTATATACTTTTCGCCGTTGCCCCTATGCAATAAGGGCAAGATGGGCTCTTCTTATAGCCCAGAAAAGTGTGGTTTATCGAGAAGTTTCTCTACGTCATAAACCTCAAGAGTTGTTGGATGTATCGCCGAAAGGAACAGTCCCTGTTTTATTGACTAAGAATGGTAAAATCATTGATGAGAGTATAGATATAATTCACTGAGCACTTGCAAATATTGATAAATCTCACCTTCTTTGTGTTGGAGACTCTAAAGCCCAGAATGAAATAAATTATATTCTTGATACGAATGATGGCGATTTTAAATACCATCTTGATAGGTACAAATATTCAGAACGTTTTGTTATTTCTGAAAAAGAGTTCCATAAATCTGTCGCTCGCGAGATATTATTGGAATGGAATGAGCGTATCTCTTTCTGTCCAAATAATTATTGGCTTGTAAAAGGTAGAGAAACTATCGCTGACTTGGCTGTTTGGCCTTTTGTTAGGCAATATAGGATTGCAGATCCTATATCCTTTGATGAAGATACTGAAATCAGTAAGCTTAAGAAGTGGCTTGAATACTATGTAACCAATATGAGATTTGAGAGAGTGATGCTTAAATTAAAACCTTGGTGTCCTAAAGATAAACCAACTTTCTCATCTAGTAATTAGCCTTTTAACTGTACTTGCTCTTTACTTAATACCAGTCTAAAATTAGTTCGTTAAGGCCCCTTATATATGCGTATAAAAAAGTTGCTTTAGCCTTAATAGGTCTTAACAGACCAGACTCTATTTTGAATATACTCTCAGTCTTTTCCTCGCCACAAGTAGGCTGCCTTTGCATTGGTCTGATTGTCTCTGATAATCTTAATAAGATATAACCTTTTTTGTAGTAGCTCCTTGTCGATTCTCTAACTATACGATTATAAAGGAAGTCTAAATTCAGATTTGCTTTTAGTTTCAGTGCAGAGTCAAAGTCATTAAAATCTATCCATATAGCAAACTCTAAATTCTAGATTTGATTGTACGGTCTGTTTGTACTCGTAGATTGGGAGCTAGGTCTTCTTTCTGCTTGGAAGTGAAATTGCTGCCGAAGGAACCAACTTTAGAGCACTCGTTAACTATGTCGTGTTATTAATCGCCTTACAAACTGTATAGGACTTTTATTCCTCCTTGTATATCCTTGAGATTCACTTGCGCCGTCAGTCCAGAAAAAAGTTGTGTGAATGGAAATAGAGCAATTCCTGTCGCAGGATCGAGTGCTTACTGGTCCTCTCCTCTTTTTATCTTTATCGATCTTTTTGGTTGAAAGCGTCTCTATAGGCGCAAGATGCGAGCTTATCCAAGCAACCTATATTAAAAGTCTCCTTGACCCGTATTACATTATACTAATAGTGTAATGTAATACGGGTATCGATAGTTGGTTGAAGAGACTTTGCTGAATAGGTGTTTGTATAAGCTTTTATGTAAATCGAATGTTCATTGCTTCATTGGCGTGTGCTTGATTATCAAGTTATTTGGATATGAGGCTTCCCTATCATGGCTATTCTCGCTATAAGACAATTATTGAGACTCCTAGGAGTTTAATTAATCAGATTCGACGCTGCAACGGTAGACGATGCTAGTTCATCTTTTCCTTTCTTCAATGATTGAAACTCACATCAAATTTAAAATAAAATTGTTTAGAGGAAGTAGAGATAGAGGTTATAGAGGAACGCTTCATAGCGAAAGGCATATGCATGAACTATTGCGATTTAAGAAGATTCAAGATTTATGGGATTCTGAGGAGAGCAGTGAAGAAATTGCAGCATAATGAATAAAATAATTGATGCTCCTTCATGGGATAAATATTACGAATGGGTCAATCAACGCTTAGATCCTGATCAAGTTTTAACTATTGCTATTAAGCCAGAGTTTGAGGCGCAACTTATAGCATTAGGTTATACGAATCAACACATACAGCAAATAGCAGGAACCTATGAACGTGGGACATATGAAATGGTAGATGGGTTAATTCATATTGAACACAACATGGGATGCAATTGGCCTGAAATTGAGGACTATGATGAGAAAGCCCTACCCTTGTTATCCATTAAGAGAGAATGGGTAGATTTCATGAGCTATTACGCTTAACCTTTCTTTTTTATTGGCTAGATAATTCTAAACCATAAATAACTTTCATGACTAAAAAGATTATTTGAATCAAACTTGGATGTATTTTCCTAAAAAGAATCTTTCGGATGTTTTGTTATACTCTTTTTCGGCCTGTCAATAGGAGTTGTTACTTTTAGAGCTGTCTGTGAAAGGTACTTACTATTTTCAATAGTAGTACTTATCGCTAGTAGAAAGATGATAGATTAACTAGCAATGAGATCTATCTGAGTTAACTCTTATGAGAATGGTGATGTCTGGACAGCTAAACAAAAATGACAGAATGACATGGCATATGCACACTGAGCAAAAAATTACAAAAGAAGCTTGTATTAGAGAAATGATTATTTAAGAGAAGAGATCATCCCTTTTAAGTTTTTTCAAGATGGAGTAAAGTAGGCTGTGGATAATGAATGACATTTGTCTAAATATAGATAAATATGCCACCGCCATTTCTTAAGGGCACTTTCTTATATAATAAAGACTATTAACCATACAATGCTGACTTCATACTGAATCGGCTCTGGCTTGAGGGTCGTTATAAAAGTTGCCTACCCAAGATGAAAAGTATTCAATACATGCTTACAGAAATGGTTGATCTATTTGTAAGTCCTGACAACTGCGATGACCTCTACTTGCAGCTAGCAGTTCATTGTAGATAGCGGCAGGCAATAACCTTTAAACTAAGTATGAGAAGTTAAGCTATCGACTCGTTGTTGATTTATCGTGACTATAAGCTTTTCGGCTTGTGTGATCAGCTTGAAAATTTTCTTATCAGCAATTTTGTAGAAGACAAGCCCTCCATCGGGCATACGCTCTACAAATCCTGCGGTGCTAAGTAATTTTAGGTGTTTTGAGACTAACGCTTGTGAGAGCCCAGTATTTTCTACAATAGCGGTAACGTTAAGAGTGCTTTCCTTTAGTGATTCTAAAACGGTTAAACGATTGGGCTCTGATAGGACTTTGAAGAATTCAGCTAGCCTCTCCATAGAATGCGGTCCATTTACAAGTCAATAATATTCTAGGTTGAACCAAAAATACAGCATCACAATATCTTCTTATCGTTCTAGTGGCTTTCATAAACCAAGAATTGCAACTTTGCTTCCCATTCGGGATGGCTTGAATATTCATTGTGATACGAGCAAAGTGAATGCCCCTATTTGCTGACAAATTCGAGAAAGCTGCTTAAATCAAGTATCTCCAGAAAGATTCTGATGCTGAACAAAATCTTTAGAGCAGCATCTTTGTTTGTTGTATCTTTGGCTTTGAGCTCCTCTGTCCTCTTTGCAGGGTGGACAACTGCTGACGCTGCGACTCCAGGCTTTACTCCACCAGAAGATTACAGGAAAGAAGATTCTCTTGGAATAGGTCTTAACTCATCCGAGGATTACGAAGAAGAAGTGCCGAAGGAGGAAATCAGTATGGAGGAAATCTTTGGTAGCGAACAAGTCTTTCCATTTGAGATGGGACTTGGTAACTCAGCCTTTTAAATCCCGAAAAGTTGCTTAAATTATCGGACGAGTAATTATTGTTGGATTATAAATATTTTCCGCTACCTTGATGACTGATTTGGACTGATGAAAACTATCTACAATGACATCTTCCTTGGGTTGGAAATCATAGAACTCATTCCAGAAGGTTTATCAATACTCATCCTTTTGTTCACGTAGGTAAATGAATCCAGAGCTCAAAGATGTAAATTCTGACTGTAACTATTTGAAGAAATCATCCAAGAGGCAGTTTCTGTTTCGTATAAATATGACTGCTGGAATTAACAATTTTTTGTCTTTGGATTTTTTCATATCTTTACCGCAACTCCTTAATTGACAGTGGGAACTAAAGACTACTCTTTTATATCTTCTTTTTCTAGGCCTTTCTAGAGGGTGTTGTTTTTTGAATAGGAATAACCATAGTCAACAATATAAGAAAAAAGCTCCGACTAGCAGAGCTCATAAAGTATTTAAAAAGATTGCTTCTAAATAACTATTTAGTGTAATGAACGCCTCGATAACTCAGTTGAGGATGAAGATCCCGTCTGGCTGCAGCTCTACATGTGTTGTAGTGCTCGTGTCGATAGGTCAGCTCAACACAGTTTGTTTGAGTTGATGGATCCTTGTGCTGAACATAATCATGTCCACGATAGAGAAGTGTGCTCATAATTTCAGAGTCCAAATAGCGATTCAAGTCCCCGTTCCCTGGCTTGGATCGAAATGCGCCTTGCTTAGTATCAAGGTGAACGTTTTGTAGCGGTTGCTACAGAAGTATTATGTGCTCTCTTGGGTCATGTGTCACCTGTTTAGATCAAATTATTCTTTTAAATTGACAATAATGGTCGAAAGAGCTCGACAAGGAGTTCTCTTATTCGTTTTGGGTATTACTTACTAGAGCGCATCATTGATGAAAGCGATTACATGCTCTTAGACCCTTAGATCCCTAATGTGGCCTATCTAAACCCAGGCCGTTTTCTATGTATGGAGAATAAACATGAATGATTTACTTGCACCCATCCTTGGGGTGTTCGCCGTTGGGTTCTTTAGCTATCTGGCCATTCAGCAAATGACTAAGAAGCCTAAACAACAAAAACGGTGGGTGCGACCTGGACTTCATTCAGAGTCGGAATCAAAGGGTTAGGCCCCTTTTCATTTTCTTATTCTTATTCTTTATGAATCTACAATTAAAGACTTTTTCTGAATCACTTCTTGGCTGTTGAGCAATTAAATGATCTTTAATCTATAGGCCTTGACTGAGCCGGAAAATGTAGTTGTGGGATACACGTATTTGTGACTGGAACCATCACTGGGTTTGTTTTTCTCTGTCTTCACTTGTTCTGGAAGTTCAGGACTGCCAATACTTCGCGAGCTAAATGGAAGTTGTTGTTTCCAGTCGCGTACTTGCCTCGTAAAAGCCTTGGAGGATTATCTTTTTGCTCAAGACTCCATCTAGGTTTAAATAGTGAGAGGCCTTTGGTAAAGATCCACCCCATCCACAAATATCGACGACGACCTTTTAAGCAATACCGAAGGCGCGTTGCCTAGGCCTCAATTCTTAAGAGGTAGTAAAAGGTCTCCTTGCGGTTGCGTTTTATGCACCCTGATAATTTGATATATAGGCTTTCATCCTTCTAGAATAGATAACTTATTATTAGTTCTTAGAGGTGAGACCACTCTTCGAATGCTTTTTGGATTCCTGGGGTTTTGTCTCGTTAACGACATTGAGAACAGATGCCATCTCAGATGCGGCAGCTTTAAGTACTTAGCCGTCTGGAATTCTTGCGTTCTATATCACATCCTCCGCCATCAAATTCATCAAGGAGCGAAGGTATCTGATCTGGACTGGTAACGCCTTGCCTCCTTCTCTAGGCATGAATTAGCTTTCCGCTTTTCGTCTCACAAAAGCCTCTGCAGCCCAACCAGAAGCCCCTTATACGATCTAGGGACCTAGGCCGTATAAGGGGCTGGAACTCCCATCCGCTCATAGGGATATAATGTTAATATTATGATGGATGAGGTTAGGATAGTTCCTCTTCGATATGTAGATATCTCAGCAGCCGGCTCAATCTTCATAAAGGGCATGGGTTCAGAAACAGTTGAAGGCATGGTCGGAAAGTGAGAAATCATTACTGAGTTTGCTATAAGGCAATTAGCCATTGATGCTTGCAAGAGGGTCGACTATCAAGAATCAAGCTAATTACGCTGGCCTAACACCACTCCCTAGGCAGACTGCTTATTGGAATTGCTTCCTTGACAGCACAGTTTGATGGGTGAACGAAGCACCAGACTTAAAGGAATGGGATGAAAAAGCCAAGGAGTCTCTTGCAGTAGGTGTATGTAATAGGGCGGTATGTGCGCCCAAATTAAAAACCAACTAATCAAAAATATTTCAGATATGATGTCAATGTAGATTTGAAACTATGGCAGAAGAGAAAAAGAGCTTCCTCAAGAGATTTGGGAAATGGGCTCCCATCGTTGGTGGAGCTTGGATTATTCTGAATATTGTCCTTCCTTTAGCTCTATTGCGTATACCAGTAGTTCAGGAATACCTTGTCGCTCTTGAAGGCAAGCTTCCGTTTGATATCCCTGGGGTTGGTTGAAAATTTAAGCCCCTTCATTGGAGATTGCGCGTGCTATTTTCGCAAAAAGATTTTTAGAATGTAGTTTCCTTCAAACTCTCTTGATGTGTTGTCTACCGAAAGAAGTTCGCTTAGAGATTTGCTTACCTTAGTGTCCTTCTAGCTACTAGAATTTAAAAGAACTGGGCGTCGCGCAGCTTCGTAGCGAGTGTGCTCCTGTGACTTCAATTGAGAAAAGTCGGTAGCGCGGGTAATTCGGTAAGCACCTGGAGCATTGAGCACTTTGAAAATTGAATAATTAATCGAGAGGGGGCCTTCTTCACGCTGAAGGCTTGAACCACATTTTCCTTTCAATGCGTTGTTGTTCTCCAACGATATGTTTGATCTCTTCGCGTACCGGATCATTGGCTAGCAGTCCATCCACATTGGAGTTGTGCTTTTGAGTTCTGCCATTTAACTTATCGCGAAAGGCTGGAAACTCTTCGTGCCCAAGGGCCCATTGCTTCCATTGAGTCCATTCCTGAATGCCAGCATTCTTTTCTGATTTCTAAATCCACTGCCTATCCCTACATCTGGGGGCCTCCTAACCCACTCATCAGATCGCTCCGATTAGGTTTTGGTGATTCTCAATTTGGGAATGGACTCTCATTGGGACCTCTTGAGTAATTAGGTCTAAGTGTTGATAGGCTTTTTTTCCTGATTGAGAAGATATTCATCACTCAAGGCATACTCATATAAATATCGGCCCCAAGCACTAGAGAAAGAACCACTGCACTACCAATCCAGATTACTGTCATCCATTGGAATGGGACTGATAAACGTTTGGTGCCTTCAGCTAGTTGCTGATCACTCAGTCGGAAGTATTCAGTGTGTGGAAGGTGAACTACTTTGTATTTCCTACTTTATCCTTTCCTAAAGTTGTTGTAACCAAGCAATTAGCTGTGTTTTTTGTTTATTTGCCAAAGACTTATAGCGTTCTTTAGATGACTCTGCTTCTCCTCCATGCCAAAGGATAGCTTCTTCAATAGTTCGGGCTCGACCGTCATGTAGAAAACCTACGTAGTGATTGATTCTTTTTGTAAGTCCGATCCCCCACAGTGGAGAAGTTCTCCATTCAGAAGATTCACTAAGACCATGTTCAGCGACTCCATCGTCAAGGCCAGGGCCCATATCGTGTAAAAGAAGATCTGTATAAGGCCAAATTGTTTGATTATTAATCACTGCTGCTACAGCATCAGGGTTATTTCCTGTCTTTTGTTTAGCTACATGACAACTCGCACATTCAAGTTGATTGAAAAGCTTGAATCCTTGCCTGACAATACGGCTACTAGATGTCTCCTTAGTAGCAGGAACTCCAAGCGTCTGAGTGTAGTAAGTGACACCTTCTAGTTCAGCCCAACTAATGTCAGCTGGTAAATCGTTATCAGCAAATGTCGTTTCTGGATGTATAGGAGTTGTGATCCCCATGTCGTCGAGATAGGCATTGATACTTTGCTGGAGCACGGTGCTAGGGATTGCTTTCCATCCAAAACGACCTATATGCTTCTCTCCATTTTTATAGGTATTCCAAACAGGCTTTCCTGATATTCCATCGCCATTGGCATCATCGGGATCAGCATTGCTGAGGATGTCTACCTCGGGAATTGCCTCCAACAACCCCATGCCGATTACTGGTGGTGGAATACGAAGAGAACGAGCCACAGTCTCTTCAGGTAACTCTGTCCCATCAGGTCGAGTTATGTGAGTTTTTAAGCTTCTTAGCCCTTGTTCTTCTTTCCAGCTACGGACTACTAAGGCCTCTGGTTCATGGCCATATGTAGCTCTGTCCTGTAATTGGAAACCTATCCCTGGGACAGGCTGGGTTCCGCCTCCTTCTCTTAGTGAAACGCGAAAAAGTGATTCGCCTTCAACAGGTCTACCTCGTCCGTTAAGAGCATGACAGGCTGAACATGATTTGGCGTTGTGAAGCGGTCCAAGTCCAGCATTTAAATGATCATTTAGTGGAATATGGCTTTTATCAAAAAGTGGATCAGTTTCTACATGTTTGGCTAATTCAGTTTCACTTAATCCTGCGGCTGGGATTTCAAAGGCACTGAAAGAGCGATCTAATACGGTGGCAGCACCACCAGCAAGTTGCATGTTTTCTTGAGGCCTCTTAGCTTCTGATTTCAGAAAAAAACTTGACCCTGCTATAAAGGCGAGGGTCAAGAAATAAATAATTAATGTCTTCAGTCTCATTAACTAACAAATAAGAGAAAGAGGAAAGAAGACGCATTTTTCATTTATTTGAAATCAAATTGCTCCTGCGATAGAAGCTGTTGTTTCAGCTGCCTCACGCAGGGCATTGGTTAATTGAGCAATCTGGCGTTGAGTAGATGAACTATTCAACTTGTTGTTTAGGCGAGCAGGTAATGCTTTTGCAAGCTTTACAGCATCATTGAGCTGATTAGTCAGGGTATTGGCTAAATCAGAATTACGCTCTTGAACATAATTTTGAAGTTTCGATCTTTCCCAAGCCAGCTGGACTCCTGAAATGTTGTGGACAACATCAGTACCTGTGTTTCCGCTGAAAACACTTTCTAATTCGCCTTCATCAGCTTCCCCAAATGGTGTCCCAAGCTTGCCATCAGCAACTTCTTCTAAGCAGCCTTGCATTCCAGCCAAAATATCAATGATTGCAGATGCTGGATCGGCTTCAACAACACTTGCTCCAAAACCTTCCTCCCCACGCCAACTTTGAAGTAGACCATCAGCGTTGTCTTCTAAGTCAGCCCCAGCAGTTTTTAGATATTCCAGTTCCTGAGCAGTTAGATCAGAATCTCCAAATAGCACATATTCGATCCCGTGAAACCCACGACTTGTTGTGTCTAAACGACTGAAAGTTTTACTTGAAAAGTCAGTTGAAAGGGCAGACGATAGTTCGTTTGTGCTAACTGGCCAATCATCCAAGTTGGGGTCGTAATCCAACGTCTCTGCTGGTCCATAAGCCCAAGTTTCAGTTAGCTCCCATGCCTTACGTGCAGCTCTCCACTTGTCACGTGCTTTTTCTAGATTTTTACTACTAGGATCATCTGCTAATTCATTAAGAGAACTCTCAAGATCTTCACTAGCACTTACTAGATTTGTGTAACTAGGCAGCACTACTTTATTCACCATTGCATTGCTTACTTCACTTGCAGTTGGAGTATTCTGACAACCAGAAATGAGAGCGAGAGAAACGGCAGCCGTTCCAATGACGGGCATAAAGCGAAGTTTCATTGAAAAGAAATTTTTAAAATTCATTAGACTTAATTGAAACTATTCGAGCAAACAATTCGGAGCAAAACATTTATCACATTAGAGAGTGCTACGTGATACAAGTCCGAAATTGTCAAGCTGTTGCTTTTAGTTCCAACAATCAACAATTTGGTGGGTGTTTTTAATATCAGAAAACTTAAGTTTCTAAGGAGTTGAGTCGTGAACTCAACTACCTCAGGCATCACTAACCTCTCGCATCATTAACTTGAGCGAGGAGCCTTATTGAAAAACACAAGGTGCTTCTGCTCCCTTTCGTATGGGTTGTTGCAGCGGTTCAGCTTGCCTCTAGTTGAGAGTTTCTAGATATGAGACATAACCAGCAAATAAAGCTCTTGGAAGGACCCATAAACAGATTCATTGTCTCTATTTCATATGGAAAATGACTGAAAGGTTGTTTGCGGGCATTTCAAAAACTTCATGCTTGTCAAAGCCGTTCTTCACTCCTATTTCACTGACCTCATCTAAATCACGAACACCCCAATTTGGGTTTTGCTGCTTTAATGCCTGATCAAATCGCGCATTGCTTTCACTAGTATGTTCACCATTCTTCCTGAATGGTCCATATAACATCAACAATCTCTCCTTTTTTAAGAGGTTCCCAGCTTCTTCAAATAAAGCCTGTGTACAACACCATGGAGATATGTGAATCATGTTGATACAGATGATTGCTTTAAGAGAAGATCGAAATTCGGGAGTTAGGGGCCAAGGCCTTTTTTGAACATCCAGATCTAATGGCCGAGACATTTTTGCTATTAATCCTTGATGCTTAATCCAAGCGCTAACACTTTTTCTATAAGATGGATCAGGATCACTTGTTTGCCAGTGAATGTTGGGAAAACGGGCTTGAAAGGTCACCCCATGCTCTCCACTACCACTGGCTATTTCTAGAACGAATCCATTTTGAGGAAGGATTTTTGAAAGGACCTCCCCTATAGGACCTCTATTTCGTTCAGTTGCAGGGAAGAAAAGTCTTTCGTCCATTTGTTCATGATATCTGCCGTGAACTAGTATGAGGATATTCGGGGCGTGGCGCAGCTTGGTAGCGCGGGTGCTTTGGGAGCACTAGGTCGCAGGTTCGAATCCTGTCGCCCCGACTAGGTTTTGGTGATTCTCAGATCGAGAAAGGTCCCTCACGGGTCCCTCCTGATTTATTGGATTGAGTTATCGCAGTGTTTCGGGTGCTTTTGATAGTCGTATTACCCATTTGAACCAAAGGGGCTGGAAGGAGCACTCTTTAAGAGCAATGCCTGAAAGGAAAGAAGATTTAACTTCGAGTCATAGTTTGCTTAATCAAAAGCCAAGACACCGCAGATGGTGTTGAAAAAACTTGTTCTTAAAGAAGATTCATCTACTCTTTTTTCTAACCCAGTTGAGTGCCAAGCATCTGCTTGCTAAATCAACCTCTTTTGGGAGTCGGACTGCCAGCAAAAGGCATACCCTTCGAATAAGTAATGCCAGCACTCAATTCAATTCAATGGATCGGGACCTCTCAATGTGCCCTCGCCTTAGGCATACACCCATTGACTCTGCTTCAAAAAAGGTCTGATGGATACTTTAAAAGAGGTCTTCACTACTACCAAACAGGAACATCTAAGACCTGTAAATACCTCTGGAATTTAGAAGAAG
>Ga0163108_10002841_pt1 | contig 12456 bp, 10 predicted proteins | sample Fk1155metaG_FD_109644 | JGI IMG/M metagenome (GOLD analysis project Ga0163108, IMG submission 109644) | Marine microbial communities from the Central Pacific Ocean - Fk160115 155m metaG | ecosystem: Environmental > Aquatic > Marine > Oceanic > Photic zone | place: The Central Pacific Ocean...
AAATTATAAAATAAGCTACTAGGAGTGTAGCTCAATTGGTAGAGCGCCGGTCTCCAAAACCGGAGGTTGGGGGTTCGATTCCCTCCGCTCCTGCCAACAAGAGAAAGAATTATGAGAAATCCCCTAAGATTTTTACAAGAAGTGAAACAAGAGGCTTTCAAAGTAACTTGGCCAACAAAAAAAGATGTAGTTACAGGAGCTCTAATGGTTTTTGTTTTAGCTAGTTTAGCTGCTGTATTTTTTTTACTTTTAGATCAAATTTTAAAATTTTTCTTGGATTTAGTTTTAACAATAAATTTCTAATATGAATTGGTACATTGTGCAGGCATATTCTGGTTTTGAAAACAAAGTTGCAGATAGCATTAAGGATATTATGGTAAAGAATTCTTTAGAGTCTAATTTTGGAGAAGTTTTTGTTCCTACACATAAGGTTACAGAGGTAAAAAAGGGAAAAAGAACTCAAAAACAAAAGAAGTATTTTCCAGGATATATTTTAGTTAAATTAGACTTAAGTAAAGACATTTATCATAAAATAAAAAATATACAAAAGGTTAGTGGTTTTTTAGGACCAGAAGGGAAGCCTGTTCCTGTGTCAGAAAACGAAGTAAAAAAAATAATGAATCAGTTAACTCAAACCGAAGCTAACCCGTCAGCCGGTATTACATTTGAAATTGGAGAAAAAGTAAGAGTATGTGATGGACCATTTGCATCTTTCAGTGGATTGGTAGAACAAATTGATGAAGAAAAATCGAGACTTAAAGTATCAGTTTCAATTTTTGGAAGACCAACACCAGTAGATTTAGAGTATAATCAAGTGGAGAAAATATAAATGGCAAAAGAAATAACAGGTTATGTTAAACTTCAAATTAAAGGTGGTCAGGCTAATCCAGCCCCACCAGTTGGTCCTGCGCTAGGACAAAGAGGTATAAACATCATGGAATTCTGCAAAGCTTTTAATGAAAAAACAAAGGCATTTATGGGCAAACCCGTTCCTGTGGTTATTACAGTTTATAAAGATAAAAAATTCGACTTTATTATAAAGTCACCTCCTGCATCTCATTTTATAAGAGAAGCAGCAAAATTAAAAAGTGGCTCAAGTGAGCCAGGTAGAGTTGTTGCTGGTTCCATAACAATGAAACAGGCAGAATCAATAGCAAAAGAAAAAATGAAAGATCTAAATGCACATGATTTAGAAGAAGCTACAAAGATTATCTGCGGTTCTGCAAGATCAATGGGGATAGAAGTTAAAAAATAATTTATGAAAAAAATTTCAAAAAGATATAAAAAACTTTTGGATCTAAATAAAGATAAAAAATTGGAATCTGTTGAAAAAATTATTGATACAGTTAAAAGCAATTCAAATGCGAAATTTGTAGAGTCTGTTGATCTATCATTTAAGATAAATCTAAAAAAAATTAAATCCTCAGACGCAAGTTTACGTACAGCAATAGAGCTTCCTAATGGAAGTGGAAAAAAAATCAAAGTTGCGGTTTTGTGTGACGAAAACAAATTAAGTGATGCGAAAAAAAGTGGTGCAGAAATTTTTGGTTCCGATGATCTGATTAAAAAGATATTATCAGGCGAAATTAATTTTGATAAGCTTATTTGTACACCATCAATGATGTCTAAAATGGGAAAGTTAGGAAAAATATTAGGCCCCAAAGGCTTGATGCCTAATCCTAAATTAGGAACGGTATCTGATGACATTGTTGGCACAGTTAAAAAAATTAAAACTAAGTTAGTGGAAGTTAAAAACGATAAAGATGGAAATATAGGTATTTCCATTGGAAGAAAAAGTTTTACAACTAAACAAATATTAGAAAACTTAAAATCAGTTTTTGAAAATTTAAAAAAGGACAAAGGATCAATTTTTAACGGAGAGAATATTAAAAATGTTTATTTGTCTTCAACCATGGGACTTTCGTTTAAAATTAGTTTTAAGAATATTTAAATTATGATGACAAAAGAACAAAAGAAAAATTATGTTGAAGAAATGAAAAAGGTTTTTTCTTCAAACGAGGCAGTAATGATAGCTCATTACAAAGGCTTGAACGTAAAAGAGTTAGATAAAATAAGAAGCGAAATGAGAAAAAGTGGAATATTTTTTAAGGTTACAAAAAACAGAATTACAAAATTAGCTTTAAAAGAAACAAAATGTAAAGATTTGGAAAAATTTTTTAATGGCCCTACAGCTGCTGCGATTTCATCAGATCCAATTACATCTGCAAAAATATTGGCAAAATATGCAAAAGGAGATTCCCATTTAAAAATCGTTGCTGGTTTTATGGATGGGAAAGTTTTAGAGGCAGAAGATGTGGCTAAAATCGCCACACTACCTACTCTGGACGAAGCAAGGGCTAAAATAGTAGGTATTTTATCTACTCCTGCACAAAAAATTATAAGTATTTTACTTGCACCTGGCTCAAAAATTGCTATTTTGGCGCACAAGAAAAGTAAAAAAGGTTAAATCAAATCTTAAAATCAAATGGCGGACTTGAATAAAATAATAGACCAACTTTCAGAACTTACCGTAGTTGAAGCTGCGGAACTTTCAAAAAAATTGGAAGACAAATGGGGAGTGACTGCCGTTGCACCAGCAGCAGCTGCACCAGCAGCAGGAGCTGCACCAGCTGAGGAAAAAAGTGATTTTACGATTTTCTTAAATTCTGCTGGAGACAAAAAAATTAATGTTATTAAAGAAGTCAGAGCTATAACAGGCTTAGGTTTAAAAGAAGCAAAAGATTTAGTTGAGGGAGCTCCAAAAGAAGTTAAAAAAGGCGTACCAAAAAAAGACGCTGAAGAAGCTAAGAAAAAATTAGAAGCTGCCGGAGCTAAAATAGAATTAAAATAATATCGGTACAATATTCGTAAGTACCTAGAATTAGTTATTGAATGGAATTAACTTTTACTCAAAAGAAAAGTATAAGAAAGAACTTCGGTAAATTACAAGAAACCCTATCAATACCCAACTTAATAGAAGTACAGAAAAAATCTTTTAGCAGCTTTATTGAAAAATCTCTTGAGAAAAAAAAATCAATTTATAGCAAAGGGCTAACCAGAGTTTTTGAAAGCATTTTTCCTATCAATGATGCTTCTGAAAAATCATCTCTGGAATTTATAGGTTACAGTTTGGGAAAACCTAAATTTGATGTAACTGAATGTAGACAGAGAAGCTTAACTTATTCTGCGGCATTAAAGGCCAACCTACGCTTGGTTGTTTACGATATTAATAGCGAAACTAACACAAAACAAATTTTATCAGCAAAAGAACAGGAAGTTTTTGTTGGCGACCTTCCTTTAATGACTCCGAGTGGAACTTTCGTTGTAAATGGTGTTGAAAGAGTTGTCGTAAACCAAATGCATAGAAGTCCCGGTGTTTTCTTCGATCATGATAAGGGAAAAACACATGCGAGTGGGAAGTTGTTGTTTAATTGCAGGATTATACCAGGAAGAGGTTCATGGCTAGATTTTGAATTTGATCCAAAAGATATTATTCATTTCAGGGTTGATAGAAAAAAGAAACTTCCAATTTCTACTTTGCTTTATGCTTTAGGCAAAACAAGGGAAGATATTTTGGATACTTTTTATACTTACGATAATTATACTTACGACCCATCAAACAAATCCTGGTCAACAGTTTTTAAACCTGAAAAATACAAAAGACCAGTTAAACTACTATTTGATTTAATTGATAAAAAGACTAATAAAAAAGTTTTAAAAAAAGGAGAAAAGCTAAATTTTATTTTAGCAGAAAAACTAAAAAACAAGGGTTTAAACGAAATATTTGTTTCACCAGAGGAATTAATAGGAAAATATACAAGAGGAGACATAAAAGATAAAAGCAGCGAAATAATATTGAGATCTGGTTTTAATATAACTCAAGAAGCTTTAGACAAAATACTATCCTCAGAAGTATATAAACTTAATCTTGCAAATGTAGATTCAATTTTAAGAGGTCCTTATATTTTTGAAACAATAAAACAGGATAAAAACAATAATAAAAAAGAAGCATTATTTGACATATATAAAGTTCTTAGACCTGGCGAACCACCTAGTATAGAGGTGGCGGAAGAAATTTTTAAAAATCTATATTTTAACAATGAGCGTTATGATCTTTCTGATGTTGGAAGAGTCAAACTTAATGCAAAATTAGATTTAAAAACTCCAGAGACCACAAGAGTTCTTACATTAAGTGATATAATATCAATAATAAAATTTATGTTGGATCTTAGAGATGGTAAAGGAGATGTTGATGACATAGATCATCTGGGTAACAGAAGAGTGAGATCTGTAGGAGAACTTGTAGAAAATCAATTTAGAATTGGTCTTTTGAGAATGGAAAGAACCATTAAAGAAAAAATGTCTACTTTATTAGAAATAGAGTCCGCAATGCCCCAAGATCTAATTAATGCCAAGCCTATTACAACATCATTTAAAGATTTTTTTGGAACGTCTCAACTATCACAATTTATGGATCAGACGAATCCACTATCTGAAATTACACACAAACGTAGGGTTTCAGCCTTAGGTCCAGGAGGTTTAACAAGAGAAAGAGCAGGTTTTGAAGTTAGAGATGTTCACCCAACTCATTATGGGAGAATATGTCCTATAGAAACACCAGAAGGACCAAACATTGGTCTTATTAATAGTTTAGCAACCTATTCGAAAGTAAATAAGTACGGATTTATTGAGAGTCCTTATAAAAAGGTTTCAAATGGAAAAGTTTTGGAAAAGGTTGAATATCTATCAGCTATTGAGGAAGAAAAATATACAATTGCTCAAGCGAACTCTCCAGTTAACGATCAGAATAATTTTATAGAGGAACTTGTATCTTGTAGAAAAGGTTTAAACTTTGTTCTGTCTAGGAGAGAAAATATAGATTATGTAGACGTCTCTCCAAAACAATTGGTATCTGTTGCTGCTTCTTTAATACCATTTTTAGAGAATGATGATGCCAATAGAGCATTGATGGGTTCAAACATGATGAGGCAGGCTGTTCCTTTACTTAAGCCAGAAGCCCCACTAGTTGGTACAGGAATAGAAGGAGATGTAGCATTAGACTCGGGCGTTACAATTGTTGCGCGGAGAGACGGTCTGATTGATAAAATAGATGGAAAAAGAATAGTAGTTAAAGCTACAGAAGAAAAGGATCTGTCACAGTCAGGAGTAGATATATATAACTTGTTAAAATTTCAAAGATCGAACCAAAACACATGTATAAATCAAAAACCACTAGTTAAAGTTGGAGATGTTGTAAAAAAAGGAGATATTATTGCTGACGGTCCAGCAACCAAACTGGGGGAACTTGCTTTAGGGAAAAATGTCACCGTAGCTTTTATGCCGTGGCAAGGTTATAATTTTGAAGATTCAATTTTAATTTCTGAAAGATGTGTAACTGATGATGTTTTTACATCTATTCACATAGAAGAACACGAATTAATGGCCAGAGATACAAAATTAGGCACAGAAGAGATCACAAGAGACATACCTAATGTTAGTGAAGAAAGTTTAAGAAATCTTGATGAGTCAGGAATTGTATATGTCGGAGCTGAAGTTAGCCAAGGAGATATTTTGGTTGGAAAAGTTACACCTAAAGGCGAAACAGCTTCAAGTCCTGAAGAAAAACTTTTAAGATCAATTTTTGGAGAAAAAGCGACCGATGTAAGAGATAGTTCTTTAAAACTTCCGCCTGGAAGCGGAGGTGTTGTCGTGGATGTAAGGGTGTTTAATAGACATGGAGTTGAGAAAGATGAAAGGACTATAGCAATAGAAAGAGCAGGAGTTGAGTCTGTTCAGGAAGATAAACAGGTCGAAGAAGAAATTCTTGAAAGAAATATCAAATTAAGACTGATTGAGCTTTTAACAAAAGAGGAAATCTCTAAAAGCCATAAAAGTTTAAAAGAAGGAACCACACTGGACAAACAAGCTATGGATACTATGGGAATCCAGGATTATTGGAAGTTACAATTCAAGAATGAGAATATTAATAGTAAAGTTTTGCAGTTGAAAGCTCAATTTGATAGTGCCCACAAAGATATTCAGCTTAGATTTGAAGATAAAGTTTTAAAAATAAAACAGGGCGATGATTTGCTACCAACTGTAATGAAAGTTGTTAAGGTTTTTGTTGCTGTAAAAAGAAGACTTATGCCAGGAGACAAAATGGCAGGTAGACATGGTAACAAAGGAGTTATTAGTAAAATTGTTCCCATAGAAGATATGCCATATATGGAAAGTGGAAAACCAGTAGATATTGTTTTGAATCCTTTGGGTGTACCAAGCCGAATGAACGTTGGTCAAATTTTAGAAACCCATTTAGGTTGGTCTTGTTCAGAACTAGGTGAAAAAATCAAAAAACTTTCTAACGAATATTTTAAAAATAAAAATAATGCTAATCTGACCAATACTCTTGAAACAATTTATGGAAAAAAACTATTTACAAATGTTATAAAAAAATTCAATAACAGAGAATTAAAAGAGTTGTGTGACAATCTTTCAAACGGAGTACCTATCTCCACACCGGTTTTTGATGGTGCATCAACACAGGATATAACAAAAATGTTAGAAATCGCAAATTTACCAAATTCAGGGCAAACAAATTTATGGGACGGTAGAACAGGTGAGAAATTTGATAGACCAATAACGGTTGGAATAATTTATATGCTTAAACTACACCATCTTGTAGAAGATAAAATACATGCTAGATCAACAGGTCCTTACAGCTTGGTTACACAACAGCCATTAGGAGGGAAAGCACAATTGGGAGGTCAAAGATTTGGTGAAATGGAAGTATGGGCTCTGGAAGCTTATGGTGCCTCATACACATTACAGGAAATTTTAACTGTAAAATCTGATGATGTTGCCGGAAGAACAAAAGTTTATGAGACGATAGTTAAAGGAGAGGAAAATTTTGAATCTGGAATACCAGAGTCTTTTAATGTGTTGATTAAGGAAATTAGAGCTTTAGGTTTAAATATTGAATTGAACTAATAAATGAAAACGGAAAAACAATTAACAAAACAATCTTCACAATCATTACCTGAAAGAAATTTTAATAACATTAAAATTACTTTAGCTAGCCCAGAAAAAATAAAATCTTGGTCTTTTGGAGAAATTAAAAAACCAGAAACAATTAACTATAGAACATTCAGGCCAGAAAAAGACGGGCTTTTTTGTGCAAGAATATTTGGCCCAGTGAAAGATTACGAGTGTTTATGTGGAAAATATAAAAGGATGAAATTTAGAGGAATTATATGTGAAAAATGTGGAGTTGAAGTAACAAAATCAAATGTTAGAAGAGAAAGAATGGGGCATATCGATTTAGCATCACCAGTTGCCCATATATGGTTTTTAAAATCTTTACCTAGCAGAATATCTTTAGCGTTAGATATGAAATTAAAAGAAGTAGAAAAGGTATTGTATTTTGAAAGTTTCATTGTAATTGAACCCGGGCTAACTGAACTCAAAAAAGGGCAGCTACTTACAGAAGAAGAGTATTTAAAGGCCCAAGAAAAATTTGGAGAAGATTCATTTACTGCCGGAATAGGAGCTGAAGCTGTAAGAGAAATACTTTTAGGTGTTGATTTAAAAAAAGAAAGAGAAAGACTAAGTAATACACTTAAAGAAACAAAATCTAAGGTTACAGAAGAGAGAACTTTAAAAAGATTAAAACTTTTAGATTCATTTATTGAATCAGGAAACAAACCTGAATGGATGATATTAACAACTGTACCGGTAATTCCTCCGGAGCTTAGACCGCTCGTTCCTTTAGACGGAGGACGGTTTGCTACATCTGATTTAAACGATTTGTATCGGAGAGTAATTAATAGAAACAATAGATTAAAAAGACTTTTGGACTTAAAAGCCCCAGAAATAATAGTTAGAAACGAAAAAAGAATGTTACAAGAATCCGTTGATGCCTTGTTTGACAACGGTAGAAGAGGAAGGGTTATTACAGGAACAGGAAAGAGACCGTTAAAATCATTAGCGGAGATGTTAAAAGGAAAACAGGGAAGATTTAGACAAAATTTATTAGGCAAAAGAGTTGATTACTCAGGTAGGTCAGTGATTGTTGTTGGTCCCGAATTAAAACTACACCAGTGTGGTTTACCAAAAAAAATGGCACTAGAACTATTTAAACCTTTTTTATACGCAAGGTTAGCTAAATTAGGTCTGGCAACCACAATAAAACAAGCAAAGAGAATGGTTGAAAAACAACGAAGCGAAGTTTGGGATTCACTTGAACACATTATTCGAGAACATCCAGTTTTACTCAATAGAGCTCCCACATTACACAGATTAGGAGTTCAGGCTTTCGAGGCTAAGTTAATAGAAGGGAACGCTATAGAATTACATCCTTTGGTATGTGCAGCATTTAATGCTGATTTTGACGGAGACCAAATGGCGGTACACATACCTTTAAGCTTAGAGGCTCAATTGGAAGCTCGTGTTTTAATGATGTCAACCAACAATATACTGAGTCCTTCAAACGGTAAGCCAATTATAGTTCCGAGCCAAGACATAATTTTGGGAATATATTATTTATCCCAATCAAAAGATTCTGGAAAAGAAAAGCCAGTGGGTATTTTTTCAAATGTTGACGAAATAAATAATGCTTTAGAGAGAAATTTTATCAGCGTTCACTCAAAGATTATTTCACAATTTGCTAGTATTGATAAAGATGGAAAAAGAATAGTTGAAAAATATACTAGTACTGCTGGAAGGTTTTTACTGTCAAAAACACTCCCAAAGCACCACAAAATTCCATTTTCTTTGGTAGATAAAATATTAACTAAAAAAGCAGTTTCTGAAATGATTGATATTGTTTTTAGATACTGTGGGCAAAAAGAAACTGTAATTTTTTGTGACAGAATCAAAGATTTAGGATTTAAACATGCGTTTAAAGCTGGAATATCTTTTGGAAAAGATGATCTTATAATTCCAAAAACAAAAGAAAAATTAGTTAACCAAACTAAAAAACAGATAGAGGAGTACGAAAAACAATACCAGGACGGGTTCATAACAAGAGGTGAAAAATATAACAAAGTCGTTGATGTTTGGTCAAAATGTACCGATTCAGTAGCAAACGAAATGATGAAAGAAATTTCTTCAGCTGAAAAAAAATCATCTGATGGAAGAATAGAAACTAACTCTGTGTTCATGATGGCAGATTCTGGAGCAAGAGGTTCACCTGCTCAGATGAAGCAGCTAGCCGGTATGAGAGGTTTGATAGCAAAACCTTCTGGAGAGATTATTGAGACGCCTATAGTTTCTAATTTTAAAGAAGGCCTTAGTGTTCTAGAATATTTTAACTCAACACACGGAGCTAGAAAAGGTTTAGCAGATACTGCGTTAAAAACAGCAAATTCAGGTTATTTAACAAGACGTTTGTGTGATGTGGCACAAGATCTTCAGGTAACAATTCATGACTGTAATTCTAAAAGCTCTATTACATTAACTGAAATAATAGAAGGGGGTAATATTTTAGTTAGCCTTTCAGAGAGAGTTTTAGGAAGAGTTCCAGCACACGATATAAAACACCCTCTAACCGGGGAAATAATTATAAAAAAGAAAAAATTAATTGACGAGTTAGATTGTGAATTAATAGATTCTGCAGGAGTAAAATCTATAAATGTTTATTCTGTAATAACATGTGAGTCCAAAAAAGGCGTTTGTCAAACGTGTTATGGAAGAGATCTTTCCAGAGGTAAACTGGTAAGTATTGGTGAGGCAATTGGAATGATAGCCGCACAATCAATTGGAGAACCAGGAACTCAGTTAACAATGAGAACGTTCCACGTAGGAGGAACTGCACAAATTAAAGAAGAATCTTCAGTAGTATCTGTAAGCGAAGGAATTTTAAAAATTAATAATAAAAACTTAATTAAAGATTCAAAAAATAATACTATAGTTATGGGAAGAAACACACAATTATCCTTGGAAGACGAAAATGAAAGACAATTGGCACTGTATAAAATTCCATATGGATCTAAAATTTTTTATCAACATGGAGACAAAGTTGGAAAAGGGAAGAAAATTTGTGAATGGGATCCTTATACTTTACCTGTTATAGCGGAAACAGGAGGGGTGGCTAATTATATGGATTTAGTAGAAGGTGCTTCTCTAGCAGAAACCCTTGACGACGCAACAGGAATATCCGTTAAGTCAGTGATAGATTGGAGATCTCAATCTAAAAATTCAGATTTAAAACCAAGGATTACTTTAAGAGATTCAAGTGGAGAAGTTATAAAAAAAGCTGACGGCAATGAAGCTAGATATTATTTAGTTCCTGACTCACTTCTTTCTGTAAAAGATGGTCAAAAAATATCTGCAGGAGATGTGCTTGCAAGATTACCAAAAGAAACTTCAAAAACAAAAGATATAACCGGAGGTTTGCCTAGAGTAGCTGAACTTTTTGAGGCAAGAAGGCCAAAGGATGGTGCAATCATTGCTGAAAACGATGGAACAATTCAATTTGGTAAAGAACTAAGAGGAAAACAGAAAGTTTCTATTGTTCCGCCGACTGGAAAAGAATCAAACTATTTAATACCAAAAGGCAAACATATAAATTTCAACCAAGGAGAAAAAATTAAAAAAGGCGAATATTTATTAGATGGAAGTCCAGCTCCTCATGATATTTTAAGAATCCTTGGAGTTGAAGCTTTAACAGAATATTTTGTAAGCGAAGTACAGGAAGTTTACAGAATGCAAGGCGTAGTTATTAATGACAAACATATTGAAACAATAGTTAGACAAATGTTGAAGAAAATTGAAATAAAAGATTCAGGAGACTCCAGCTATTTAACTGGTGAGTTGATTGACAAAGTACAATTAGAAAATATTAATGCTGCATTAAAAAAAGAAAACAAAAAGCCAGCTACAGGAGAAAGAATTTTACTTGGAATAACAAAAGCTTCTCTTCAAACCAACTCTTTTATTTCAGCTGCATCTTTCCAAGAAACCACAAGAGTTTTGACAGATGCTGCTATTAGAGGAAAGACAGACAGTTTAGAGGGATTAAAAGAAAATGTCATTGTAGGAAGATTGATACCAGCTGGTACTGGTTTTACTAAAAACAAACTTAATAAACTTGCCCAAGAGCAAGACAAAATCAGAATATCTGAGCTTGAAAAACAGGAGCTAGAAAACCAGCAAACCGAAGCAAAATCTTAAATTAAAACCTTATATTCTTTAGTTTTTTTACCCTATTACTCATTGACTTTTTACCCTTCAATGTTAGTTTAGCGCAATTTTGAAAGTTAAAAGTAAGGTTTTTGTTGACCTTAAACATTAGCTGAAAATAAGGGAAGTTTCTTTCCTATATCACTTTTCTCAATCAAAATTATAAAATTATGCCGACAATAAACCAATTATTGAGAAAGCCTAGGGTTCGACCTTTATCAAGAAATAAAGTACCCGCTCTTGAAAAACAACCTATCAAGAGAGGTGTTTGCATAAAAGTTTATACAACTACTCCTAAAAAACCAAATTCAGCTTTAAGAAAAGTTGCTAGAGTTAGATTATCAAACGGATTTGAAGTGACAGCATATATTCCAGGTGAAGGCCATAATTTACAAGAACACTCGGTAGTTTTGATTAGAGGAGGAAGAGTTAAAGATTTACCAGGAGTTAGATATCACATTCTTCGAGGAAACCTAGACGCACAAGGAGTTACTGCACGAAGAAAAAGACGTTCCTTGTATGGAGCTAAGAAACCCAAATAAAAATTACTATGTCTAGAAAAAGAAGAGCCCCAAAAAGAAAAAGTTATTCTGATCCAAAATATGGCTCTTTGGTTATTTCAAAATTTATAAATTCAATAATGTATGATGGTAAGAGATCAACAGCTGAAAGAATCTTATATGGCGCACTTGATAAAATTAAAAGTAAAAATGGAGATCCTGTAAAAGTTTTTAATTCAGCAATAAGCAATGTTAGACCCAATTTAGAAGTTAGATCAAGAAGAGTTGGTGGTGCTACCTATCAAGTTCCAGTAGAAGTAAAAACAAACAGATCTCAAGCTCTTGCTTTACGATGGCTTTTAGCCGCATCCAGAAAAAGAAAAAACAAAACAATGGCGGACAAATTATTTTTTGAATTAATGGATGCTTCTCAAAATAAAGGTTCAGCAGTTAAGAAGAGAGAAGACACTCACAAAATGGCAGAGTCAAACAAAGCCTTTGCTCATTTTAGATGGTAACAATATGCCCAGAACTCATACATTAGAAAAATATAGAAACATCGGTATTATGGCGCACATTGATGCCGGAAAGACAACTACTACTGAAAGAATTTTATATTATACAGGAAAGAGTCATAAAATAGGTGAAGTCCATGATGGCGCTGCAACAATGGATTGGATGGAACAAGAACAAGAAAGAGGAATTACAATTACTTCTGCCGCAACAACTTGTTTTTGGAGAGAACATAGAATTAATATTATCGATACACCTGGACACG
>Ga0163108_10002842_pt1 | contig 12455 bp, 10 predicted proteins | sample Fk1155metaG_FD_109644 | JGI IMG/M metagenome (GOLD analysis project Ga0163108, IMG submission 109644) | Marine microbial communities from the Central Pacific Ocean - Fk160115 155m metaG | ecosystem: Environmental > Aquatic > Marine > Oceanic > Photic zone | place: The Central Pacific Ocean...
GTGGACAGTGACTCCCTCGTGGAGTTAAGCATGGCGATTGGTTACCAAATTCTTTTCGATAACCATGGTCGCGGAAGATCGACTTTGCGGAATGCCTCGTAACCTGGTCGCCACATGGCGCACCGCAAGTTGTATTCCTGAAGGATCCCCGGAATAGAATCGTTGAAATGACGATTCCTGTTGGCTCGTGAACGATCTGTATCGACACGTCCTTGGTGGGAATGATAGAGCGGAGTCGAGCAGAGTCAAGAAAAGTTTTTCTTGCTAGCGTTTGTCCGCGGGTAAACAGCCGGTTTCAAGAGGATGTAAGTGTTGCCTGGACCTGGTCAAACGTACTGAAGGCCGCATGCTGGGAGGGATCTTCATGGATTGGATTTTCCGGGCGTTGACAGAGTGCGGTGTGGAGGCCGGCACTGGCGGCCGCATCGAGTTCGGCTGGGACGTCGCTCAAGAAGAGGATCTCGTCAGGGGCGGCCTGGATGTCGGAGGTGATGCGCTGGTAACTGTCGGCTTCCTTTTTTGATCCGATGGTCGTGTCGTAATGTTCGCTGAAGAATTGCAGCATGTTACCGGCAAGAGAGTGGCCAAAGAACAGTTTTTGAGCAGCGATACTACCAGAGGAGTAGATTCGCAGGTCCAGTCCGGCCTGCTTCCATTTCTGCAATGTCGGTGGCACGTCAGGGTAGACATGGGCTTCCATTTCGCCACTCTCGAATCCGCTTTTCCAGATCAGTCCCTGTAACGTTTTTAATCCAGTAGCCTTGATGTCCTGGTCCATCAATTCCTGGGCGTGTTGGGTCACGGCCGCCTGGATGTCCGCCGGTTCGGAGGAGTCACTGGGCACGCCAGCGGTTGCTTGCCAGTGGGAAAACGATTCAGCACCCGTATCACGGGCGATCAACTCGCAGGCCTCAGTGAGTTGTGGTTGATTCCAGTGTTCTTGCACGTAAGCAGCCAGTTCTCGGCGTGCAAAAGGAAACATTACATCGTAGACAAATCGAATGGAGGAGGTGGTTCCTTCGATGTCCAGCAGGATAACTTTTCCAGAAAACGTAATCACACCTGCACCACGGAATCAGAGTCTTCCGCAGGGGGGAGGTAATCGGGGCCCATGCAGAGTGGCGAGAATTTTTCATGGATGGGATCGTCGACGTAGTGCGGGGCCCAACCGGAAGTGTCCTCGAAAAGTCGAATGCAACGGATGTTACGCGTGCTGCAGAGATCGAACCAGTGCCGGGTGTCCCGCGGAACGTTGATCAGATCACCACTTTCCACCTGGATGCCGAACGTGGCGCCTTCACTTGGATGGATATGGAAAAGTCCACTGCCACTAATCGTGAAGCGAACTTCGTCTTCACTGTGAGTGTGTTCGGAGGAAAATTTAGCCAGCATCTCGTCGAGTCCGGGGGTGTCGGGTGAAACGTTGATAACATCAGCGGTCACGAAACCACCGCGTTCCTTGAGGCGTTGGATTTCCGGTTCATAGGCCGCGAGGATTTCCTCGTTCGTGGTATCTTCTTTGATGCGTCCGGCAACATCCCATTGTTCGTACCAGATCCCATGTGGTTTGAGGAAATCCTGGATTTCCTGAACGTCCGTGATTTCTCGGTTCTCGGCTTCAATCCGAATGCGGGCCATGACAATATCTCCAAAACCAGGTACATGGGTGGTCTGCGATAATCAGGTTCAGCATACCAAGTTTACAAGGCCTGTTCTATGCCCCGGCTCAGGCTTCAACTCGGGGTGCGACGGCCTATGCATTCAAACAGGAACTCGAATACCTCGATCTGTCGCTGGGCGTCCGCCAGCGTATCCCCCCAGGTGTATAGTCCGTGCTGGCGGATCAGGAACCCATGAGTTAACTGTTCCGGGTGCTGTTGAAATCGTTCGGAAAGATCTGCGGCAAGTTGTGGAATATCCTGGGTGTTGTCAAAGATGGTGACCCATTCCTGGTGCTCGTGGGATGTTACTTCGTCGAGCCCCTTCAGCATTTCGTAGTCAGTCATCGTGAAACCACCCTGGGCAAAGAACTGTTCCGACAACAGCGTAGCCCATACCGAATGTGTGTGCAGGATCGCCCTGGCCTGGGTCTGCTGGGCAATGGCAACATGCAGCAGGGTCTCGGCCGATGATTTAGGCTGTCCTTGTTGTACTGGTTGGCCCTGCGCGTTCACTTGCACGAAGTCATTTCGAGTTAAGCGTCCCTTGTGCTTGCCACTGGCGGTCACGAGCAGCTGCAAGGGTTCCTGTTGCAGGATCACACTGTAATTACTGCTGGTGCCCAGTGACCAGCCGCGTTGGTGAAACATGCGACCGATGTCGCAGAGAGCATCCTGGTTGGCGATTATTTCGGCGGGGCTGGTCATGGGGAGGGCTTCCTGTCTAGCTGTGCATGCGGGGCAGGGAATCACCCTGCTCGATGATCTGTGCTTCTTCCCGCGCCAATTCTTTGAGTCGTTCACGAACGACCGCGGGTGATTCGTAATCTTCTGCCAGTCGTACGTAGGTGCGATGATGACGCGCCTCGGATTCAAACAGGCTGTCGTAAAATTGAGCCAGTTGCTGGTCACCGACGTGACGACGTAAGAGGTCAAAACGTTCGCAGGAACGCGCTTCGATAAGCGAGGCTACCAGCAGCCGATCGACGGCCCGTTGCGGTTCGGTTTTCCTGACCAGGTCCTTGAGTTGCCCGGCATAATTGGCAGGTTTCAGTCGACGAAACGTGATGTCTCGTTCCTTGAGAAGGTCCAGCACTTGTTGGAAATGTTCGAGTTCCTCGTTGACGATCTCGGTCATCTGTCGACATAGAGTTTCGTTTTCCACGTAGGAGGAGAGCAGGTTCAGGGCCGTTCCTGCTGCCTTTCTCTCACAGTGGGCATGGTCCACCAGTATTTCTTCCAGATGCTCCTCGACCTGGTTTAACCAGCGACTGCTGCTCTCGGACTGTAGATTCAACATGAGCTTGATGATATTGGGCTGAGGGGCTGGAAAACATGCCTCCCCGAAAACGATCTGCATGAGGAAGTTGTCTATTGTAGCAACTTTATTACTCCTGTCGTGACGGTGAGTACCTGGGTAACTCTTCCTTCAGAAACACAAAAAAAGCCGCCCGTGAGAACCTTGTGGGTTCGCACGGGCGACTTCAGGGTGGGGCTGCTTGTGAGTCGGCTGACACTACGCCGTGTCACCCGTCCTACAGGACATAAGAAAAGCATGTGGCGTGCCAATCAGTTCAATCCGGGGAAAATCATTCCGGTTAGGCCCTGCAGGGGTGTTGCGTGAGATGCTGGAGTGATGGCATCGAGCAAATGTGACATCAACATGATGTCGCCCTGTATTCAACTCGATCAGGTGGTCCGCTACCAAGAGGTCTGCTTTAGTGGCTGGTATCACGGGCCTGAGCACCTGCGGCCGTTACCAATTTGGCGAGGACCTCGTAGGATTGAGCTCCCACCACACGCTGGTCCTGGGTCAGGTACGTGGGTACGCCGGTCACGCCCAGTTCACGTGATCGTTGCCAGTCGGCGTCGACCTGCGTCTGGTAACGGCGTGTTTGGACGACCTCGTGGGCTTCGCTCTCGGGGAGGCCAGCCTGTACGGCGATGTCAACGAGCACGGTGTGGTCAGCGATATTCTGATCGTGTAGGAAATAAGCCTGGTAGAGAAGAGTGTGGATGGATGAAGCAGGACGGATTTCGTCGGCCCAGGTCGCCAACTCCTGGGCGAGACGACTGTTGTAGGTCATGGTGCGTTCCCCGAAGGGGAGGCCTTCTTGTTGCATGATGCCCTGGAGGCGGGACTGGGCTGCGTCAATATCGAAGGACCTTCCGGCGAATAGATCCTGCAGGGTCATTCCTTCCTGGGGTGTATCCGGATGGAGAGGGAAATGAGTCCACTTGATTTCGACATCGAAGGTTTCCCGGATTCGGTCGGCACGCACGGCGCCGATATAACACCACGGTCAGACGTAGTCAGAGAAGATTTCCAGCACCAGTGAATGTGTCATGGTAACGAAGTACTTTCAGCAGGAGAGAGGTTGCCAGGCGCCATTGTCTGCGCTGCTGGCAACACATTGTTCAATAAATTCCACGCCCTCGATGCCATCATACACATTGGGAAAGATCGTATCACGTAGGTCAACGGTTTGTCCGGTTGCATGAGCAATCATCTGGTCATAGCTGCTGCGATAGACATTGGCGAAGGCTTCAAAGAAGGCTTCCGGGTGCCCTGCAGGCAGTCGACAGGCGGCGTTTGCGGCGGCGTGGGTAAAATCGGCGTTGGGGTTACGTTCGTAAACCTGCACCGGTTGGCCAAAGCGTCGTACGATTAATTCATTCGGTGTTTCCTGTCTCCAGGCCAGTGAAGCCAGGCTGCCGTCAATTTCGAGCGTGAGGTCATTGAGTCGACCGTGCGTGATTTGACTGACGGTGACGGCTCCCAGTACCGAGTCTGCGAAACGCACCAGTACGTGTCCGTAGTCATCGAGGGTCCGATCCGGGCGCAGGCTCTGCAAGTGCGCGGAAACCTGTTCGGGGACCAGTCCGGTTGTATAGCGAATTAGCTGGTAGGCATGGGTACCAATATCGGCCAATGCGCCGGAAGGACCCGCACGTTGAGGGTCGGCTTTCCAGGCTCCCCGGGCCGGCGTGGTATCCGGGGGTAGGCCCCAGAGCCAGCCCTGGAGGTAATGGGCTCGGACCGCCTGGATAGTACCGAGTTCACCCTGTTTAATCATTTCCCGCGCCTGGCGAATCAGCGGGTACCCGGTGTAATTGTGTGTCACGGCGAAAACGGATCCGGTTTCCTGGACCAGGGATGCCAGCGTGTGTGCATCTTCCAGCCGCGTGGTTAACGGCTTGTCGCAAATCACGTGGAAGCCAGCTTCCAGTGCCGCCTTGGCGATGGGGAAATGCGTATCGTTGGGTGTTGCGATACTCACGAAATCAATACGTTCCTCTTCCGGCCGCGCGTTTTCCCCGGCCAGTAAATCCTGGTAGGAACCGTAAGTGCGGTCTGCAGCCAGTCCGAAGCCAGGCCCGTAGGCTCGTGATTTGTCCGGGTCCGAAGAGAGTACACCGGCCACTAATTCGGCCCGCTGATCAAGCGTTCCGGCGGTTGCATGCACGCGGCCAATGAAACCACTGCCACCACCACCGATCAGGGCCATACGCAGCTTGCGATTTAGAGGTGCGTTGATAGCGGTCATGAAAAGTGATCCCTTGAAAATGAAACCGGGTTGCCGAGGAAGCTCACGGAGAGGCGTCGAAATTCTCACGGACCAGTTTCGAAAGTCTTGGTAAATCAATCTGCTGGCCTTCTGCAGGGAACGGGTAGTGCAGGAGTTGCCAGGTCTCGGTAAAGGAGGCGGATTGACCTGGCTGGAGGTTTTCCTGTGGCCCAATGGGTTCCAGTTCACACATGGCACGGTCAGGGTACCAGATTGACATCGTTAAACCAGCGACCTCGTTGTAGACACGATTGCGGTAGGTCGGAAACCGCTTGATAAACATGATGTTGTTCTTCATCAAGTAAGCAAACCAGCCCGCATAGCTGTCCATGCCAAGCTTGGGATACCGAGGTGCTGCCGTGATTTCCAGGAACTGGTCACGTATGCGAATATTCGGGTCTTCCGGTCGAAAGTTGATCGCGGGTCCTGGGCCATACATGACATATCCCTGAGGGAATCGGCTGGGGCGTGTTAACGGGATCACGCAGATTCCCTTACCAAGGGCAAAGGTGCGACTCCAGTGGCAATAGGCAACCGGATGACGAGAAACGTTCTTGATCGTTTGTCGACAGCTAAGATTGGTCGACGTCGGATCCAGCGTGAAGTCGCGTGTCAACTGAACCCCGCTCGGTTTATCCGCCTGGCTGGTTAACCGCGCTGAACGTGGCCCCATGATGGTAGCCTGCCAACGGCCCATCCAGAGTTGAGGATGCTTAGGAATCGTTTGTTCAGGGCCGATATCAAAACGACCCGCAGTCATCGAGGGGCCTTTCTTTCCTGGTTCGTAGATGCCACCAGCACTCTTGGGATCCAGGTAGAGTACATTTTTCCCTTGCAGCGAATATTCCAGGATGCGACCACCAGCCGCCGGACAGAGAATCACGCGAGTCTGTTGGTTCTTTAGTTGTATGCAATCGGGATAGCCATGGTAGGAAACCACTTCTGCCGCACGCATGATGGTTGCCGAAGAGATCGATGTCAGCAATAGAAGTGCTAGCAGGACACGGTAGGTAGAGATTCGAATGTGGGACATCTGCAAGGGTTCCTGCAAGTTTGAAACGGGGTAGGTGAGCAGCTTGGGTGGTCTTGCTGATGCTGGCAATCCTACCTGATCGAGTCAGTGCTGTCAGGGCATGGGAAACATTTGGAATACGTTCTCAGAGTCTAAATTTAGCGGACATTTGTGGAACTCGAACTGCTCGGAAGGCCGATACGTATAAATAAGATGTGACTTTTCACATCTTCAGAAAATCCCGTGATATGGGAAGTATGCGTTGGTTAACGACTTCACTAGGGCGAGTGGTTTTATGATGCGTTACAGGCAACTCCTGTTTTTACTTGGTGTTTTTATTTTGGGGGTGAGCAGCCTGGTTCTGCGGGCAGAGGCAGCATCCCTGGATGGTGATCCGCTGGTTGCCACCGCACAAGGAACGTTGCGGGGGAAGCGACTGGATTCCGGAATTCTTCGCTTTGCGGGTATCCCTTACGCCCGGCCACCGCTGGGTGATTTGCGATTCAAGCCGCCGTTACCGCCACAGTCGTGGAAAGGGATTCGTGAGGCACGTGATTTTGGGCCGGTGGGCATCCAGGTCTACGATAATTTCTCGGGTGATTATTTCCTGAACCAGAGTGAAGACTGTTTGTCGGTCAATGTCTGGACCCCGGGAGTAGACAACAAGCGTCGACCGGTCATCGTGTTTATGCATGGTGGTGGTTTCCTCTTGGGGGGGGCTAATCATCCTACGATGCATGGTACACAGTTTGCCTTGCGTGGTGATGTTGTTTTCGTGTCGCTGCAATATCGCTTGAGTGTTTTGGGTTGGTTGGACCTGGAAGGTCTGGGTGGTGCTGATTACAAGCATTCCAAGAATGCAGGTTTGTTGGATCAGGTAATGGCGCTGCGATGGGTCCAAAAAAACATCGCTGCCTTTGGTGGAGATCCTGGTAACGTGACATTGATGGGTGAGTCAGCGGGCAGTATTAGTGCCACGTCCATGATGCTGATGCCTGAAGTGCGCAAGTTGTTTCACAAGGTGATTGCCGAGAGTGCAACGTTTGCAGCCAATCGCACCCCGGCGCGTGCTCATAAGGTTACGCAGGAGTTCCTGGACGAGACCGGGGCAGAGACGATCGACGATTTACTGGCCTTGAATACGGACGAGATTCGGGAGGCGATTGACCGCTTGATCCGTCGGCTTAATTTGAAAGAACAGGTTTTCTTCGAGCCTGTACTGGATGGGGACCTGTTGCCCAGGGATCCCTGGAAATACGTGGCGGAGGGGCATACCAAGGGTATTAAACTGTTAACGGGAACGAACCAGTTTGAAACACAATTCTGGTTGCTGTACCATCGCAAGGAAATGCGATTGCGATCTCGACGCATCCTGGGTGGCTTGTTAGTCGAGGCATTGGGAGTTTCTCCCCATGACATTGCTGGCATGTTTGGTACGGTCCAGGCGGCTTACCCGAGCCGTACCAAGTCTGATATTTACATGGACATGCTGACGTTCGAGTTGTTTCGTTATCCCCATATTGCGCTATCACAGGTTCATGGGAAGCACACGGATACCTGGATGTACATGTTTGCCTGGAAACCTCCCAGGTTACACGGCATTGGTGCCTTTCATGCCCTGGAACTGCCTTTTGTGTTTAATAACCTGGGTGGCTGGGATCAGATTCTCGGAGATAACCCACCAAGGCATCTGGCACATGATATGCAGGATGCCTGGATTTCCTTTGCTCGTCACGGAGATCCGAACCATGACAGCCTGGAGCATTGGCCGAAGTACGAGGGCGATAATCGCTGGACCATGATCTTCAAGGATCGTACCCGGTTGCAAGCCGATCCGGAAAAGCGGTTGCGGTCTTACTGGCAAGAACTCTGGAAAAGTCGGCGTCATGACCAGCAGTCGTCGGTGAAATAGGACAGGGGTGTGATGCGATCCGAATCGTCAAGTTCCCGGCCGGTTCGAATTAGTGTTCGCAAGAAGATCTTCTTTTCCTGTGTGCTGGCCGTCTGCCTGTTGGGGTTCCTGGAAATCACCTGTCGCCTGACGGGGTTGGGGGCAGCACGTTCAACGCACCAGGATATTGCGAACTGGAACCTGCAGTGGAAATCAGATTTCTATGTTTTTGATGCGCGGCAGGCTGACCCCGCTTTTGGCGTTAACGCGGACGGTTTGCGAGATCGACCGCACGCGGAGCATGCTGCGGCTGATACCCTGCGTGTTGTTTGCCTGGGCGATAGCGTTACCTATGGTTATCGTGTTGCCGCTGAGCAGAGTTATCCGCGATTGCTGGAGGGGGAATTGAACCAGGACGCGGAGGTCGAGGTTTTTAATGTTGCCTTACCTGGTTGGTCTACTCGTCAGGAACGGATCGCATACGAACGAATTGTTCGTCGTTACCGACCTGATTACGTGATCCTTGGAGTGTGCCTGAATGATATTCCGGAGATGCACAATAATCTTGCGTCACCACCTCCACGTTTTATTGGGATGTTGTATCGGCATTCCAATCTCGTGCGCTGCCTGTTGCCTGGTCAGCAACATGAAATCCACCAGGTCGTAGAACTGTTGACTCACCCCGACGCACCTCGCGTGCAGGCGGCCTGGGAACTGGTGCTGGAGGAAATTCACAAGCTGGCCGAGATGGTAGAGGCCGATGGTGCGCAGTTTGGCCTGCTGGTGTTTCCGTTCCGTCGCCAGGTATTACCGAACCCGCCACCTGCTGTGCCCCAGGAAAAGTTTCGCCAGTATTGCCAGGCTGAAAAGATTCGTTTCTGGGATGGTCGTGAAGCACTACAGCATCTGGGACCCCAGGGCTTTATTGATTATGATCATCTCTCTGCGGATGGAGCCACTGCCGTGGCCCGACAGATCTCACAATCCCAGTGGATTGTACCGCGTCCTGCAGGAGATGAACCTGCTCGGGTAAATACGGAACAGACGGAATCTCCTTGAGGAGGAGCGCTGGCGGCTGGTCGATCCGTTGGCTGGTAGGTCAGGAGGATAAACTCGGATGAGCCGCTCGCTGACGACACGAAAGAAACTGTGCTTCGCGCTGCTGGTAACGGTGGTGAGCGTTGGAAGCATGGAAATCGGATCGCGGCTGTGGCTGTCCCTGTTGGCTCCATCCTCGGCCACGGGCGATGTTGGTACTGAGAACAACCGCCTCGTGCAGACCATGCGAGGTGACCTGGAAAACGAGCAGCAGGGTCAGCAGCTTTATGCAACGGATCCCCAGTTGTTCTGGAAATTGCAGCCCCAGGTGCAACTCAGGGTTCGTAACAACGTCTACCAGATGACCGGTGAACCGGTTTACTGGAACATAGAGACGAACCAGGAAGGTTTTCGAGGTGCTTCCGTGCCGCCTGCTGGAACGCCTGCAGTTCCCCTCGTACTCTGCCTCGGTGATTCCTGTACCTTTGGTTTTCGCGTGGATCAGGAACAGACGTACCCCAGCCAGTTGCAGTCCTATCTACGAGCCCAGGGACTGCCTGGTGCGGTGGTCTTGAATTGCGGAGTGCCGGGCTATTCCTCGTTCCAGGGGGCCCGGTTGGCTCGCCAACTGCTCTCACGATTGCGTCCGGATTTCGTGGTCATTGCTTTCGGTGCGAACGATCTGGAACAGGCTTTGCGGAGTGACCAGCAGCGCGGCGAATTGACTGGCCAGGTACCCGGTATGCTTTCGGGATTACGGAGTCGATTGGCTGTTGCCCGGTTATACGATCGCTTGTTTCGCAGTCAGCGTGTTGCTCCCGAGGTGGCTTCACAGACCATGTTTCGGCGTGTGAACCAGCAGGAGTATCAAAGAAACCTGTTGTCAATGATCACGGCGGCCCAAGAGGTGGGGGCGGAAGTCATGGTCCAGGACCTGATCTTCGTAGCTCCTGTGTACGCCGAGCAGATCGGTCGCCTCGTGCAACAGAAACAGGTTGCCTACCTGGACGGTCGTCGATTACTTGAGCAGGGGTTGAAAGAGATCCTCTCTGGCACTCGCTTCCAGGAGCAGCGTGCGGTGATCGATCAGTTTTGGGACGTCGAACTTGCCAAGTATAATTTTGTCTACTACAGTGAGCGTTACTACCAGCAGCTGTTGAATATTCCCCAGTGGCAGGGTTATTTACGTTACCTGCTGGTGGAACCTGTCCATCCAAGTCCCCTGGGGCATCAACTTATTTCCGAACAGGTCGGACAGTGGATTCTCAGTAAGAGCGGGGATTCTCAGTAAGAGCGGGGATTCTCAGTAAGAGCGACTTCCAGGACAATTGAATTGAGACCCTGGCCGGGAACTTCGATGCAAGCAAAACTGCCCGAGAGCGATCAGGTTCGTCGTCACTGGACGATGATTCTCGTCATCGCTGGCCTGGTGCGCCTGATTTACCTGGGCTTCTTCCTGGCTTCACCACTCCATGGCTACCATTTTGCGGACCACATCTACTACCGTAACTGGGGTCTGCAAATTGCCCGGGGAAACTGGTTCGGGGAAGAGGTGTTTGAGCAGGGTCCTCTCTATGCTTATTGGCTGGCGATGGTGTTTCAGCTGGGGTTGAGTGAGACCCTGGTACTGGTGGTTCAATTGGTTATCGGTTTGGCGACTCCGATCCTGATTTACGAATCGGGTCGGCGGCTGTTTGACCAGAAAACGGCGTTGGTGGCAGGGATTCTCGTGGGGATTTATGGTCCGCTGGTTTTCTATGAATGCATGTTGATGAAGTCATTCTTGCTGCCGCTGCTGACGGCAGGTGTACTTTATTGCAGTTTGCGGTACCAGGAGAAACTGCGTCCGGGTTGGCTCTGTGCGGTCGGTGTGTTGATCGGCCTGGCCTGCCTGGTTCGGGAAAACCATGTGCTGTACCTGGTTCCCATGAGTGGTTGGATCTGGTGGTCTGGTGCTGGCGGTGATGCGTCGCAGAAGGAGACCTTAAGGATCGATCCCTGGAGACGTGGTTTGCACCTGGGAGCGTTGATCGGTTGCCTGGCCCTGGTCATTCTTCCAGTCACGTTGCGCAATTACGTGGTAGCCGGGGAATGGGTGCCAGTAACCTCTGGTGGAGGTGAAGTCCTGTACCTGGCACATGGACCGGAGGCAAACGGGTATTTTCATACCGTTCCGTTCGTGAAGCCCAGTCCCTGGCGAGAGCATGAGGACTTTCGTGTGGAAGCGGATCGTCGTACCGGGAAATCGCTCAGTCATGCAGAAGCTTCGCAATTCTGGCGCCAGGTGGCCTGGGATGAAGTCCGGCGGGATCCAGTCCGGTCCCTGCGACTTACTTTCCTGAAAGGACGTATTTTTTTCCATGACCTGGAAGTTCCCGATTCGGCAGATTATAAGTTGTGGCGCAAGTCTGTTCCGTTGATGTGGCTGCTGCCAACCTTTGGTTGGTGTATCGGGCTGGGACTGCTAGGTTGCCTTGTTTGCCTGCGAAGTCCGGGTAACTACCAATTGGTGCTCGGGTTGATCGTGGTCCACCTGATTTCCGTGCTGGTGACTTACAACTTTGGCAGGTTCCGTATCGGCATGTTGCCGCTGCTATTACTGCTGGCGGCCCATGGCATGATGTGGCTGAACCGTGGCTTGCGGTCATCGGCCGGCAAACGTCAGTGGGCCTGGGGTGGGCTGATCTTCGCCGTGGTGACAAGTGCCTGGAGTTTTACGAATCCTTCCGGATACTCGCTGGAAGCCTACCAGGCCAAGGTTCCGATCACGGTCAGGGGGATCGAAGAACAGCAGCTTGCACGCCAAGAGCTGGCGAGTTTGCAGCCCCTGTTATTGAGTCGTCCTACTGATGGTCTTCTCTATTCACGCATGGGACATACCTATACCCTTTTGGGATATCGTCAGAAGGCGATCGATCATCATGAGAGAGCGATCTTGTTGGCACCTGGCAGCGCGGAAGTTTTCATGGGCTATGGCTATGATCTCGTGACACTTGGTCTCCCGGAGATGGCAGTTGCCCCGCTGGTGCGTAGCTTGCAATTGAATCCTGATTTTGATGTGGCTCACAAGTTGCTTGGTGATTATTACCGTGAGCAGGAGGATTTTGACACGGCGATTACCCATTTTCGTGAAGCAGTGCGAATTAATCCCCAGCAGCAGTTGCTGGCAGCCAATGCACTGGCCGTGATGTTGGTTACCCATCCGGATCCTGATTCTCGCAACGCAGCGGAAGCAGTCGAGTTGGCAAAGTATGTTCACCGGGCACTCCAGGCCCAGGGACAGCCAA
>Ga0163108_10002844_pt1 | contig 12452 bp, 8 predicted proteins | sample Fk1155metaG_FD_109644 | JGI IMG/M metagenome (GOLD analysis project Ga0163108, IMG submission 109644) | Marine microbial communities from the Central Pacific Ocean - Fk160115 155m metaG | ecosystem: Environmental > Aquatic > Marine > Oceanic > Photic zone | place: The Central Pacific Ocean...
ATCTATTCACTGATTGTCGTCGGTTGAGTCGATGAGGCGGGCACCTACCCCAAATGCTTGCAACTCAAATCCTTCCACAATCCATTCAGTTTCTCAGTAAGTGCTCGGTTGTCCAGTTTATCAGCATCCTTTCGGGCCAGCACAACTAAATCCAGGCCGGCAAAGCCAGCGGCAACTTGTCGAAAGGATTCTCGAATGAGCCGCTTGATTCTATTTCGCTGAACAGCACCAGATACGTGTTTCTTGGCTATCACCATTCCGAGCCTGGACTGCGGCTGCCGGTTACTGATGGCAAGAACAAGAAACTGATGGCATGAAACTTTAAACTGAGCGTTGTCGAAGACGATCTTATAGTCTGTGGCATTCAGCAGCCTTGAATTCTTGGAGAAGCCAAAATCTGCCACGATTCACTCTCTTTCCCTGGTGAACAGAAAAACAGCAATCAGGCGGAAAGTTTTGCGCGCCCCTTTGCGCGTCTTCGCTTGAGTACCAGCCGGCCACCCTTGGTTGCCATTCGAGCTCTAAAGCCGTGAGTTCTAGCACGCTTCAATACGCTGGGTTGAAATGTTCTTTTCATAACAGGAATTCCAGTCTTTGCGTTTCAGACCAACCGACTTTGGTTTGAAAAAAGGAGGGCGAATTCTAGAGGTTTTACCTCCAACATGCAATAAAGGAGGGCGGTTTCCTTGCCCCGGGTTACAATTTCAAAAACGCCATTTGTCTGTACGCCCACTGGTCAAAAAACCTAAAACTTAATCACAGCTTATCCACAAGCCATTTGTTAACAACGATTCGGATAAGCCCACTTTTTTGTAGATTTTGGACTCGGTAATTATCAACGGAAGCAATGTAACCAGTTGATAAATAGAGGAATAAAAACACTTCAAAAAACCACACTTTTGCTTTCCACGCAGTGGATAACTGCCAACCCAGTGGTTAGAATTACTCCACAAACAAAGCAATAAAATCGAGCAGGGGCAAGTGAAAGTGGCAGTGGCAGATTGGCAAAATTGTATTGATTGTTTAAAAGCAGAACTCCCCTCACAGCAATTCAACACTTGGATTCGACCTCTACACGCCGAACTGGGTTCGGGTGTTTTGCGTATCTTTGCACCCAATAGATTCATTATGGAATGGGTTAAGGGAAAGTTTCTGGCTCGTATCCGCGAAATTCTCGATGAAACCAACAGCAATGATCTCGACATCAGACTTGAAGTTGTTTCGTCAGACTACACTCGATCGTCACCCCGAAAAATGATGACCCCCGTAGACACGGAACCAACCCCGCAGAGTGTTCAGCCAGCGCCGTTAAAGCCGGGACGATTTCCCAGTGGCCCCAAGCGCGGAAACAACGGCAAAAGCCGCAACGTGGATATCACTATCGATGGCAGACTCAGTCACCGGGGAGCATTGAACCCGGAAAACACGTTTGAAAACTTCATTGTTGGTAAGTCTAACCAATTAGCGCGAGCAGCGGCCGAGCAGGTGGCCGAAAATCCAGGATATGCTTATAATCCGCTTTTTATTTACGGGGGCGTGGGGTTAGGAAAGACTCACTTAATGCACGCGATCGGTAATTACCTGGTGGCAAAGAAACCTGGCGCCAAGGTGGTCTATCTGCATTCGGAAACCTTTGTGGCCACCATGGTCACTGCGCTGCAGCTCAACGCAATCAGTGAATTCAAGCGCTTTTACAGGACCGTCGACGCGTTGTTGATCGACGATATCCAGTTTTTTGCCGGCAAGGAAAGGTCTCAAGAGGAGTTCTTTCATACATTTAATGCGCTTCTAGAAGGCGGCCAACAGATAATTCTCACCTGCGACCGATTTCACAAGGAAATCAGCGGACTTGAGGAGCGACTTAAATCTCGCTTCGGTTGGGGACTGACTGTTGCCGTGGAACCGCCTGAGCTCGAAACGCGTGCCGCAATTCTGATGAACAAGGCAGAGTTGTCCAATGTGGAGCTTCCTTATGAGGCGGCACTGTTTATTGCCCAGCGCCTGCGCTCCAACGTGCGGGAACTCGAGGGTGCGCTTAAAAGGGTTAGAGCCCACGCCAACTTCAAGGGCGAACCCATCGACCTGGATCTCATAAAAGAAGCATTGCGAGATTTGTTTGCACTGCAAGCCAAGCTGGTGACGATCGACAACATTCAGCGGTCAGTGGCGGAATACTACAAAATCAAGATGGCAGACATGTTATCCAAGCGACGTAACCGCTCGGTGGCTCGTCCGAGACAGGTTGCCATGACGCTTTCAAAAGAACTAACCAACCACAGCTTGCCCGAGATCGGAGACGCCTTTGGTGGCCGGGACCACACCACCGTGCTCCACGCTTGCAAGCAGATCACCCGGCTTAGACATAGCTCGACTGATATCCAGGAAGACTACAACAACCTCCTCAGGTCGCTTTCCAGTTAGGTTGTAACCTATTGAAATATAGAGGAAAAAGTAAATGCATTTTGTAATTTCTCGTGAAGCCCTGCTGAGACCACTACAAATGGTGAGCGGAGTTGTCGAGCGTAGACAGACACTTCCAGTACTTTCAAACATCCTCCTGGCGCTTAAAGATAGTGAGCTGTCACTTACTGGTACAGACTTGGAAGTAGAACTGGTAGGAAGGGTTCAAGTCGATCAAGCGAACACAGCGGGTGAGATAACGGTGCCTGCTCGAAAACTACTGGATATCTGCAAATCGCTTACTGATGATTCCACCGTCGAGGTTAAACTGACCGACAACAAGCTAGTGCTTAAATCAGGCCGAAGTCGGTTTACACTTACTACCCTGGCCGCCACTGAATTTCCTGGTGTTGAGGAAGAGCCCGATACATTTTCTCTGGGCATAACCCAGGCCAAACTACGAGAATTGCTGGATAGCACCAGTTTTGCGATGGCGCAACAGGACGTGCGCTACTATCTAAATGGCATGTTGTTCGAAGTCGGCGCTGAGTACTTGCGAGTAGTGGCCACCGATGGCCATCGGTTGGCTATGGAAACAGTGAACATGGCTAATTCTATCAGCGAAACCCAACAACTGATCTTACCAAGGAAAGGCATTGTGGAACTGGCTCGTCTACTGTCCGATGAAGGGGGATCAATAGATCTGACATTTGGGCAGAACCATATCCGAGCGGCAGTCCCCGAGTACACATTTACTTCAAAACTCGTGGACGGCAAGTTTCCCGACTATAACCGCGTGCTCCCAAAAGGAGGGGACAAAGTACTGACCGGCGATTGTCAGGAACTGCGCCAGGCTTTTACACGAGCAGCCATTCTTTCCAATGAAAAGTATCGAGGGGTTAGGATTATCTTATCCAACGGCGAATTGAAGATCCTCGCGAATAACCCCGAACAGGAAGAAGCGGAGGAAGTAGTCTCCGTTGAATACCAGGGAGACGCTGTAGAAATTGGGTTTAATGTGAGTTACCTGATCGATGTCCTATCCACTATTGCAAGCAGCAAGGTCAAAATAACCCTTTCAGATCCTAATAGCAGTGCACTGCTCGAGGCAGACGAAGGCAGCGATGCGCTTTATGTCGTCATGCCAATGCGCTTGTAGTTCCCAGGATAGCGTCGCCCCGCCCCGGCACTTTCTATGAGCACGATTAGAAAGCTCAATATTTCCGCGATACGCAATATCTTGCAAACTAGCCTTCAGCTCAGCCCGAACATCAATTTGTTTTATGGCGAAAATGGCAGCGGGAAAACCAGCATATTGGAATCGATCCACCTCCTCGCATCCGGCCGGTCATTCAGAACCAGCAAAACCGATACGCTGATCAATAACGACGAGACTACTTCCGTGGTGTTTGCCGAATTGACCAAAGGTCACCAAATAGGATTGAGTCGAACCCGACGACAGGGCCATCAGCTCAACATGGATAACGAAAAACAAAGGAACTGGGACAAAGTGGCCAGGGAGCTACCCGTTCAGATATTGGATGCAAATTCCTTTGTGTTAGTGGAAGGGGGGCCGAAAGCGCGCCGACGCTTTCTTGATTGGGGAGTGTTTCACGTGGAACCTCTATTTGTGGAAAATTGGCGCAAATCGCGAAAATGCATCGCCCATCGGAATTTCTTGCTGAAGCAAGCCGGAGTCGATTCTGACCAGCTCGGAGTTTGGGACTTAGAATTGTGTCTTGCCGCACGGGAAGTCGACCAGGCTAGGAGCAGATATTTTGAGCAATTTTTGCCGATCTTTGAACAAGTGTTCAGGTCGCTGGCGGCGCCGATTGGAGATCAATTGTCACTGACGTATTCGCGAGGCTGGGATAGCGATAGGGACTTGGCCGAGATACTGGTTGAGAACCAGCAAATTGACCACAAATACGGGGCTACACAGAGCGGGCCTCATCGCGCCGACATCGTTATACGCGCTGGAAACCGGCTGGCAATCGAAACACTCTCTCGGGGCCAGCAAAAGACGCTAGCCAGCGCTTTAAAGATTGCTCAGGGGATGCTGCTTACGCAAACGCTCGACCGACATTGTATCTACCTGGTGGATGATCTTCCGGCAGAGCTCGATCGGGGAAATCGGGAGAAAGTCCTTTCCCAGCTGGTCGGCCTCGGAGGACAGCTATTTGTAAGCTGTGTCGATCGGGAAGCTCTCCAATTAGGCCTTCCAAACAGCCCCGAGGTGGCAACGTTTCACGTGGAATGTGGTACAATAACGGCTTGATTTTCAATTAAATTATCCGATATTTAGGTATGTAGTCGAGCGTTGCTGAGCCGGCCCATTTCCTGGAGTAGTTGCATGACCGAAAAACGTCAATCTGAGTACAATTCTGAGAGTATTAAGGTCCTGAAAGGGCTCGATGCGGTGAGAAAACGCCCGGGAATGTATATTGGAGATACGGACGATGGAACTGGTCTTCATCATATGGTTTTTGAGCTGGTGGACAACTCAATCGACGAAGCGCTGGCCGGGTTCTGTGATGAAATACACGTGACCATTCATGTCGGGGAAACGATTACCGTATCGGACAACGGCCGCGGAGTTCCCACTGAAATGCACAAAGAAGGCATTTCAGCGGCTGAAGTCATCATGACTGTGCTCCACGCCGGGGGCAAGTTCGACGATAACAGCTATAAGGTATCGGGAGGGCTGCATGGTGTGGGGGTTTCAGTGGTAAATGCCCTGTCAGAGGAGCTGAAACTCACGATACGCAGGGATAACCAGGTCCACGAGCAATATTATGAACACGGTGTACCCCAGGCCCCTCTGGCGGTGGTGGGAGAAACCAGTAGTACTGGCACAGAGTGCCATTTCAAGCCGTCCGATAAAACATTTTCAAATGTTGAATTCCACTACAACATCATCGCCAACAAGTTACGCGAGTTAGCGTTTCTTAACGCTGGAGTAACAATAAAGCTGACGGATGAGCGTTCAGGAAAAGAAGTCCAGTACAAGTATGATGGAGGACTGAAGGCGTTTGTAGATTACCTGAATAAAAACAAGGCTTCGATTAACAAACTGTTCCATTTTGTCGCGGAGCGCGAGAGTGACGGCATTACTGTAGAAGTGGCGCTGCAGTGGAACGACTCCTACCAGGAGAACATTTTTCCCTATACGAATAATATTCACCAGCGTGATGGCGGAACCCACCTGGCGGGGTTCCGTGGAGCGCTTACCCGAGTTTTAAAAAGCTATATTGACAAGGAGTTGGCAAATAAAAAAGGGAAAGAAGTTGTCACAACTGGAGATGATGCTCGGGAAGGCCTGACTGCCATTATTTCTGTGAAGGTGCCCGATCCAAAATTTTCATCCCAAACCAAGGACAAACTCGTTTCTTCCGAGGTCAAAGCAGTGGTAGAGCAGGAAATGGCGGCGCATTTCAATGATTTCCTGATGGAGAATCCCCAGGATGCCAGGCTCATTGTCAATAAGATGATCGATGCTGCACGCGCCAGGGATGCAGCTCGAAAGGCGCGGGAAATGACACGCCGTAAAGGGGCCCTGGACATCGCCGGGTTGCCAGGCAAACTGGCAGATTGTCAGGAAAAAGACCCGGCGTTATCGGAGATCTACATAGTGGAGGGCGATTCCGCTGGAGGCTCGGCTAAGCAGGGTCGAAATCGCAAAAACCAGGCCATATTGCCGCTGAAAGGTAAGATTCTCAATGTGGAAAAGGCTAGGTTTGACAAGATGCTAAGCTCAGTTGAGATAGGCACACTGATAAAAGCATTGGGCTGTGGCATAGGTAACGAAGAGTTTGCCCCGGAAAACCTGCGTTATCACAGCATAATTATCATGACAGACGCGGACGTCGATGGATCACATATTCGAACACTGCTGTTGACGTTCTTTTTCAGGCAAATGAGAGAACTGGTTGAACGTGGCCACATCTTTATCGCTCAGCCCCCACTTTACAAAATACGCAAAGGCAAACAGGAACAATACCTGAAAGACGACACCGAGCTCGCCAATTATCAAACCCAGACCGCCCTTGAAGGCGCGAGTCTTCACGTTAATGCAGACGCCCCTGGCATTGCGGACAATTCCCTCGAAGCCCTGGTTAATCAGTATAACGGTGCTTACTCGATTATCAGTCGACTCGCCAGGGTCTACCCCACTGAAATTCTGGAAGCCATGATCTTTACCAGAACACTCGCCGAAGAAGAGCTTAAATCAGAAGAGAAGATACAGCAGTGGGTTGCTGAACTGGCCGAGAGCCTGCAGAAACAACACCCCGGTGTAAGTGCTAACTATACTTTACAGCTCCATGAGGACCCGGAGCGACACCTGTTTCTCCCTAAGGCAACACTTAACCTCCATGGGCTTGAGAAAAACTACGCCTTTAGCGGTGACTTCTTTCATTCCGGTGAATATCGGGCCATCGCCAGATTGGGTGAAACGCTGGATGGACGTATAGAAGAGGGCGCCTTCGTGAAACGTGGCGAACGCACACATGAGATTGACAGTTTTGCAGAAGCTATCGAATGGCTAACCAACGAAGCGATGAAGGGGCATTATCTGCAACGCTATAAAGGGCTGGGCGAAATGAATCCAGACCAACTCTGGGACACGACAATGAATCCCGAAACTCGACGAATGCTGCAGGTCACCATAGACGACGCAATCGGTGCCGATCAGCTATTTAATACCTTGATGGGAGACCAGGTCGATCCGAGAAGAGAGTTTATCGAAAGCAATGCGCTGGCAGCGGAAAATCTGGATATATAGGGATTCTAAACAAGTAATTGTTGCCGAATCCAATGTTCAATCTGTGTAGTGAGCTCGTTTGCATCTTTTCCCGCGGAAGGGACAGGCTCACCAATAACAACCTTAATAGTTCCAGGCCGTTTCAGAAACGTTCGGGCTGGCCAACAGTCACCCGCATTGTGAGCAATCGGAACGATGGGCGCACCGGCGGCCACCGCTAGTTTAGCGCCACCTCTCGAAAAACGTCTGATCACTCCCGAACTCGACCGGGTTCCTTCTGGGAACACAATTACCGAGTTCCCTTCCCTAATTCTTTCGACTCCTTGAGTGAGCAGGGACCTTCCTGCTTCTCTGGGTTGCGAACGATCGATTGCGATTGGTTTTTGCAAGCGCATTGCCCACCCCCAGAATGGAATATTCATAAGCTCCTTTTTGAGCATGGGCGACACTGCATATTTTAGTTTATAGAAGAGTATGGCTTCCCAATTACTTTGGTGATTGGCCAGTATAACAACAGGCTGTTCAGGTATGTTTGCCTGACCAATAATCCGGTATCGAATATTACAACTGATGCGTAACCAATTAAGCACGGCATTACACCAGGTTGATGCAATGATATGGCGTCCCCGAGCGGGAGTAATTGGAAACAATACTATTAACAGAGCCGACATCAAAATCGTGATCGGCACATAGCCTAAGTAAAACAAGAGTGAACGAAAAAACAACACAAAAGAACTAGTCATTACTAAGTAGAATCAGTTTTTCGACAGCAGTAGCCAAATCATCAAAAACCGGAACAGCCGAAGACGCACTGCACAGTAATTGCTGTTCGGTCTGTGCGCCATTACCCGTTCGTACCAGCACGGGTCTCAGACCATAGGCTCTTGCGGCCTGTATATCTTTAAGGCTATCACCGACGAAATAGCAGTTACTCAGAGAACAAGAATACTCTCGTTCAATCTGCTCAAGTAGTCCAGTCCCGGGTTTACGGCAGGAACAGCCATCGTCTGGTCGGTGCGGGCAATAGAATATCCCGTCGACAAATCCCCCCGCTTCTTCTGCCATAGAACATAGTTTATGATGAATATTGGCAAGAGCGAACTCATCAAACAACTGCCGGCCGAGGCCAGACTGATTACTCGCGACAGTGACTCTAAAACCCGCGCGATGTAACGATGCTATGGCTTCCAGGCTGCCCGAGATGGGGACCCATTCCTCAGCTGATTTTATATGCGCACTGGAGTCTTCATTTATTACTCCATCTCGATCAAGAATAATTATTTTCATGGAGGTAGCATCTGGCATAAAGATCGCTAGCTAATTGTTATGCAAATAAGAAATATCGGCCGATTGTAAGAATAGATTTCGTAATTGCTGCAGCAGCGCTAATCGGTTTGCCTGAAGCGATTTGTCTTCACACATTACCAACACCTCGTCAAAAAATGTATCCACACTCGTTTTTAGGGAAGCCAAAGATTGCAAGCCATCTTTGTAAGAACCGTTTTCAAACATTGGGGCCACTTCTAACACTTTAGCTTGCAATTCGTCGAATAATAATATTTCAGCGGGATCTTGGAGCAAATCCTGATTGACAACAAGGTGTTGAATGGCCGGGTCTTGTTTTGCCAGCAAGTTTGAAACCCGCTTATTAGCAGCAGCAAGCGCGGCTGACTCGGGAAGGCTGTTGAAATTGTGTACGGCAACAATTCGCTTGTGAAAATCCAGCGGCCGCTGTGGTTTTAAGACAAATACAGACTGAAATACCTCACTTGAAACGCCTTCTTCCAGATACCAGGATTTGAATCGATCCAACACAAATTCAAAAACTTCTCCTGAAGTTGATGGCTGCAGATCGATATCAACAAATCCGGACTCGGCCAGCTCAATGCATTCCAGGATATTCAGGTCCAACTTGTTTTCAACGATGATTCGTAGAATTCCAATCGCTGCGCGACGCAGGGCAAATGGGTCCTTGGACCCGGTAGGGGACTGACCTATACCGAAAATACCTACCATGGAATCCAGCTTGTCAGCCAGGGCCAGGGTTGTACCGGTTGTCGTCTCGGGCAAGCCGTCGCCAGCAAACCGAGGCTTGTACTGCTCATGCAGCGCATTGGCTAGCTCTTCAGGTTCGCCTTCATGCAAAGCATAGTAATAGCCCATTAATCCCTGCAACTCTGCAAACTCGCCCACCATCTTGGTTAACAAGTCACACTTGGAAAGCCTGGCAGCACGTGAACATAGCGTTGGATCGCCGCCAATTTGTTTGGCGATATTAGCTGCTAGTACCGCTACGCGCTCTGACTTGTCATAAACGGATCCCAGCTTTTCCTGAAACACAATATTTTTTAGCCGGCCGGTGCGGGATTGCAACGTTCGTTGCTTGTCGGTTTCATAAAAGAAGCGAGCATCAGCAAGCCGTGGCCGGATGACACGCTCATTGCCCTGGACTACCTGGGAAGGATCCTTACTAACAATATTGCTGACTGTAATAAATCTTGGGAGCAAGCAGTCGTTTTCGTCTGTTACATAGAAACATTTCTGGTGAGCCTTCATCGTCAGGATCAATGCCTCAGCGGGCACCTCCAGGAAATGCTCTTCAAAATGGCCGGTTAGGGCTACTGGATATTCTACAAGGCCGGTGACTTCATCTAACAATGATTCATCGATAACAGCAGTGGCCTGAGCCCTGTTACCTTCTTCTGTTACCAGCTGGCGAATGAGTTCTTTTCGTTTATCGAAATCGGGAATGATGCCACCGGTTTCTTCCAACAACTTTTCGTAGTTGGCTGCATCGTCAATTTGAATTGCCTTGTTGTAATGAAATCGATGTCCGAAGGAGAAGTTGCTGGATTCGATGCCTAACACTGAAGTTGTGATTGTTTCTTTGCCAAGTATCATCACAGCCCAGTGTACGGGTCTGACAAATTCTATCCGAGAGCTCCCCCAGCGCATTTGCTTCGGTATAGGGAGCTGTGCCAGGGCTGCCCTCACAATATCCGGCAGCAAATCTGTGCTAGGTCGCCCTTGCTCGGTTGACGAAAAAGCCAGTTTTTCAACCCCATCTTTTTCCAACCTGCCCAGATCAGCCAGCTCAACACCACAGGACCTTGCGAATCCCAATGCTGCCTTGGTGGGATTGCCTTCACCATCGAAGGCCTCTTTTACTGCGGGACCCAAGCGTTCTATGGACTTGTCCGACTGCTGATCCTGCAAACCATTGACCATTACCGCTAGACGACGCGGAGTCGCATAACGGCGCGATGCATCAAACTCCAGAGTTGCTCGCTGTAAGCCGGCTGTGATGTTTTGCTCAAGCGCCGCAGACAAAGAACTCAAGGCTTTAGGGGGCAGCTCTTCAGTCCCTATTTCAAACAAGAAATCGCGAGTAGACATGGCCGTTACTGTTCCAGATATTCTTTTCGCAGCTCTTCGCTGGCCAGAGGAAACCCCAGGCGTTTGCGACTTAAGAAATACGCCTCAGCAACTAATTTTGCCAGGGCACGAACTCGCAGTATGAACCGCTGTCTTTCAGTAACCGAGATGGCGTTTCTCGCATCCAGCAAATTGAAGTAATGCGAGGCCTTAAGTACCTGTTCGTAAGCTGGCAAGGCGAGGCTCTTTTCGATCAGGCTCTTACACTGTTGCTCACTATCATCGAAGTAACGAAATAGGATATCCGTATCGGCATGCTCGAAATTGTAGGCGGACATCTCCACTTCATTCTGTTTGAAAACATCGCCATAGGTAACTACACCGTCGGGTCCGTCGGCCCAGACGATATCGTAAATGCTGTCCACGCCCTGCAAATACATGGCGATTCTCTCGATGCCGTAAGTTATTTCACCGCTCACCGGGTGGCACTCCAGGCCGCCAACCTGTTGGAAATAGGTAAACTGGGTTACTTCCATACCATTAAGCCAGACCTCCCAGCCCAATCCCCAGGCTCCCAGGGTCGGTGATTCCCAGTTGTCTTCAACGAAGCGAATATCATGGATACTCATGTCAATACCAAGGCTGGTAAGCGAAGCAAGGTATAGTTCCTGGATGTCCTGTGGAGACGGCTTCAGAATGACCTGGAACTGGTAATAGTGCTGCAATCGGTTTGGATTCTCTCCATAACGTCCGTCGGTGGGTCGCCTGCAGGGTTGCACATAAGCGCTGTTCCAGGATTCTGGGCCGATGGCGCGCAGAAAGGTCGCGGGGTGAAAAGTCCCGGCACCCACCTCCATATCCAGTGGTTGCATCACGACACAGCCTCGCTCGGCCCAAAAATGCTGTAATGCCAGCACCAGGTCCTGAAAGGTTTTCGGCTTCTTGGTATTTTCCACGACTGCGATGAATTGTTCAGAAAATCAAAGGGCTGCAATTATCCTCGATTATCTGGAACTAATCCACAGGCGCTTCGCTCAGGGACAATCTGTAGCATAGCCAAAGAGGTTTTTTAAGACACTGTGTTATTCGCCTCACTAGCTCTAAAATAGCCAACCTAACCCTGGTTTAGTCGAGCAATTATCATTCAAGTGCTTAGCCATATTATTATGAAGAGTTTCCTGGTGCTATGCGCCTGGTTGCCGCTGCCTGTGCTACACGGAATCGCCAGAATCTGGGGATCGGCGCTGTCTATTATCCCAAATCGCAGCCGTGCCACGACCCGCACAAACCTCAAGGCCTGCTTTCCGGATTACAGCCCTGCAGAAATTTCCAGGCTGACCAGGGCGAGCCTAGTGAACACAGCCTGTACAGCGATGGAGATGGGCAAGGCGTGGCTTGTTCCGATTGAGAAGACTCTCAGCCTGGTCGTCGATCATGACGCAGACGGGATGCAAAGTTTCTCCGCCGCTGTCGAATCCGGTAGCGGCGTCATCCTGTTAGCACCGCATCTGAGTAATTGGGAAATACTCGGCTTCTATATTCAAGAGATTCATCAGACCACGTTTCTCTATCAACCGCTCAGGCAGCCAGCCCTGGACAAGCTGATTCGAGAGGCCCGCTCCCGTAGCGGTGTAAAAATGGCGCCTACCAACCGCAAAGGTGTTGCGCAGTTATTGAAGGCGCTTCAATCGGGTGAGATTATCGCGGTACTGCCGGACCAGGTACCAGCTGATGAGAGCGGCATGTATGCCCCTTTTTTTGGAGTCCCGGCACTCACCATGACACTGGTAAGCAAACTAACGCAGCGCACTGGTGCTAAAGTTTTTTGTGGCTTTGCCCAGCGCCTACCGAAGGGGAAGGGCTTTAAGGTTGTTCTACAGGAGGCGAATCCGGCAGTATTCAGCAACAATCTGGA
>Ga0163108_10002845_pt1 | contig 12451 bp, 16 predicted proteins | sample Fk1155metaG_FD_109644 | JGI IMG/M metagenome (GOLD analysis project Ga0163108, IMG submission 109644) | Marine microbial communities from the Central Pacific Ocean - Fk160115 155m metaG | ecosystem: Environmental > Aquatic > Marine > Oceanic > Photic zone | place: The Central Pacific Ocean...
GTAAAAAATCTATTTTCTAAACTTGGAATATTTTTATTGAGTTAAAATGCTAGACATTTCAATTATTAGATGCCTATCAGATAATTATAGTTATTTAATTAAGGATAAAAGAACAAATCTGGTGGGGGTTGTTGATCCATCTGAATTTAATCCTGTAAACCTAGAAATTAGCAAAACCTACAAGAAATTAGATTTTATTTTAAACACACACCACCATCATGATCATGTAGGAGGAAATATAGATTTAAAAAAAAAATATAATTCAAAGATTATCTGTTCTTCCTATGATGAAAAAAGAATTCCTGGTGTAGATATTAAAAAAAGTGACGGAGATCAATTCTCTTTGGGAGAAACCGATTTTAAAATTATACACATACCTGGTCACACCCTTGGTCACATTGCGTTCTATTCCCAAAAAAATAATTTAGTATTTACAGGCGACACCTTATTTTCTCTTGGATGTGGAAGAATTTTTGAAGGAACATTTGAACAAATGTTTGAATCTTTAGAAAAAATTAAAAAATTGCCAAAAAATACAATGATGTACTGTGGTCATGAATATACAAAAAAAAATGGACAATTTTGTATAGGCATTGATAGAGAAAATGAAAAGCTACAAGATAGAATTAAAAATATAGATAATAAAACTCAAAAAAATCTACCAACTATTCCTATAACTTTAGGTGAAGAATTGGAAACTAATATATTTTTAAGATGTGAAAATAAGAAAATAAAAAACAAACTCAAAATGAATAATGCCTCTAAATTGGAAGTTTTTACAAAATTGCGGAATTTAAAAGATCAATTTTAGCATCATTGAACTTGACTTGATAAAGTACGGGGTTATATTGCCTTAAATTTTAACAGAGGTTATTTTATGTCTTTTGCAGTAATAGAAACTGGCGGTAAACAGTACAAAGTGTCTGCTAGTAATATTCTTAAAGTTGAAAAACTAAATATCGAACAAGGAAAAAAAGTAGAATTTAAAAAAGTTTTACTCGTGAATGATGATAAAACTACAGAAGTTGGTAACCCAACAATTAGTGGAGCGGTAGTCGAAGGTTTGTTGCTTGAAAACATTAGAGACAGAAAGATATTGGTTTTTAAAAAAAGAAGAAGACAAAATTCAAGAAAAAGATACGGTCACAGACAACCTTTGTCTAAAATTCAAATTATAAAAATTTTATCTAAGAATGGAAAAATTGTCTCTGAAATGAAAAAAGATTCAATGAAATTATCTGGACAGCCAAAAGTTGCTAAAAAATTAATTGCTAAAAAAGAAAAAACTACTAAAAAAATAATAAAAAAAAAAAATAAAAAATAAAATTCTATGGCAACAAAAAAAGCAGGTGGATCATCGAAAAATGGACGAGATAGTGCGGGTCGCCGACTGGGTGTTAAAAGATATGGAGAACAGTTGGTTAAACCTGGAAATATCATAGTGCGTCAAAGAGGTACGAAAATCCATCCCGGTAACAATGTTGGTATGGGAAAAGATCACTCAATTTTTTCTTTAATTAGTGGGAAAGTAAAATTTAAAAAATCTAGATTAAACAGAACTCTTGTTTCTGTAGTTCCCAAATAAATTTAATTTAAAATAAACTCACTTAATAAAATGAAGTTTTTAGATCAAGCAAAGATTTATATTAAAGCTGGCAATGGCGGCTCAGGTTCTTCGAGTTTTAGAAGAGAAAAATATGTTGAATTTGGAGGGCCTGATGGAGGAGATGGTGGAAGTGGCGGATCCATTATTTTAGAATCGGAAAGAAACCTCAATACATTGGTTGATTTTAGATACAGACAACACTTCAAGGCAGAAAATGGAAAATCAGGAAGTAAAAAAAATAAAACAGGCGCAGGTGGAAAAAATTTAATTCTAAAGGTGCCTATTGGAACTCAAATATATGAAGAAGACAACAACACCCTAATCTATGATTTAACCAAAGATAAAGAAAAATTTGTGGTTGCTACAGGAGGAGAGGGTGGTTTAGGAAACACAAGGTTTAAGAGTTCTACAAATCGAGCACCAAGAAAAAAAACTGGTGGAAAACAGGGAGAAGAATTTTGGATATGGTTGCAATTAAAAGTCATTGCTGATGCAGGAATTATTGGACTTCCAAACGCAGGAAAGTCAAGCTTGTTATCTAAATGTACTAGGGCTAAGCCTAAAATAGCAAACTATCCTTTTACTACAATAAATCCAAATTTAGGTGTGTTGAGCATCAATCATAAAGAAATAGTTCTGGCTGATATTCCTGGTTTAATAGAAGGTTCACATAAGGGTGTTGGTTTAGGTGATAAATTTTTAAGACACATAGAAAGGTGCAAAGTACTAATCCATTTAATTGATATATCGGAAAAAGATATTACCGGAAACTATTTGAAAATAAGGAATGAATTGTCTAAATATGACAAAAAGATCTTAAAAAAAACAGAAATAATTGTCTTCAATAAATCAGATCTAATAAATATGAATTCCATTGATGGAAAATTAAAAAATTTTAAAAAGAAAATAAAAAAAAGTTTTGAAATAACCTCTTTAATTTCTAATCAAAATTTTGATAAGGTAAAAAAAATAATTTATAAAAAATGTACATAAACAAAGCCAAAAAAATTGTATTAAAAATTGGTTCTTCCAACCTGGTTGATAACAATGGAAAGCTAAAAGAAAAATGGTTAAAAAGTTTAGTTGCAGATATAGAAAAGTTAAGAAAAAGTGGTAAAGAATTTGTCATAGTATCGTCTGGCGCAATTGCTTTGGGTCAAAATTACTTAAAAGTTAAAAAAAAGAGACTAAAAATTGAAATGAGTCAAGCTCTAGCATCTATAGGGCAAATTCACTTGACCAATACTTATAGGGAGATGTTTCAAAAAAGAAAAATTAAGATTGGTCAAATTTTAATATCTCCGGATGATACCGAACAAAGAAGAAGAGCTATTAATATAAAAAGAACTTTTGAAAACCTGTTTAAGCTAGGAGCTATTCCTGTGGTTAATGAAAATGATACAACTGCTACTACCGAAATTAAATATGGAGATAACGACCGTTTAGCAGCTAGAGTAGCTCAAATAATTGGTGCGGATATTTTAATAAATTTTTCTGACGTAAATGGTCTATATGAATCTTCAAAAAACAAAAAAATTATCAAAGAAGTCAGAAATATTAATGATGAAATATATTCTTTTGTTGAAAATAAAAAAAATTCTTATGGTTCCGGAGGTATGAGCACAAAGCTAGATGCTGCAAAAATTTGTATGAATTCTGGGTGTCACATGGCTATAGCAAATGGAAAGTATATAAATCCTCTTGGCATATTAGTAAAAAAAAATATTTGCACTTGGTTCTTGCCAAAAGTATCAAGTCTTGATGCAAGAAAAAAATGGATCGTAAGCTCAATAGGCTCAAATGGAAAAATATATATCGATAATGGAGCTTCAAAAGCTCTCAAAAATGGAAAGAGTCTTTTGCCTGCAGGAATTATTAAAGTTGAAGGTAATTTTTTAAAGGGAGATAATATATTGATTGTAGATGAGAATGGAAAAGATTGTGCAAGAGGTATCACATCATTTACATCTGAAGAAATAAATAAAGTAAAAGGTCTTAAAAGTGATCAAATAGAAAACATCTTAGGATATTCTAGTAAATCAGAAATAATCCACAGGGATGATATGGTTAAATTATAATGAGCAAATATCTAAATAATATTGGTATCAAATCGAAAATTGCCTTCAAAAATCTTGCTAGAATAGATCTTAAAAAAAGAAACAGGGTTCTCGAAAGCTATAGTAAATCATTATCCAAAAATAAAAAAAAAATTATTAAAGAAAACCTTAAAGACATTAAAGCTTGTAAACGTAAAGATTTAATAGATAGATTGATAATAGATGAGAAAAAAATTGAAAATATTAGAAGTTCGATAAATCAAATTGTTAAATTTCAAGACCCACTTGGAAAAATAATTCAAAAATGGAAAAGACCAAATAATCTTATTATAAAAAAAGTTACGGTACCTATTGGTGTGATAGGAATTATTTATGAAAGCAGACCGAATGTTACCTGTGATGTATCGTCTTTGTGCCTAAAATCTGGCAATGTCGCTATTTTACGAGGGGGATCTGAGTCTTTTAATTCAAATAAAATTCTAGCAAATTTATTTAGAAATTCCCTTGAGAAAAATCGGATTGATAAAAATTGTATACAATTCATAGAAAACAAGAATAGAAAAATTGTAGATTATCTTTTATCTAAAATGTCAAATTATGTTGATGTTATCGTTCCAAGAGGAGGCAAAAATCTAGTAGCAAAAGTAAAAAAATTTTCTAATGTAAACGTTATTGGGCATTTAGAAGGTAATTGCCATGTTTATGTTGATAAGGACGCGGAATTACAAATGGCAAGGAAAATTGTTTTGAATTCTAAAATGAGAAGGACATCCATTTGCGGTGCTGCAGAAACTCTGCTCATCGATGATAAGTGTATAAAATCTCATGCCTTACCGATTATAAGAGAGCTAATTTTGTTAGGATGTGAAGTTGTTGTAGATAAAAAAATAAATAAGTTATTTCAAAATAGACTTAGATTAGCAAAAGAAATTGACTGGAAAACAGAATATTTGTCTCCAAAAATATCAATAAAAACTGTTAATGGAGTTAAAGATGCATTGTCCCATATTACAAAATATGGAACTATGCATACCGATTCTATTGTGACTAAAAATAAAAAAACTGCAAAAATTTTCTTAGATGGAGTAAACAGTGCAATAGCTATTCATAATGCTTCGACACAATTTGCTGATGGTGGAGAATTTGGTTTCGGAGGTGAAATTGGTATATCCACAAATAAGCTGCCTCCAAGAGGTCCTGTTGGAATCAATCAGCTGACTTCTTATAAATATATGGTCGAAGGTAAAGGAACCATTAGACCATAAATAATGAAGAAAAATAAAAATTTAAAAAAAAAGATTGGAATTTTTGGTGGTACCTTTGATCCTCCACACAAGGGTCATGTGCAAATAGCAAATTTTTCTTTAAAAAAACTACAATTGGACTATCTGATTTGGGCAATAACCAAAAAAAATCCTTTAAAAAAAAAACCAATACTTTCTTTAAAATCAAGAATTTTTCTTTCAAAAAAAATAATAAAAAATAATAAAAAAATAAAAATTAAAAGTTATGATAAGTATTTAAAATCAACTAAAACCATAGAATTACTTCAATTTTTAAAAAAAAAAAATAAAGGAGCAAAATTTTACTTTATAATGGGATCGGATAGTTTTCTTAAGTTTCATAAATGGGATGGTTGGAATAAATTTCAGAATATATGCAATATTGTCGTATTCTCCAGACGAGGCTATTTTAATAAGACATTTGTATGTAAAGCTTACAGATCTCTTAGAAAAGAAAAGGTGATATTTGTAAAGTCAAAAATAACAGACATTTCTTCTTCCAAAATAAGAAAAAATTACTTAGTATAGAAATAGTGGAGATTTCAAAGCTAAAAAAAATAATCGAAAAAACCCTAAATAAAAACAAAGCTAAAAATATTGTATCTGTAAATTTAAAAGGAAAAACTTCTATTGCGGACTATATGGTTATTGCTTCTGGAACTTCTTCAAAACACATTCAGGCTCTATCTGAAATTTTGTTAAAAGAATTAGAAAATAACGGTCTAGACAGGTGTAAAATAGAAGGAAGAACAAGTAGTGATTGGAAATTGATTGATGCTATCGATGTAATAGTCCATATTTTTCATCCAGATAAAAGAAAATTTTATGATTTAGAAAAAATGTGGTCACAAACAATTACAAAAGATAGGATAAGCGTATGAAAAAAATATTTGTTTTATTGCTTGTTGGTTTTTTTTATACAACAGTTGTTAATAGTAATACTGACAATAATGAATTGTATAAAAAGATAGATCTTTTCACAGAAGTCTTGGACAAAGTAAGAAAAGAATATGTTGACGAAGTTGATCAGTCAAAATTGATTGATGATGCCATAAATGGAGCCTTGCAATCCTTAGATCCCTATTCTGGTTACATGGATTCGGAACTTTTTGAAAGTATGGAAACAGATACCAGAGGAGAATTCGGAGGCCTTGGAATTGAAGTTGGCATGGAAGCTGGTGTTGTAAAAGTAGTAGCTCCAATAGACGGAACTCCAGCTTCAAAGGCTGGTGTAAAAGCTGGAGACTATATTATAAAAATAGATGGTAAACAAGTTCAGGGAAAATCCTTAATGGAAGCAGTTAAACTAATGAGGGGACCAGTTGGTTCGACTATAGATTTAACTATTAGAAGAAAAGGGGTAAAAAAAGCAATCAGTAAAACTATCAAAAGGGAAATAATTGAGATTAAATCAGTTGATTCTAAAATTTTAAAAAAAAATATTGGTTATTTAAGACTAACGGCATTTAACAATAACAGCAGCAAACAACTGGTAGATCAAATTAAAAATATTGAAAGTAAAGAAAAAACCTTAGGGTATATTCTTGATTTAAGAAATAATCCTGGCGGATTATTGAACCAAGCAATAAATGTAACTGATTTTTTTCTGAATGAAGGAGAAATTGTGTCTACAAGAGGAAGAAAGTCAAACGAGAATAGACGCTTTTTTGCGAAAAAAGGTGACAAAGTAAAAGGCAAACCATTGATAGTTTTAATCAATAATGGCTCAGCATCTGCGTCTGAAATAGTTGCGGGCGCACTTAAAGATCATAAGAGAGCGATTATTTTAGGAAGTAGAACGTATGGAAAAGGATCTGTCCAATCAATAATACCTTTAAGGAATGGTGGTGGAATTAGAATTACTATTTCTAAATATTATTTGCCTTCTGGAAAATCTATTTCTGAAGTTGGCGTTATACCAGATATTTTTGTAGATGATGATTCTGATGATTTTGAAATTAATACTGAAACAGATAGTCAATTAAATTACGCCCTAAAACTTTTAACCACCTAAATGAATAAAAGTACATTGCCATTAAGAACTGGCGTTGGTGTCGTAGTATTAAACAAATATAATAAAGTTTTTGTAGGCAAAAGAAAAGATAATCCAGAAAAATATTGGCAAATGCCTCAGGGAGGAGTAGATGAAGGAGAAAATTATATTGATGCCATGAAAAGAGAACTGTCAGAGGAGACTAGCATAAAAAATATAGAAATTTTAAAAGAAATAGATGAATGGACTAAATATGAGCTTCCCAATTATCTTTTAGGAAAAATTTGGAAAGGTAAATATAGAGGACAAAAACAAAAATGGTTTATAGTAAGATTCTTAGGAAAAGACGAAGAAATTAATTTGAAAACAAACCGTCCTGAGTTTATCGAATGGAAGTGGATAGAGGTAGAGAGTCTTCCTAGTGTAATCGTTCATTTTAAAAAAAAACTCTATGAAAGTCTTTTGCCTGAAATTAGAACAATTATTGATTAATTTTTGATAAAGTATCTAGTTTGTGAGAAACCATGTATCTTGTCTTATCATCTAACTGATCTTTATTTAATTGATTTTTGCTTTCTTCAATGATTTTAGAAATACTTTCGTTAGTTAGTGAGTCCAATAATATAATTGTAGATGACAATATTATTAGTGTATTATTTGAAAATTCTACAGTTCCTTCCTCAAGAAAATATTTTGTTTCTTTGGCGCCATAAACTTTGACAATACCAGGTCTCAAAAAGGTTATTAAAGGTATATGATCTGACAGAACAGTCATTTCACCTTCAAACGAAGGTATTGTTACCGAACTTGCTTTCTCAGTTAGTAAAATTTTTTCTGGTGATATAATTTCTAAATTAAAATTTTGTTCCATTTAGGCTGCTGCCTCTTTTGCCATTTTTTCTGCTTTGGCTATAACTTCCTCAATTGTTCCAACCATATAGAATGCTGCTTCCGGTAGATGATCGTACTCTCCTTTACAAATTGCATCAAAACTTTTAATAGTTGAATCTAAGTTAACTAACTTTCCAGGAGTTCCCGTAAAAACCTCTGCTACGAAAAATGGCTGAGACAAGAATCTTTGTATTTTTCTAGCTCTAGCTACTGTTAGCTTGTCTTCCTCTGAAAGTTCATCCATACCAAGAATGGCTATAATGTCTTGGAGAGATTTGTAGGTTTGTAAAATTTTTTGCACTTCTCTTGCAACTCTGTAATGTTCTTCACCAACAATTCTTGGATCTAAAATTCTTGAAGTAGAATCTAGCGGATCAACGGCAGGATAAATTCCAAGTTCTGCAATCTGTCTTGAAAGAACTGTTGTTGCATCCAGGTGAGAAAAGGATGTTGCGGGAGCTGGATCTGTTAGATCGTCTGCAGGAACATATATTGCCTGCACTGATGTAATTGAGCCTTTCCCTGTCGTTGTAATTCTTTCTTGTAAATTACCCATATCTGTAGCTAACGTCGGTTGATATCCTACTGCAGAAGGTATTCTTCCTAGTAAAGCAGAAACTTCTGAACCAGCTTGTGTAAATCTAAAAATATTATCAACAAAGAATAAAACATCTTGTCCTTCTTTATCTCTGAAATATTCTGCAACTGTTAATCCGGTCAAACCTACCCTTGCTCTTGCACCTGGCGGTTCGTTCATTTGTCCATACACAAGTGCAGCTTTTGAACCTTTTCCGTCTGGCTTAATAACTCCTGATTCGATCATCTCGTGATAAAGATCGTTTCCTTCCCGTGTTCTTTCGCCAACGCCGGCAAATACTGAAAACCCTCCATGAGCTTTTGCAATATTATTAATTAATTCCATAATAATAACTGTTTTTCCAACTCCAGCTCCACCAAATAATCCTATTTTTCCACCTTTTGAGTATGGGGCTAAAAGATCAATAACTTTAATTCCCGTTTCTAAAATTTCTGTTTCAGTTGATTGATCGGTAAACTTAGGAGCTTCTCTGTGTATTGGCCACTTCTCTTTTGTTTTAATTTCTCCCTTTTGATCAATTGGCTGACCTATAACATTTATTATTCTTCCTAAAGTTTCCGGTCCCACAGGAACACTTATAGGTGCTCCGGTATTTTTAACTAGATCTCCTCTCTTTAATCCCTCTGTACTATCCATCGCTATAGTTCTTACGCTGTTTTCTCCTAAATGTTGTGCAACTTCCAGTACCAACTTGTTTCCAGAATTATCAACTTCCAAAGCAGTTAATATTTCAGGCAGAACATCTTCGAACTGAACATCAACTACAGCTCCAATTACTTGAATAATTTTTCCATTCTTGCTCATATTATAAACTTTCCGCTCCTGATATTATTTCAATTAATTCTTTTGTAATAGCTGCTTGTCTGCTTCTGTTATAATTAATAGTTAATCTGTCCACCAAATCTCCTGCGTTTCTTGTCGCATTATCCATTGCAGTCATTCTTGATCCCTGTTCGCTTGCAGAATTTTCTAAAAAAGCCTTATATATTTGGGTAGAAATATTTTTGGGTAATAAATCATCGAGAATCTCATCTTCCTCGGGTTCGAACTCATAAGATGATGATTCTTCCTTTTTTGTAACATCATCTTTTTTTGCAGGAATTACCTGCTGTTTTTTCGGTATCTGAGAAATAACGTTTTTAAATTTATTGAAAAATATTACACATTTATCAAACTCTTTATCTTGAAATAATTTCACTATTTCTTTTCCGATAACTTCTGCATCTTCAAAAGATAATTTTTTTTTGTCTTTGAAGTTAATTTTTTTAATGATGTATTTTCCATAATCTCTTTTTAGTTGATCAAGACCTTTTGTTCCAACTGTTATAATTTTTAAATTTTTAGAAGTTTTAATAATTTCATTAAAATAGTTCTTTGCTAATTTACATATATTTGTATTAAATCCTCCACAAAGACCTCTGTCTGCTGTCATTACAACACATAGATGGGTCTTGTCCTCTCCAGTTCCCACCAAAAGCTTTGGTGCATTTGATGGATCACTGATTGCTTTGCTCAAATTCTGAATAATAACGTCCATTTTATCACTATAAGGTCTTCCTTTTTCAGCCATCTCTTGTGCTCTACGAAGTTTTGCTGCTGCTACCATTTTCATAGCTTTTGTAATTTTTTGAGTAGATTTAACACTAGAAATTCTTTTTCTTAAATCATCAAGACTTGGCATTATTTTTTTTCAAAATTTGATTTTTTATAATTAACTATAAGGTCAGATAAAAGTTTTTCTGTATTTTCCTCTATCTTTCCACTTTTCTGAATGGATTCCAGTATTTCTGGTTTTTCATTTTTTATTAATTCTAACAACCCTTTTTCGAAAGAACGAATTTGATTATTATCAATAGTATCTAGATATCCTTTAACACCAGAATAAACTGAAACTACCTGCTCTGCTACTGTCATAGGACTATACTGATCTTGCTTTAAAAGTTCTGTAAGTTTAGATCCTCTGTTTAAAAGTTTTTGCGTTGAAGCATCTAGATCAGATCCAAATTGTGCAAATGCTGCCATCTCACGATACTGTGCCAATTCAAGTTTAATTGAGCCAGCTACTTTTTTCATCGCTTTAGTTTGGGCAGCTGAACCAACCCTAGAAACAGAAAGACCAACATTCACTGCGGGTCTTATTCCTTGATTAAATAGTTCTGTCTCCAAAAAGATTTGGCCGTCTGTAATTGAAATAACATTTGTGGGTATATAGGCCGAAACATCTCCCGCTTGGGTTTCTATTATTGGTAAAGCCGTAAGTTAACCTCCTCCGTTATCATCGTTAAGTTTAGCGGCACGTTCAAGTAATCTACTATGTAAGTAAAAAACATCACCCGGATAGGCTTCTCTTCCTGGAGGTCTTCTTAATAAAAGAGACATTTGCCTATAAGCAACCGCTTGTTTTGATAAATCATCATAAATAATTAAAGCATGCATTCCATTGTCCCTAAAAAATTCACCAAAAGTACAACCGGTGTAAGGCGCTAAAAATTGTAATGGAGCAGGATCAGATGCCGTTGCTGCGACAACAATAGTGTAATCCATTGCTCCAGCATCTTGTAAAGTTTTAACAATTTGTGCAACGGTTGATCTTTTTTGACCTATTGCAACATAAATACAATAAAGTTTCTTTTTCTCGTCGTTAGACTCATTAACTTTTTTTTGATTAATTATTGTATCAATGGCTACCGCTGTTTTTCCCGTCTGTCTGTCACCAATAATTAACTCTCGTTGTCCTCTTCCAATTGGAATTAGACTATCAATAGCTTTTAAACCTGTTTGCATTGGCTCACTAACCGATTTTCTTGGAATTATTCCTGGGGCCTTAACCTCAACTCTTTTTCTTTTAAGACTTTTCTTAAGATTTTCTTTGCCATCAATTGGATTTCCCAATGCGTCAACTACTCTTCCAAGTAATTCTTTACCTACTGGAACGTCAACAATCGAACCAGTTCTTTTAACGGTATCTCCTTCTTTGATTGATCTATCATCGCCAAAAATTACAATTCCTACATTGTCGCTTTCTAAATTTAGCGCCATACCTTTGGATCCATCTTGAAACTCCACCATTTCTCCAGCCTGAACATTATCGAGTCCATATACTCTTGCAATTCCATCGCCAACAGAAAGAACTTTTCCAATTTCAGATACTTCTGCTTTGTCTCCTAAGTTTTTTATCTGCTCTTTTAAAATTTTCGTTATTTCAGAAGGATTTATGTCCATATTAAGTCTCCATCATCGCTTTCCTATATTTTCCTAATTTGTTTTTTATGGACGTATCGATCATTAGACTGCCAACTTGAATAACAATTCCTCCGATTAAACTTTCGTCTACTTTAAATTTTAGTTTAATTGAACTTTTAATATTTGCTGAAATTTCCTTCTCTATATCCAAGATTGTCTTATCGTCAATTTTCTTTGATGAAATTAAGTTTGCACTTATTTCTCCTCTCTTATGAGAAATTAATTTTAAAAATTCTTCTATAATATTATCCAAAAAAAAGATTCTTTTTTTTATTATTAATATTGAAAAGAAATTTTTAATAATTTTATTGAAATTCATAAGACCTAATATTTTTTCAAATACTTTCTTTTGATTTTCCACTGAATGTGTTGGGTTTTTAACAAAATTTTTTAAATTCTCATTAGAATTATAAATTCTCATAAATGAATTTAAGCTTGATGCAAACTCTTCGGTTTGATTTCTTTCTTTAGAGAGTTCGTATAACGCTAGCGCGTATCTCTGAGATATTCCTGTCGAAAAAGATTTGTTTTTGCTCAATGTTTGTTCCTTATGCCGATTTGATTAAAGAATTTATGGGATTTCGTATCATAGGAAAATGCTCTGTTCAAGTGCGATTGGAACGCGTATTAGCTAAAATTTAGTGGATCAACATCAACTGTAAGTTTTATTTTTTTTGAAAGATTTATTTTTTTAAGTATTTTGGCAACTTCTTTTTGAATAAAAAGATTGCTCTTTGATCTTAGCAATAATCTTGTTCTGTATTTGTTTTTTATTTTAAA
>Ga0163108_10002846_pt1 | contig 12451 bp, 13 predicted proteins | sample Fk1155metaG_FD_109644 | JGI IMG/M metagenome (GOLD analysis project Ga0163108, IMG submission 109644) | Marine microbial communities from the Central Pacific Ocean - Fk160115 155m metaG | ecosystem: Environmental > Aquatic > Marine > Oceanic > Photic zone | place: The Central Pacific Ocean...
AACGGCGATCCGTCCTTTGTAACGAGGATCAAACAGCATCTCCCAGGATTCTTCTTTACCCTGAAGGTCAACAAGATCGGTACGATAAGTAATTGAGGTGGCACCCCAGTCAAAAGGCATAAACCACTGCCCTGCATCATCATTGCTGCCTTGCAGGTTTACCAGAGTGCCAAAAAGATCTCCGTAGTGTTCCAGACGCCCTGTATCCATCGCCTGAAACATGCCCGAGTCTTTCCATCGTGGTACGTCGTTAGAGCAGGGATGCGTAATATCAACCACAAAGCCCGCTTTCATCTTGGTAAAGCCTTCCTCGGCATCACCGTACGTGACGTAGTTTGGCGGTCCACCATGCTTGGCGATATAGGGGGCAAACATGCCGTCATCGTCATAACCTCCCCAGGTGAAGTAGGTCGCGTTATCTGCCGCAACCGCTGAGCGAATTCCTAAAGGCATTGCGCCGACGGCGACACCCATGGCGCCCAATGCTTTTAGCGCCTGTCGGCGTGTGACTTGTCCATCTCGAAGACGGGCAATAAATTCATTGCTTTTTTTCATTAGTGTCCTCCTTTAGTTCAGACGAATTCCAAGATTGCTCTCAAATCAGGCAACTAGCTCCTCAACGAGGCTAATCGAAACCACCGGTGCTGTCTAGCACTGCCACCCTCATAAACCCACAGCAGTTACAATTGCGCTCCTCATGCAACTGTCTCACCCAGAAATATTCAAGGCTTATGACATCAGAGGCGTCGTCGGTCAGTCTCTGACCCTCGAAATCGTTGAGCAGATCGGCCGGGCGATCGGAACGGAGGCGCTGATTGCGGGTGACAGCGCTGTGGTGGTCGGCCGCGATGGCCGTATCTCCGGCCCTGGAATTGCTTCGGCTTTGATGGACGGCATCTGCGCTGTCGGGTGCAATACCGTCGATATCGGCATGGTTCCCACGCCGTTTACCTACTTTGCCACCCACGAACTCGGAATTGGCTCTGCAGTATCGGTCACCGGCAGTCATAACCCGCCCGATTACAACGGGCTCAAAGTCATGATCGGTACTCACACCCTCGCTGCAGAGCGTATTCAGGCCCTGCGAGAACGAATAGCAACGCAGGATTTCTCAAAAGGTACTGGCCAGCGCCAGTCCCACGAGATCGTGCCGGCCTACATTGATCGTGTTGTCGGCGATATCAAGCTGGATCGACCGCTTCGGATCGTGACCGACTGCGGCAACGGGGTTGCCGGGATGGCTGCCCCTGGGTTATTACGCAAAATCGGCTGTGAGGTAAGCGAACTTTTCAGCGAGGTCGATGGCAACTTTCCCAATCATCATCCGGACCCCAGTGTGGCAGAAAATCTCACCGCCCTGATTGAAACGGTGCAAAGGCAAAACGCGGACCTTGGTCTGGCCTTCGACGGCGACGGCGATCGTCTGGGTGTGGTGTCCGGGTCGGGGCAGATCATCTGGCCCGACCGACAGATGATCCTTTTTGCTGAAGATATTCTCTCGCGTAATCCCGGCGCACAGATCGTTTACGACGTCAAATGCTCACGATTATTACCTAGAGCGATTGAAAACGCAGGTGGCAGGCCTTTGATGTGGAAAACCGGCCACTCGTTCATCAAAGGCAAGATTCGGGAAACCGGTGCAGCACTGGGAGGCGAGATGAGCGGACACCTGTTCTTCGGGGAACGCTGGTACGGCTTCGATGACGCTATCTATGCTGCGGCACGACTGTGCGAGTTATTATCCCGGCGCAGCGAGTCGCCCAGCGAGGTGTTCTCGCAAATCCCAGATACAGTCAATACTCCGGAATTGCGCCTGGAAATGAATGAAGAGGAGCACCACCAACTTATCTTTGAACTGGTGGCACAGGGTAAATTTGAAGGTGGCCGAACCTGTGAGATCGACGGCATTCGTGTGGACTTCGATGATGGCTTTGGCCTCGCTCGCGCTTCCAATACCACAGCTACTGTCATCTTGCGTTTTGAGGCCGATACCCAAGAAGGCCTCGAGCGTATCCAGACCTGTTATCGCGAACAGATTCTCGCCTTAAGGCCAAAAATTCAACTTCCCTTCTGATTCTCGCCGATAGATGTTTCGCTGTTACTCGTGACCAATCAGGCGAGCCTCAGGGATTTTCTGGCGTAAGCTTTCCGCCAGTGTTGCAATCAGACCGAATTCAGGAATCAGCGTTACCCACAACAGGTTAAGAGGAACGTTGAGATCAGCAAACACCACCTGCTGGTATTGCCTCAACACGGCCTGAAGCCCCGCGACCCGATCGCCAAAATCAGTTCGCGACAGATCGCGAAGACCGGGAATCAGCATCATGAAATCGCTATACGCGACACCGTCCTCGTCGCGCGTGGGTGCGCGGGTATAAAGTGGCCCGCTTGCGCTAAGCGCCAGCTTATCGGCCTGGCGAATCTGTAGTTTCATCTATTCCAATCAACCATCAGATGCACTCCCGGGAAAGCATCATTCATGGATAACCTCAATGGCCGTAGGACGCTTGTATCCACGCGGCAATGCACGGCCCCGTTGTGCCCGGGCACCGATAAAATTCTCAACATCGGAAGGCTTAAGACGCATATGCTGTTTGCCGGCGTATAACTGCAGGCTATCCCCTTCACGGAAAACAGCAATACCGGCCAACTTCTCTTCGCCGGATTTGTAGCGAGAAGCCGGAATATTAACCAGCTTGACCCCTTTGCCACGCGAAAGCAGGGGCAATTCGGCCAGTGGGAAAATCAGCAAACGACCACTGTCAGTGATGGCGCACACCCAATCATCTTCATAGTCAAACACCCGTTGGGGAGATAGTACTCCGGCACCGCGGGCGCTCAACACGGCTTTGCCTGACTTGTTGCGTGTTAGCAGTTCCTCGAAGGTGGCAACGAAACCGTAGCCGGCATCTGAGGCCAGCAGATAACGGCTATCGTTGTCACCGATCATAACGCCGCAAAAACTCGCGCCCGCTGGAGTCTTGAGCTGCTTACCGACAGGCTCACCCATGCCCCGGGCGGAAGGCAACTCATGAGAGCGCAGGCCGTATACCCGGCCCGTGGAGTCAATACATAACAGCGGCTGGTTGGTCCGGCCAGTACCCGAGTGCAGGTACCCGTCCTCAGCTCGGTAGGATAACTCACGGGGATTAACCTCGGTACCCTTGGCTGCGCGGATCCAGCCCTTGCGTGACAACACCACGGTAATCGGCTCGGCCGGAATCAGCGCAGTTTCACTCAGCGCCTGGGCGGCCTCACGTTCAACCAGGGGCGAACGTCGCTCATCGCCGAAATCCTCAGCATCAGCCAGTAATTCCTCGCGGACCACCTTCTTCAAGCGATCGCGTGATTTGAGGATCTTCTGCAGCTCGGTCTTTTCCCGGGTCAGTTCGTGCTGCTCGCTATTTATTTTCATCTCCTCAAGGCGGGCAAGATGACGCAACTTCAATTCGAGGATTGACTCAGCCTGGGTATCGCTCAGTTTGAAGCGTTTCATTAATGCCTGCTTGGGCTTTTCTTCTTCTCGAATAATACGGATGACCGCATCGATATTCAGGTAGACAATCAGCAGGCCATCAAGCACATGCAGCCGCTTAAGCACCCGTTCGAGACGAAACTCAAGCCGTCGTTTGACAGTGGCAAGCCGAAAATTCAGCCATTCCTTTAGCAATGACTTGAGATCGAAGACACGAGGTCGCCCATCGAGTCCGATGATATTCATGTTAACCCGGTGACTCTGCTCAAGCGCTGTTGTGGCAAACAGGTGATCCATCAGAGCCTCGCGATCAACTCGGTTGGAGCGTGGCTCGATAACCAGCCGGGTAGGGTTCTGGTGATCTGATTCATCGCGGATGTCATCGACGATCGGCAGTTTCTTGGCTGTCATCTGCGCGGCAACCTGCTCTATCACCCGCTCGCCAGATACCTGGTAGGGCAGCGCACTGACAACGATGTTGCCTGCCTCTTCCTCCCAGACAGCCCGCTGGCGAATCGAGCCATAACCTGTACGGTAGATTTGTCGGATTTCATCAGATGGGGTGATAATCTCAGCGGCGGTTGGAAAGTCCGGTCCGTGGATATGCTCGCACAATTGCTCAATGCTGGTGCGGCTATTGCCTAACAAGCGAATACAGGCCGTGACCACCTCACGCAGGTTGTGCGGCAGAATATCTGTTGCCATGCCAACGGCTATTCCCGAACTGCCGTTGAGTAACACGTTCGGCAACCGCGCTGGCAAGAACTTCGGCTCGTGCAAAGTGCCATCGAAGTTAAGACCCCACTCTACGGTACCCTGCCCCAATTCCGACAGTAGCATTTCTGCAAAACGCGAAAGCCGGGCCTCGGTATAACGCATCGCGGCGAAGGATCGGGGATCATCCTGAGAGCCCCAGTTACCCTGACCATCTACCAGCGGATAGCGAAAACTGAACCATTGCGCCATCAGCACCATAGCCTCGTAACACGCGCTATCGCCATGCGGGTGAAATTTGCCGAGCACGTCACCCACTGTCCGGGCAGACTTCTTGTACTTCGTCGTAGCGGCCAGTCCGAGTTCGGACATCGCGTAAACAATCCGCCGCTGTACCGGCTTGAGGCCATCAGTCAAGTGGGGTAGCGCCCGATCCAGAACTACATACATTGAGTAGTTGAGATAGGAGCGCTCGGTAAAATCTGCCACAGAGACCGTTTCCAACTTGCGCTGGATCGGACTTTTTACCCCAAGCGCAGATCGGGATTTTTTTCGTGTCGTGGTGCGGCGGGTATTAGGTGTCATAGCAAAGCTCGAACATGGCTGTGGCAGAATGTGCGGACCACAACAGACGTCCGCCTCTTTGGCGAGATTATAGTCATCCGCAGCTTTGGACTTTGTTTGCAATGGAAGATAACAAGATTCCACTTCGCCTGGCTGACGGTTCAGCGCCGATGACGGCTGAGGCATTGCTGGACCAGTTACGCTCACTTGGCATCAGTGTGCCGACAATCGACCACTCACCGATGTTTACCGTTAAGGACAGCAAGGCCATGCGCGTTACTCCGGGCGGCGCTGGTGATATTAAAAACCTATTCGTACGCAACAAAAAGGGGCAAATGTGGCTGATTACCTGCCAGGAAGACCGGCAAATCGACCTAAAGGCGCTTGCTACGGCCCTGGGTGCCGGGCGATTCTCCTTTGCTTCGCACCAACGTCTGATGCTCTACCTCGGGGTCGCTCCTGGCGCTGTCTCGCCACTAGCCCTGGTCAATGATCGGCAGCAATCGGTCACGTTCGTTATTGATAACGCCCTTTTAGCCTGTGGGGCTATCTACCTGCACCCACTGGACAATACCCGGACCACCACCATGGCAACCTGCGATCTGCTGGATTTTATCGCCCAGACCGGACACCCTGCGCAGACAATCACTTTTGATTCAGATGGCGTACACTGCAACGACCCCTTTTCTGGAGAAGCCCGTTAATGAATTTTGACCCGACCCAAATGAGTTTGGCGGCCATTGCCCGCGCATTGCGCAACGGAACCGTGCGCGCGGCCGCTCTGGTTGAAGCCTGCATCGAGAAACGCGATCCATCACTTGACGCCTATCGGGAGTGGCAGCCCGAACTCGCCCGCCAACAGGCGCACAAAGCAGACGCTGCATTTGCCCAAGCCAAGGATCTGGGAACACTGCAAGGGATCCCGGTGTCGGTTAAGGATCTTTATGCGGTAAATCAGATGGATATCTTTGCCGGCTCGCCCACAGCCCTGCCCTTATTGTGGCAAACCGAAGGCGCTGTGATTGGAACCCTGCGGGCACAACATGCGGTATTTACTGGAAAAACTCACACGGTTGAATTTGCCTTCGGCGGACTGGGTGTCAATACACACTGGGGAACGCCACGCAACCCGTGGGATGCGCAAACACACCGTGTACCGGGAGGCTCCAGCAGTGGCGCGGGGGTAAGCCTGTGCGAGGGTTCGGCGCTACTGGCTCTGGGTACCGATACAGCCGGCTCGGTTCGCATACCCGCCAGCATGACAGGCAACGTGGGTCTTAAAACCAGTTACGGGCGATGGCCAATCAATGGCATCTTCCCGTTGAGTCCAACTCTGGACACTGCGGGAACCCTGACTCGGGATGTTGCTGATGCGGTGACTGCCTTTGCAGCAATAGATCCCCACCAGCGCAGTTACGGCCCCCGCCTATCGCGGGAAGTATCTCAATGCAGTGCCAGTGATTTCTGCATTGGTACCGGAGAGGTGGCATTGTGGTCAGACTGTGATGAGGGCATCGCAGAGACAGTACAGGTGGCATTGACCGAGTTGGCGGATGCAGGCGTACGTATCATAGAAACGCCACTGCCCGAGGCTACGGCTGCCATCGAACTGCTCAAAGTCGGCAGCGTCGTTTCGGCAGAGATTGATGAACTGCTTTCATCCACTCTGGTGCCGTGGCGTGAAACCCTTGATCCTGTCGTGTCATCTCGCATCCGTGATGGCGGCTCGATCAGTGCCACTGAATATCTGCAGCGCCGTCGCAGACTGCGTGAACTCAGTAGCAGCGCCGCTCAACGGTTTACAGATTGCCAGGTCATGGTCAGCCCAACCGTCGCGATTTCGCCGCCTGCCCTGGAAGAGGTACTGGCCGTCGAACGGTACCGGCCCAACAACATTGCCGCCTTACGCAATACCTGCCCCGCCAACTACCTTAGCCTGTGTGCGATCACCATCCCGGTGGGACTCGATGCCCATGGTATGCCGGTAGGCATGCAGTTGATGGCACCGCACAGTCATGAGGAACAATTGCTGGCTATCGCCACCTGTATTGAAGCGATACTGGGCTCAGGTCGAGAGCGCCTCGGTACGCCACCCCTGCCCGTACACCATTCGCCTTAGGCCATGGTCCAAGCGCAGCAGCCGACCCGGGTTCGCACTGACGCAAAAGAGTCGATCAGTCACGGGTACCTGAAAGTTCTCCGGTACGCTCTTCGTCACGAGAAATACGCCGGTGGCTGGACCGATACCCTGACACGCGAAGTTATGGATCGGGGTGGGGTTGCCGCCGTCCTGCCTTTTGATCCGGTACGCCAGGAGGTGGTGCTGGTGGAGCAGTTCCGGGTGGGAGCCTGGGCTAGCGGGTGGCCAACCCCGTGGCTGTTGGAGTGCGTTGCTGGAGTGATCGAGGATGGTGAAAGCGCTGGTGAGATGGTACGTCGTGAGGCGCTTGAGGAAGCTGGGTGCGAACTGGTGGAACTGGAGCTGATTGCCCGCTACTTCTCCTCGCCCGGGGCCTGCTCAGAGATGGTCGATCTTTTTTGTGGCCGTGTCGACAGTACAGCACTCGGCGGCATTCACGGCCTGGCTGACGAAGGCGAGGACATTCTTGCCCGGGTCTGGCCGTTAACCGATGCCTTGGCGTTACTCGATACCGGCCAGATCAGCAACAGTATGACGCTGATTGCATTGCAGTGGCTGACCCTGAACCATCAACGTGTGACGGATGAGTGGCTGCGGCACGACTGAGCCACTACGATGTCATTTACAGTGTTAGATCCGGCGGCGCAGAAGTGACAGCCTTGTCTATTGCAATAGCGGTCGGCACATCGCGGACCCATTCGTAATAGATGCCCTTGATATTACTGATAACGACGCCGCCATTCTCCATCCGTCTCAGCCCGGCGTCATGATGCGGCCAGGGCGAGGCAGTCGCATCATCGGCAACCCAGACCTGGTAGCCGGCATCCCGTAGGTCTATGGCGGATTGGGCAATGCACACATCAGTCTCCTGGCCCACAAGCACTACGTCAGTTTTGCCTAAGGCCTCTATCGCTTCACGGATATCGTGCTGTCCATACAGACTGAAAACCATCTTGTTGAAAACACTCTGGCCGGGCGGCAGAAGGTTTTTGAGCAATGGCAATAATTCGACGGTGTCGGATACGTCCTCTGCGGTTGCGACTATGGGAATTTCAAGGGCTATGGCAACTTGCATGATCCAGGCAATACGCGCCACTAGCGGCTCACGCTCGTGCAGTGCCAATTTCGAGAGGAAACTATCCTGCACATCCACAACCACCAAAACGCTATTGGCGCGTTCAATCAGCGGCATGCTATTTCTTCCGTTGAATCAACGGTCACTCAGTAAAGAAATCAGACTCGAGGTATCCCAACGCCCGCTCCCGCGCGCCTGCAGCTGTGCATAGAATTGATCGACCAGTGCGGTAACCGGCAGCCGGGCACCTGCACGGCGCGCCTCACCAAGGCATAAACCGAGATCCTTGCGCATCCAGTCGACCGCAAAACCAAAATCGAATTCATTACGGTTCATAGTCACGCCTCGGTTCTCCATCTGCCATGACTGGGCCGCCCCTTTGGAGATCACATCCAAAACCTGCTCAACATCCAGCTCACAGCGTCGGGCAAAATCCAGGCCTTCCGACAGGCCCTGCACCAAGCCCGCTATGCAGATCTGATTCACCATTTTGGTCAACTGGCCGCTACCTGCCGGACCCATCAACCCCACAGCACGAGCATAGCTGTCGATGACTGGCCGGGCACGTTCGAAAATTTCTGAATCGCCGCCAACCATTACCGTGAGCGCCCCATTCTCGGCCCCGGCCTGGCCGCCCGATACCGGAGCATCCAGAAAATCAAAGCCTCGAGTACGGCCAGCTTCGGCCAACTCCCGGGCCAATTGGGCAGACGCCGTGGTGTGATCAACAAAAATACTACCAGCCTGCATAGTCGAGAATGCGCCGTCGGGTCCGGTACTGATTGAACGAACATCATCATCATTTCCCACGCAGGCGAAAACCAACTGGGCACCAGCGGCAGCTTGTGCCGGGGTGGTGGCGGTCTTTCCGCCATGCTGGGCCACCCAATCTTGCGCTTTTTGGCTGGTGCGGTTAAATACAGTTACCTCGTAGCCACAACGTGCGAGATGCCCCGCCATGGGGTAGCCCATTACCCCTAAACCAATGAAGGCCACGCTATTGAACCTTTCCTTGTCCGAATTTTGCGACATCTAAAAACCTCCCATGGAAAACTGGCCCCGCCAATCATCATTGAAATAAGGAAACTACCCTGATGCTACCTACCAAACTGATTGTAAATAAGGCAATAACAAACGATGCTCAAATTCTGGCGCAGTTTAACATCGCCATGGCTCGTGAGACCGAGGACCTTAAGCTAGACTTACCGACCGTACTGGCTGGGGTCCACGGGGTTCTTGAAGAGAGCGCTCACGGCTTCTATCTTGTCGCCCACCTGGCCGGAGAAGTGGTTGGCGCACTACTGATCACCTACGAATGGAGCGACTGGCGCAATGGTAGGTTGTGGTGGATTCAAAGTGTTTATGTCCTGCCACAACGGCGCAGCCAAGGCGTATTCCGCGCCCTGTATCAGCATGTGAATGAACTCGCACAACAGACTCCTGGTACACGCGGTATCAGGTTGTACGTGGAAAAAGATAACCACACTGCCCAGGCTGTGTATCAGAATCTTGGTATGTCACAAACAGCTTACCGGGTATTCGAGAGCACTTTTTGATTCTGAGACAGACCGCTGTGGCAGTATAATTGCGCCACTACGGCCCCGATACGGTATTTGAGCCGCCCAGGCTCGATGCAGGGCTGGACCCTGGTGACAACCATGAATCCCCAAGAACAGGAACGTTACAGCCGGCAGATAAAATTACCTCAGGTCGGCAACCACGGGCAACAGCGGCTACTGGACGCTCAGGCACTGATCATAGGCATGGGTGGACTGGGCTCACCAGTTGCCTTGTACCTTGCCAGCGCAGGTATTGGACGGTTAACCATCACTGATTTCGACCGGGTTGATGAATCTAACCTGCAGCGCCAGGTCATCCACAGACAGGAGATGATTGGCGAACTAAAGGCCGAGTCGGCACGGGATGCAATCGAACAACTTAACCCAGGCTGTATGGTTGAGGCTCTGGACTATGAGTTGGATGGGGAAGAGCTTTTAGAGCGGGTGCGCAACGCCGATGTAGTCGTTGATTGCACCGATAACTTTCCCTCGCGTTTTGAACTCAACAACGCCAGCCTGGCAACAGGCACACCGCTGGTCTCAGGCGCCGCTATTCGCTGGGAAGGCCAAGTGGCCACATTTCATCCACGCGACCCGAAAAGCCCCTGCTACCGCTGCCTCTACCCCGATACCGGGATTGAAACTGCCACTTGTGCAATGGAAGGTGTCATTGCACCGATCGTTGGAGTTATCGGCACACTTCAGGCTCTGGAAACACTGAACGTGCTGCTTGAGACCGGCAAAGGCCTCAGCGGCCGGGTCATGGTGTTTGATGGGATTGCTATGGAATGGCAGACGATCAACCTGCCACGAAACCCTGATTGCCCCGCCTGCACACAGCGCCCAACCTACTGAGAACCGCCGGTATTAGCCGCCGATGTGTGACATTTCAACCTTCGGCCGCGCGGCTGAGTCAGCCATGAACTGGCTGCGTAACTCTGAATAACGATCCGTCCGCGGCTGCCAGATCTCACTTAAGCGGCGTAGTAGTTGAGCGTCGCTGGCTCCGGCGCGCAACGGTTCTCTGATATCATGCCCCTCAGTGCCAAACAGGCAAGTGTAGATCTTTCCGACTGCCGACAACCGGGCCCGTGAGCACTCGCCACAAAATGATTCTGTCACCGAAGTGATAAATCCAATCTCACCTTCACTGTCACGGTAACGCCAGCGCTTAGCTACCTCGCCGCGGTAATTGGGCGACACAGGCTCCAGCGCGTAACTGGCATCAATCTGGCGGACCAGTTCACGCGCAGGTATGACATCTTTCATATTCCAGCCGTTGGTTTCACCCACATCCATGAACTCAATGAAGCGAACGATACAGTCCGTACCTCGGAAATGTTCGGCCAGTGGCAATACGGCGTGCTCATTGAATCCCCGGCGGGCAACCGCGTTAATCTTGATGCCCGTGAAACCGGCAGCGCGGGCATTCTCGATACCGTCAAGCACGCGAGATACCGGGTAGTCCACGTCGTTGATGCGCTTGAAAGTTTCATCATCAAGTGCATCCAGACTAACCGTCAGGCGCTTGAGCCCCATACGCTTAAGATCCTGTGCCCTGCCTAGAGTTAACATCGAGCCATTGGTGGTCATACTGATGTCTTCTACGCCGTCAATCGCATCCAACATCTCAATCAGATGCTCAAGATTGCGCCGGATCATCGGCTCGCCTCCCGTGATGCGGACTTTTCGCATCCCCGCCATCGCGAACACCTGTGCAATACGGGCAATTTCTTCAAGGGTCAGGAGTTCATCGCGTGGCACAAAGGCATAACCTGGGCCAAAGACTTCACGGGGCATGCAATAGATGCAACGGAAATTGCATCGATCTGTCACTGAAATCCGAAGATCTCGGATCGGACGGCCCAGTGTGTCGCTTACGTTATGAGTAGTGTCAATCTTCACGTTTGGGACCTACCTAACCCCCGCCACGCTGAAAAGTCAGATCAAACCGGGTTTGGAATTCATCGCGCTCATCTTGAGATAGGCCATGATACTTGAAGATGGCTGGAGTATATGGCAGGCGAAGCAAGCCGATACGCCGCTCACATTCTGGACCCAGGCTGATTTCAATATTACCGCTCGCATAAGATAGTGTAGCGCCGTCATTGCGGGTTTCGCGAACCCAACCCTGCGGGAGTTGCGCAAGGGAGCGAAAGAATACTGCATAACTCAATCCCATTTCACGATGCATTTCCATAATAAGGTCAAACGGCGGGCAACGACGATCCAACAACTAATATCAGCCGCCGGCAACGGGTGGCCATATCGCCAGCGTATCACCCGCCCGGATCTCGCTCAGGTCGCGTTGTTCTGGTGATATATAAATACCATTAACCATGACCAGGTGCGCCTCTTCTCGGGGCACGTTAAAGCGGTCGATCACCTGATGGACCGTCTCGCCCAACTGAACATCTATCTCAGTACTATTACGCGTGGCATCTGAAGGCAAGTAGGCGCTCAGCCCGGCAAAAAGCTTAAAGGTAATCTTCATGTTGTGATAGTTCGCGCTCAGGTCTATCTATCACCTTTTCTGCAATGCCGCCTGGTTTACGCCAACGTAGGCGTCAGCCAGCAAAATCGGATTTGCTTGCAACCGCGCTTTCCACGAGCCTAATGGAATCTGGGTTTCTATCAGACCCCGTAGAACACCCAGATGACTATGATAACCAACCGAGTTGGCGCCGACCAATACGTCATCCTTGAATTGTAAATTGATGTATTGGTAATTATCGGGGTTGTACATCTCGGCCGAGTCGCCACCGGCAACACCTTCCCAGGCTCCGAACGAACAGGTGATAAGGCCCAGCGTGTCTAGCACGTTCATATTAAGACTGCCTTTGTAGGCCAGGGTATTATCAGTTGCCATATTGGCAGCCGCGACCCGGCCATGCTCGGTCGCGGTTGGCTGCACAGCGTGCACC
>Ga0163108_10002847_pt1 | contig 12449 bp, 9 predicted proteins | sample Fk1155metaG_FD_109644 | JGI IMG/M metagenome (GOLD analysis project Ga0163108, IMG submission 109644) | Marine microbial communities from the Central Pacific Ocean - Fk160115 155m metaG | ecosystem: Environmental > Aquatic > Marine > Oceanic > Photic zone | place: The Central Pacific Ocean...
CCTCTTGCCGAATCCAACAGCGATGTGCAATTGGTGGCCGACGAATCTCTTGCCGAATCCAACAGCGATGTGCAATTGGTGGCCGACGAATCGCCCGACAACGTCAGCGGAAGTGACAGCGACGTGAAGTTGGTTCAGTCCAACGATCCTCCGCCGTTGCTCGCAGACGACGACTTGGCCGCAACATCCATCGAACAGCCCCGCGACGTCGAGGACCTGGGATTGACTGAGGTGGCCGACGAAGGCGCGCTGTTGCTGGAACCCGACGACGACAGCGGTATCTCGCTGGAAACCGCGGCCGAGAGCGGCATCAATCTGGAAGCCGCCGACGAGAGTGGAATCAGCCTGGAAACGGCCGGTAGCGACATCGTGCTCAGTGAGCAGACGATCGCCGACAGCGGCATCTCGCTGGACACCGGTGAAGAGAGTGGAATTTCACTCGACCTGGATGATGACGCCGGCGACGAAACGCTTTACGAGGTGCCGGCACTGACCGAAGACGCGACAGACTTCGACATGGACGAGACTGACGACAGTTCGGGAACCGGCGTTTTAATTTTTACCGACGAAGAAGACGCTGAAGACTACACCGACACCGTTGTCAAGAAATCCGGCGAAATCGACGACGTGTTCGACGAGTTCACTGACATCGGTGACGATGACGACCTGGATGTCGTCGACGATGAACTCTTTGGGGAAGACGATGAACTCGAGCTTGACGTTTTCGACGCCGACGACGAGCTGTTTGGCGATGATGATGAGGAGATCGAAGACGACGCATACGATGTCAAGCGACCCGTCATTGCTCACGTCGAACCGGAATGGGGAATCGGAGCCTTCCTGCCGTTACTGGCATCGACCGGTTTGATGATCGCTTGCGGCATGGTGCTCTTCGAACTCGTCCGCTCGATCTGGGGTTGGCAGGACCCGGGCTTCTCCGGAACCCTGATCGAGACCATCGGCGACATGTTCAACTAGCCGATTTTCTTCGCTCGAGTGGTCTCGTGACAGAGCGGTGGCCGCCTGGTCGCATCGGCACCGGGCGGACTGCAAGAAATCTGGCGGTTTGCTCTAGGCACGTTGTGCGGCGGACACTATAAATCCGCCCTCACTCGATGTGCGGAACGTTGTCTCTCACGCAACGCCTGCTGACTCCCAACTCTCTCCCTCCATTCTCTTCCCCCCAAGTCCTACCGTCCTGTCACACCCGAGGCGATTCCACCCGGGTCAGAATCTGTTTCTTGTCGCGCGGCCTTCGGTCGTTCCAGGAACCCGGTCCTGTCCAGGTTGGCAAAGGAGTGCCCCCATGTCCGCGGCGTCGCGAGCATCCGTCCTGGGACTGCTGGTCCTGGTTCTCTTTCCGCAAACCGGTTGCAACATGGTCCCGCAGCAAACGTTGCGGCAGTCCCAACTGCGATCCTGGCAGTTGGCCGGCCAGAACCGACAACTCAGCCAAACCAACGTGGCATTAAAGTCCAACCTCGACGTCAGCAGTCAAAGGCTGACGAATCTCAGCAACGAACGCACGTTGTTGCACCAGCGGTACCTGAACCTGTTGAAGCAGCAAAGCCCGCTCTCTCAGAACGCCACCCGGCGTCTCGAGGAACTCCGCAAGCGATTCCCGCGATTCCAGTTCGACCCGCAATCCGGGGTCTGCAAGATCGGCAACAACGATGACATCCTGTTCGCGACCGGGAGTGACCGACTCAACAACGAGGCTGTCGGCAAGTTGCTGCTGGAATTCGCTCGAATCATGAACGACGGTGAGGCAAAGAAACTCAACATCCTTGTCGTCGGTCACACCGACGATCGTCGGATCGCCAGGGCTGGCACCAAGACAAAGCACCCGACCAACTGGCACCTCTCGACGAACCGGGCCAATGCCGTGGTGGTCGCGCTGCAGAAACATGGCATCAACGAGTCGCGACTGGGCGCCGCCGGGTACGGTCTCAACCAGCCACTGGTTTCCAACCGCGACGAGAACGCCCGACAGCAAAATCGGCGGGTCGAGATCTTCGTGCTGTCGCCTGATGCGGTTGTCGCCCATTGGCAACCCGGCGTCTCCCGCCAATAAAACGGCTCAGCTGTCTCGCCCACAGCGGGCCAGCCCGGACAGCGCTCAACCTTCAATGGCAGTCGTGACTGTCTCGTCGAGGACATGCAGGGTCGGCGCCGGGACAACCCCGTCCAGCACACGGCGACCGTCCAAAGTCATCCGGTAACGCAGTCCGACGTCACGTCCGGCCACGTCGAATCCCAGCCATCCCAGGGCGATCAGCCGTCCATGGATTCGAGAGAGCCTCTCGTCCTCGATCCCTTCCAGCGAGGTGACCCGAGGCAACCAGTTGCCGTCATCGGAGTCGTCACCGGACAGATCGGCCAATCGCACCTCGTCTTCACCGGTTTCTGGTGCGGCCAACTCCTCGAACGACTCATCGCCCAAACTGTCCGTCGAGACCTCTTCCTGATCCTCCGTCTCCACGGGGCGGTAGGCCTCCAAGACCTCGCGCCAGCCGGTGTCCTGGCCGAGCAGTTGTGCCTCGATATCGATCATCGTGATCTGTATCGACCACGTCACACCCCGGTGACAGTTCCAGCGATACGGTCGTCACGACCGTTACGACCGTTCACACAACCCGCCACGCCGGCACTACATTCGTTACATTCGATCCAACCGGTCACACGCCATCGGGCGATTACATGTTGGTCTTCGCGTCGGCGACCTCGCCGAGGACACCGTTCAAGGCCTCGTTGAGTGGATCGTCGTGGGCGTGGTCGGTCGAGTAGATCCGAAAGATCGAGAAACTGGTCGGTAATTGCTGAAACAGTTCGTCGTCGTCCAACGGCTGCGGCTGCGGCTGCGAGGGGTCCAACACGAAGTTCTGACCGCCGGCGGGCAACGGACCGCTGGGACGATGATAATGCCGGGCCACATCGATCCGCATCCGGACGTCGTTCAGTGACGCGGGCAACGCACGACGCACGCGGCTTTCGATCAGTTCCGGCTCCGAGAAAATCGTCACCCGATCGGATTCACCGGCATAGAAATGCAACGTTCGTTCACAGGCCAATTTCCAGTCGACATCACGATTGAGGATTGCAGCCCAGCGGCTTCCCAGCTCGCGGGTCTCGGCATCTTCGCTCTGCGACCAACGGCCGACATCCACCAGGAAAGTCGATTCGGTCAGGCGACGGTAGGCGTCCAGGTGTTCACGGGGATCGCCGGGAAACAACCGCCGCATCGTCTCGGGAAAGATCCCCTCCAGCGACAGGTCCAGCGCCCTGACTGTTCGATGAAAGTAGATCGTCCGAAACAGGTTGGCGCGAGTCTCGATAAAATTGACCAGGGTCGGCAGTCCTCGCGAGTGGATCGTCAGGCCCTGCGGTGTGAAGAAACTGTAGTGCAGCAGTCGCGGCAGGTCGAAAGCCCGGGTGTTGTAGCCGGACATGTAGGCATCGCGGAGGACAAAATCCATGTTGTCGACGGTGTAGATTCCGCTGAAAAGTGAACGGAGCTTGCACAACCAATCGGGAGTGCCTTCGACCTGGCCATCGCCCCGGGGCCGGCGAATCAACCAGGCCACCTGCCGAGGATCAATCTCCTCGAGCGGTTGAAGACATCCGGAGGGATTGCGGCGAATCCGGCGAATCAGCCCGCCCAGTTCCTCCTCGATGATCATCGCCCCCAGGTCCTCGTGGGTGATGTCGAAGTCATCCAGAAAATGATCGTCGAAGAAATGACCAAACGGGCCGTGGCCGACGTCGTGCAACAAGGCGGCCAGTCGCACCAGGCTCTCGACGCAAGCCCGCGAGGGCACGTTGTCACACGCATCCACCAGTGAATCGTACCAGGCATCGATCGATCGGGACGCCAGATGCATCGCCCCCAGGACGTGCTGGAATCTCATGTGCTCGGCCGACGGGAACACCCACCAGGCGGTCTGCAGTTGGTGAATCTGCCTGAGCCGCTGCAACCACGGATGGTCAATCAATTCCTGCTCGGAAACCTCGCCGTCGGGAAGTCCCGACCGCGAGACGAACGGGATGTACCCGTGAATCGGATCGTGCGAAAGGCTCTCGGTGGAAAAGTCACGCGGCATCGATACGAATCCGTCGGGCGGCGGCCTGCATCGTAGCCAAACACAACCGGCGAGAGAATACTCAGTCGGCCCAGGCAAGCGATCGCGCGACCGCTCTTTGCCAGCCAGCATAAAGGGCATCTCGCACACCAGCGGCCATGTCCGGCGAGAATCTCCGCTGCAAACACCAACCGGCAGAGATCTCATCGAGCCCGCCCCAGACTCCCGTGGCCAATCCCGCCAGACTGGCGGCCCCCAGTGCGGTCGTCTCGAGAATCTGTGGACGATCCACGTCCACCGAAAGCACGTCAGCCTGGAATTGCATCAGCAGATCATTGGCCGAGGCTCCCCCATCGACTTTCAGCGACGAGAGTGTCACGTTCGCTTCACGCTGCATCAATTCGAGCAGATCCCGGCTCTGGAAGGCCATCGACTCCAGCGCGGCCCGGGCCAGTTGTGGACGTCCGGTGCCGCGTGTGATCCCGATCAATGTTCCGCGAGCCGCCGGATCCCAATATGGGGCCCCCAGGCCAACGAATGCCGGAACCAGGTAAACACCGTCGGTCGTCTCGCATTCCCCCGCCAACGACTCGACTTCGGCCGCGGATGTGATCAGTCCCAATTCGTCGCGCAACCACTGCACAACCGCTCCGGCGACGAACACGGCCCCCTCCAGGCAATAGGTCACGCGACCGCCCACGCTCCAGCCAATCGTCGTCAACAACCCGTTCTCCGAGGCCACCGCCTCGGTCCCGGTGTTCATCAACAGGAAACAACCCGTACCGTAAGTGTTTTTCGCCGTGCCCGGCGTGAAGCAGGCCTGGCCGAACGTCGCGGCCTGCTGATCGCCGGCTATCCCGGCCAAGGGCACGCTGGCCCCCAGGATCTCGGCGTCGAGTTCTCCAACCACACCCGACGACTCGACCACTTCGGGCAGCATGGCTCGCGGAATGTCGAGAATCTTCAGCAGTTCGTCATCCCAATCGAGCGTGTGGATATTCAGCAACAGCGTCCGACTCGCGTTGCTAACATCCGTCACGTGCCGACGCCCCCCGGTCAATCGCCAGGTAAGAAACGAATCGACCGTGCCAAAAAGCACCTCGCCTCGCTCGGCACGAGCCCGGACCCCGTCGATTGTTTCGAGCAGGTGAGCGATCTTGGTTCCGGAGAAATACGCGTCGAGAACCAGGCCCGTCCGCTCTCGAAACAGGCCCTCCAACCCGTCGTCCTTCAGGCGAGCGCAGCGGTCGGCCGTCAGACGACTCTGCCAGACGATGGCATTTGCAACCGGCCGACCGGTGTCCCGGTCCCAGAGGATCGTCGTTTCTCTCTGGTTGGCAATCCCCACCGCGGTCAAATCGGACGCCTCGATCCCGGCATCGGCCAGGGCACCACGTGCCGTCGCCACCTGGGTCTCCCAGATCGCCTCCGGATCGTGCTCGACAAGTCCCGGCGCGGGGTACAGCTGTTGAAATTCCTGCTGGGCGAGACCGACGGCACTGCCGGTCTCGTCAAAGACAATCGCCCGACTCGATGTCGTGCCCTGGTCCAGTGCCAGTACGTACATGGACATCACATCCCCTTGCTGTTGTCGAAGTGACTGCCAGGTCGTGGTGCCGGGTTACCCGTCGACTAACGAACCCGCCGCCGCCATCGTGACCAACCTCTCCTCTGCTCGGCCAATCGGGTGGCGAACTTCGGATCCGCGGCCAGGTTTCGTTCCTCCCGAGGATCACTTTCCAGGTCGTACAGTTCCTCGTAAACCGGATCCAACGACGTGTAGCGAACATACTTCCATCGCAGCCCGCGAATCCCTTCGGTCATCGGAATCCGGGCATGGCGAAACGGATGTTCGTAGAAGAACTCCTGTCGCCAGTCCCTGGCCCGACCGGACAGCAGCGGCACCAGCGACCTCCCTTGGATCGTCTCCGGAATCGGGAGTCCCGCCAACTCGAGAATCGTCGGGGCAATATCGATGTTGAGAGCCTGTTCGGTCACTCGACGCCCACGTCGCCTGGTGGGCAGACGCGGATCACTGATCACCAGCGGGATGCGAATCGACTCCTCGTGCATGAACCACTTGCCCGCCAGTCCATGCTCCCCAAGGTAAAACCCGTTGTCGGACGTGAAGATGATCACCGTGTTGTCGAAGAGTTTCTCCTGCTTGAGAGCCTTGATGACTCCGCCCATCACGTCATCAACTCCCGTCACCAAGCGGTAGTAGTCCTTGACCGACTTCTGGTAGAGCTGCGGATTGGCAAATCGGACCTTCCAGCGACGCCGTGCCTCGGACGCCTGGAGAAACTTCGGCAGACGGGAAAAGTGGGCCGGTGTTGCAGTCGCTGGTCGAGGGATCTCGACACCGGCAAACAACTCGTCGTAGCGCCGGTCCGGTTGGAACGGCCAGGGGTCGCCGTCCTGACAGTGCGCGGCCTTGGTATAAAACTGCAACAGGAAAGGCTGCTTCTGCGAACACGACTCAACAAAGGCGACAGCCTGCTTCCCGAGTTTTTGTGTCAGATGGGGACCCCGGCCACCTGCCTTGGGCGGGTAATAGCGGCCCTGGCCGCTGAATCCACTGAACACATCGTATCGGTCGCGGGGCAACGGCCCGCCCAGACCCCACTTGCCCACCATGCCGGTACGATAACCGGCCCGACGCAACAACTCGGGAAACGCCGCCTGCCACTGCTCACCGGTCAAGGCCGTCCGAAAACTGCGAATGCCGTGCCGCATCGCGTATTGCCCGGTCAGGAAACTCGCACGGCTGGTCGCGCAAATCGACGTTGTACAAAAACTGTTCGTGAAAACCGCACCCAGCGCCGCCAGACCGTCGATGTGAGGTGTCTTGAGGATCGTGTTGCCGGTACATCCGAGCGCATCGAATCGCTGGTCGTCGGTGATCACCAGGATGATGTTCGGCCGTCGCTGGGCTGCCAGGACATGGCCGACTGCCGGCGACAGGGCAACGATTCCGATCAGGGCAATCCTCGCCATCGGGGTCCATTTCATGATCCGCATAGCAGGCCCTCTTGCCCCTGTTCCACGAAACTCAGCTCGAAACGCCCCACCCGGCGAAATCGCCGGCGACGTCAACCGCAACCGGCGACACCTTGCCCCATCGATGCCGGATTGTCAATCACCACGCGGATCCGACGTCTTTACCTGCCACCGCCCAGCCCCTATTCTTCTCCGGGTTGCACCATCCGCCCGTGAGGACCCTGACGTGACCTGCACGATCGAAGCCGCCACCGACCGTGATTACCTCAACGTGGCCGCCCTGGATCGCATCAGTTGGCCGACCGCTCCGGACCTGTTCATCCCGGATGGAGAGCACATCTGGAGAATCTGGTGTGCCCTGGCAACCCTGCTCGTCGCTCGCCAACCCGGCGACGCCGACCCCCTGCCCGAATCGGGCAATATCGCCGGTGGCCTGGTCATGTTCCCCACCACGACCGACGAGTTGTGCCTGCACAAGATCATGGTGCACCCGAATTGCCGAGGTGCCGGCATCGGGACCCGGCTGATGCAAGCCGGCCTCGAGGCGGCAACCACCCCGGTGCTACTGACTGTCGATCCTTCAAACGATGCGGCGGTCAGCCTCTACCGCAACTTCGGTTTCTCGATTCGCGAACGGATCGACGGGTTTTACCGTCCGCACGAAGACCGACTGATCATGGTGCATCCGGGTCCGGATCCTGCGACCCCGTAGCCGACGTCGGCAGCCCCCTCGCGTCGATGCCGGTTCCGATCTCCTCCGACGGCGACTCGTCGCCGGCGGAACTCGGTTCCTGCTCCGAAGTTTCGCGGCCAACACGGGGCTCCTCTCCTCGAAGAATCCGACCAATGTTGCTGCGGTGCCGATAGATGATCAGGAGTGGTACGGCGAGCGTAAAACCAGCCAGGCTCCACTGCTCTTCCCAGATTCTCATCTTGACCATATTCGCCCCCTGGACAACGGCAAACGCCATCGCGGCGACCAGGGAACTGAGACTGGGAATCCGTTTTGTTGCCAGCGTGAGCAGGTAAACGCCCAACGCCACCAGTGTTGCCCACGGGCTGAGCACGGCGGCCACGCCCAGCGCGGTGGCAACTCCTTTTCCGCCCCGCAGCCCGATCCAGCAGGGATACATGTGGCCCAGGATTGCCACCAAGCCAACCAGCACCATCACGTGCACCAGCACGACACTTTCGGGCCCGACACCGTCGACCAGGTCAGTCATCGTGCGGTGGACCGCCCACACCGGCAGTAATCCCTTCAGGGCATCCGGTACCAGGACGGCCAGCCCCCACTTCATGCCGAGGACCCGGGCGACGTTGCTCGCCCCGATATTGCCGCTGCCCCGAGAACGGATATCGATGCCACCAACGACGCGGCCGATGATGTACCCGAACGGGATTCCTCCCACCAGGTAGGCCACCATGCACGCAATCACCAGGTACACTGGCGTGGTCATGAAGTCGGACTCTGATGCGGTCGGGAATCGACGGCGGCGGCTGCGGGGACCGCAGACCACCCGCAGCACTTAGAGCCGATTCTCATGGGAATGTCTAGCGATCGCGTGGCTTTTCCGGACAACTCGATCCAGAAGACACTGATCGCGGTGGCCTGGTGGTTGCCGTCAACCGGCTCGTCTTGGTCGCGACCGGTCGACCACCTGCCCGGTCACCAGCGCCGCAAGCCCGGAATTCACCGAGTCGCTTCGGGCGCCAAACACGGCCTCGAGCATGTGCTGTGCCTCACAGGCCGTATCACTACCGTGTAAACCATGAATCCTCGGCTGACCACTTCGCCGTCTCCGGTTCAGTCGTTCTCTGATTTCATGCTTGTGAAACACATTGGCATTCTCGACGAGGGGATACGAACTTCTCTCACGTGAAGTGATCCTTGCAGAATCAACTGGCAGAGGGTCAAAGTCGTAGCAGACGACAGCCTCTCGAGGCGGTACCAGTGCCGTCTTTCCGTGTTCGATCCAGTTGCCACCGCGAACCCGGCCCATCACGGTCTCGGACTGGCGTTGCGTCAGTTTTTCGACGGCCAGAACCGAGAATTTTTCGGAGAGCATTTCCCTGATTCCATCGGCGAGTCCGAATTGGATCGCATCGTCGCGGATCAGAAAGACAAGCAACCCGGGTAACCGCATGGTCCATTTACGGAGACGAACAACTTCCTGTTCCAACAACCACTGATGCCACGACGTCTGTTTCGGCCAACGGGCCAGCAGGTCGACCGGCATGTCCCAGCCTCGCTTCTTCAGCCACCGGTGCAACGAAACCAGCGTGATCGGTTGCTCGCATTCCTCACCAGACCGGCCCGCCAGCTTTACCAGGAGTTCCGGGTAATTCCGGGACGGCCGGGAGCAACTCTCCAGGCGACAACCACTGACGATCCCCGATTCCAGTCCCTTGTGATAGACCAGGTGGTAGGCCAGGGACCGAAACTGCGTCTTGGTTCCGGGAACCAGTACTCCCGCTTCGTGCGGTTCGCGATCTGCCAGGATCCGCTCGGCCAGCACCGGCGGATAGTAGGGCATCTTGCGATAAGTGGTTCCACGGTGTCCGGTACTCGTATAGAGATCACACTTCACCGGGCCGGGTTGTCCGGCGGCAATTTCGATCGCCTGCTTCAATCCCCGGCCGTCAATCAGCAAATCCACATCACCGCCGAAAGTTGCCTCTTCGAAGGGAGTCGTCGGAACTTCCTCGGCCCATCGCAGCACGACCGCCGGGATTCCCTGTTGTTCGAGTTGTTCAAGAAAACCCGGGACGTCGGTCAACCGCAGCCGCGCGGTGTGTTTTTTTCGCGCCCGTCGTCGCCAGGCCTGAACACGGAATCGTCGTCTAAGCTGCTCGAAGAATCGCAATGGCATCACTCGCGTTTCGTGGTTCGAGTTCGATTCGGTCAGAAATTCGGATCTTCAGGGGCTGGACCTTTGCAATCGCCTGCCACAACGTTTCCAGGGGCTTGTTCACTCCGCTCGCGCGATGAAGCAGACGGACCCAATCGATCCATCCATTCGTCCCCACCTCCAAACCGGCCCCTTTCAGGAAATGTGCCGCCTGCAGGACCAGTTGCACGTCATTTTCCGGCTCGTGAAACGAGCAGTATTGCCAGTCGATGATCACGTGGTTCCCGGTCGTCGGATCGATGAGGATGTTCTCCGGGCTGATGTCGATGTGATTGACTCCTGCCCGAAACAACTCGACGAGCACCGGAATCGCTCGCCGAAGTTCATCCGGATCGGAGGTCCGCAGCTGCAGCTTTCTCCAACCGCTGAGATCCTGCATCACCACCCCACAGTTGACCACCAGCCCGACACGCCGTGTGACGAACACTCCATAGCACTCGGGTGTCGAAATTCCTCGCTCGCGGGCTCGAAAGTTGTTCGTCCATTCCGCCAGCGCATACCGCTTCCAACGGAGGCGTTTTCTGGTCCGACCAAGCGGAAACGACTTGACGACAACCGCCTCTCCATCCAACTCCAGGCTGAACACCGAACGCCGGCAGCCACTCTTCAAAACGGTCACGTCGGCCCCCCGCGGATTTTCCGCGGTCTCCAACAACCCGAGCACTCTCTCGTCGGTGAGTGGCACCGGGCTGTTCCGATGATAGGACAAAGTCAGCGGTCCGTGCCGTTGAGTGTGAAGTGAGCCGGTTCCCAAGCCGGTTCCCAAGGCGGTTGTGGCCGTCTCCTTGCCCGCCGACTCCACGCCTGCCGATCCTGCCTTCCGCCCGTGAACCTTCCGATACAGCCGATGGGCGCGACGCGAAACCACTCGCCAGAATGCCCCGTCCCTGCCAAGCACCTCGCGCAGCGGCCGCCGGGTATAACAGGCGATGAACAACAGTCGTTCACGCAGCGAGAGATCCAGATCCAGAGCCGAGAAATAAAGCCCTGCCACATCCTTTACCAGCCAACGCCGGGGCACGCGTTTTCGCTGCTGGACACGATGCAAGTCGATCAGCGTCAGCCCCGGATCGTCCTCCCCCGGCGACTGGTCCAGCAGGAAGTGACACAGATAGAAGTCGCGATGATTCAGGCCCCCGCAATGAAGCCGACGGGCGATCTCGGCAACACCGCGGATCAACCGGCGACGAGTTGCCGGGGTGACCTGCTGCCGATTGCCGCCACTGAAGAGTTCCTCGAGACTGATCGCCGGGGCAACTTCACGAGTGACCAGGAATGACCGCTGCGAGGCATCGTTGCGCCCTTCCTCGCCAAAAGCCACAACTTCCGGAACGCGGATTCCCAGAGCATCGGCGGCTTGCAGCGCCAGCCATTCCGGCCTCGCCCCGATCTCGGGGCGACGACAATGCAACCATTCCTTCAGGATCGCCCACCATCCTATCGCCGAATGCGACTTGATGTAGAAACCCTGCCCCTCACGCTCGAACCTCCGTGTACTGCGATTCTTGAAACTCCTCACTTCCCTGTCACCAATCCGGCTGAAATCCGAGACGCGTGACTCGGTGGCAAACAGCTTCCGCATTCCTGGTCGAACGTGAATCACGAGGCCCTGCGAAGCTCCTGTAAAGAGCCATCGAATCGGTTTCTCTCGGCCCGGGCCACGATCACGTCGGCAGCCCGGTCAACCATCGAGTGAAGATCCGTCTGCTCGCAGTAATCCAGTGCATTCTTTTTCCAGTGATCGCGATCGCTGTCACACAGTGCACCCGCCAGCAGCTGATCGAGCCTTCGCTGCCCGAAGGGGTGAGGACATAACAGTCCGGCTCCCGCTCGACGGACATGAAATGCATAGCCACAGTTCTCCGTGACGATCACCGGCAATCCACAGATCATTGCTTCCAACAGGATATGCCCTGCCGTTTCCGTCCGCGCTGGATGCAGCAGGACATCTGCCGCGCGGTAGAAGTCCGCCACGTCATCACGGCCACCGGTAAAATGCACCCGGTCACCGATCGACAGTCGCTCGGCCAACCTGCGAAACCGGCGTTGATCACCATTACCCACAACAACGAACTCGGTCAGCCGGCGCGTGGTTTTCGGCAGGCGGGCGATCGCCCGCAACGAACGGTCAACACCCTTGGTCCGGAAGCTGGAGCCAACCGACAGGACCATCAGCGATGTGGAATCGATCCCCAGTTCCCGGCGAATCGACGCCTCGCCGCCAGCCGCACCGGGTCCAAAACGCGTGGAGTCGATGCCGGCCGGCAACAGATGCATCCGGTCATCGGCTGTCCCGTATTGTTGGGCGATCCGTTCCTGTTCGGATTCGGTCAGGATCAGCAACTCGGCGTCCCCGTCGCGACCGAACACGGTTTCTTCCAGCCGTAGGTAAGTCCGGTAGCGTGGCAGCCATCGCACCGGCAAGGCCTTCTCTTCACGCAACTTTGCTGCCAGGCAAGGA
>Ga0163108_10002853_pt1 | contig 12427 bp, 16 predicted proteins | sample Fk1155metaG_FD_109644 | JGI IMG/M metagenome (GOLD analysis project Ga0163108, IMG submission 109644) | Marine microbial communities from the Central Pacific Ocean - Fk160115 155m metaG | ecosystem: Environmental > Aquatic > Marine > Oceanic > Photic zone | place: The Central Pacific Ocean...
AAACCACAGTGTGTCTAGCAGATAAAAAACCTATGTTTTAACTCTATTTTGGGCGGCATCAATAGTATTATGAAGGAGCATTGTAATAGTCATGGGCCCAACGCCTCCGGGCACTGGAGTAATTGCTGAAGCTAATTTTGATGTTGAATCAAAATCTACATCACCCGTAAGTTTTCCACTGCTGGTGCGGTGTATACCCACATCTATGACTATTGCATCTTTTTTAATATGTGACTCATTAATGAGGTGTGGTTTTCCAGCGGCAACTACAAGAATATCAGAAGCTTTAGTTAGGTCTGTGAGGTTTTTTGTTTTACTGTGGCAATGTATGACAGTTGCATTATTTTGTAGCAAAAGAGCAGCCATTGGTTTTCCCACAATGCTACTTCTGCCAATAATACATGCATTTTTTCCTTCAATACTAAGTTTGTAATAGTTCAAAAGTTGAATTACACCCAGCGGAGTACAAGGTTTTAAACAGTTTAATCCAAGGTGTAATCGACCAACGTTAGTTGGATGAAATGCATCAACGTCTTTTTTTGGATCAACCCAATATGCCACACTTTCTTCATTAAATGATTTAGGCAAAGGGCGTTGAATTAATATTCCATCGACACTTGGGTCGTTATTAAGTTGATTAACAGTGTTTAAAACTTCATCAGGCGAAACAGAGTCATTAAATTTAATAGTTATCGGTTCAATGCCAACAGACTGGGCAGCAGAACTTTTTTTACTGGTATAAACTTGACTAGCAGGGTCATCACCCACAAGAATTACAACCAGCTTAGGGGTACGCGTGTATTGTTTTTGAAATGTAGAAACTGTTTTTCGCATCTCAGCAAAAAAAGTTTCTTGTACTGGCTTTGCTTTAAGTAATTGCATGGAAGTGTCGTATCATGAATCTGTTCTATGAGGAAAAAATTTCCTAAAGCTTAGGCAAAAAATCCACACAGATAGAGCACATTTGATACCAGTTAAATAAAAACGTTAGAAGTATGCCAGAGTAAAAAATACTAATACTTTTCATTCAAACAAAAAACAGTTTTAAAACAAGGACATGACACTATCTAAAAAAACAAATTAAGAACTTAGAAATATGAATGAGAAATTCAACATCGGCATACAGATTGCTTTTCTTTAGGCGAGAGATCATTTTTCTCAAGGAGGAAAAAAATGGCAAGTGGCATGTGGCCAGCAGTTTCAGGAGCAATTGCACAATCAAGAGCTATTGACACAGTTTCAAATAATTTGGCCAACTCAAATACTGACGGTTTTAAAAAGGATACCGTTACGTTTAAAAAAGTACTTGATCACGAACAGAGAGAATTTGCTCATAGTGAATTACAAAAGCAGCCATTTCCAGATGATGATATTATTTTATTAGAAGGAAGCGACCAGGATTTTGTGGTTGCAGATAGAACGACATCAGATTTTTCCCAAGGAAGTTTTAAGGTAACAAACGCACCGTTAGATGTAGCATTGAATGGACCAGGGTTTTTAGAGGTCAGTACATCACAAGGGTTAAGATATACTCGTTATGGTGGACTAAAAATTAGTGGTGAAGGACTGCTAATGACCTCCGATGGTTACCCTGTATTAGCTTCACAATCTATTGGACTGGTAAACGCGCTACCAGGTCAAGCCGTTCAGCCGATCAGCCAAGGAAGGCAAAGGACTCAAGGAGGAGTCTCGGTTGGACAAATACCCCCAGAAACTTTAGCGCGATATATTCAACTCGGTGATCGCGAGGGGAGCCTCGCGATAACTGAGGGTGGTGAGATATACATAGGAGAAGAATTAATAGCAAAACTGAATGTTGTTGAATTTAAAGAACCAAAAAATTTAGAAAAAAATAAGAATCTCTTATTTCACAATAAAGACGTAAATAATATATCTCCAAATCAAAAAGCTACAAAAATTTTTCAAGGAATGATTGAAAAATCAAACGTAAATCCAGTTAAAGAAATGACACAATTGATTCAATCTCAAAGAATGTTTGAACACAACCTTAAAGCAATTAAAACTTACGATAGCTTAATGAACAAAGAGGCTAATGAAGTAGGAAAACTATAGGAGTTTAGATGAATAGAGCGTTATCTGCAGCTGCAACCGGCATGCAAGCACAGCAAGCTAATATTGACAGGGTATCTAACGACATTTCAAATGTGAATACTGATGGTTATAAAAAAAGTAGAATCGAGTTTAAAGATCTAATGTATCAAACGGTAAATGCACCCGGAGAAAATGTAGATGCAGGCCAAATAAGGCCAGTTGGTGTTCAAGCTGGATCTGGGGTAAAAGTGGGTGCAAGTTATAAAATGTTTGAACAAGGCCCAACAAAAATGACGTACCATCCATTTGATGTCATGATTGATGGCAAAGGGTTTTTCCCAGTCGAAAGGCCCAACGGTGAAATTTTATATACAAGAACAGGATCATTTCACTTAAATCAAGATGGTGGTCTGTCGTTATCTGACGGATCGAAACTTATTCCAGAAGTAACAATTCCAAATAACGCAAGAAAAGTAACCATATCATCACAAGGAGAAATAAGAGCACTTTTATCAGATGGACAGGAAGCAATTATTGGGCAAATACAGTTAATTACATTTCAAAACGAACAAGGTCTTACAGCAGAAGGTTCTGGTTTGTATAATGTTACAAGTGCAAGTGGGCCACCCAACCAAGAGGTGCCAGGTGAAAATGGGACAGGATTAGTATTACAAGGAGCGCTTGAAGGATCTAATGTAAATGTAGCAAACAGTATGATCGAAATGATTTCAGCACAAAGAGCATATGAAATGGGAGCAAAGGTAATGAAGGTTGCGGATGACATGATGTCAGCGACAATCAACATTAAGTAAAGCAAAAGTAGTTGCCAGGAGGGCAGAATAAAGTGGGCTTTAGAAGGAAAATAATTTTATTTAAGGTGCTTCTATATTTAGTTTGTATGGATGGGCATGCAAGCGTGTCCAGTGAAAATATTAAATCAGCATTGTTAACAGTATTTCCAGAAACAAAAATCGAGATAAAAACAATCACACCACCCATTAATAAAGCGGACAAAATAAGTATAAATTATGTCAACGAAACAAAAAAAGGCGTAGCCTTATTTCAAGGTGTGAATAGTGATGGAATAATTAAGAAGTACAAGGTGTACTTTTCTGCGTGGAAAGCAATTCCAATTGCAAAAAAAAGGATTAAACCCGGGGAAAGAGTAAAAAAAGAAGATTTTCAGATAAAAAATGTGGACCTTGCTCAAGGGATGGCTCGCCAGTATCGTGGTCTAATCTATGGATTTGAAAATGATTATAAAAACATTGAGGCAAGATCGAGTATATTGATGGGGCAATTTCCACTTAGAACAAGTATAATTAAAACCCCAGAAGTAAGAAGAGGTGCCACTATAAAAGTAAAAATAAAATCTGGAGGCCTGTTAGTTCACACTATAGCCAGAGCAGATCAAGTAGGAAAACTCGGACAAGATATTTTAATTACAACATTTAGCACCAAAAAAAAACTAACAGCTAGGGTAGTTGGAGAAAATGAAGTGGAGGTTAAACTGTGAAGTGGGTAAAAGTAGTTTTTGCAATAATAATAATTATAACAACAACGAGTTGTGCACAGTTTCAGTCTATGGTGAGACCCGACATTATTGGAAAAGGCAAGGGGCAAACTTATTCGAATCGCGGAACATTCTTTGATTCGTATTATAACGAAGACTTTGAAAACATAAACAGAGAAGTTGCATCCGAAAAGGACCAGGGGAACAATTGGCGAAACGGAAATGATTATTTATCTACAGGTAAAGGTAACTTAGGCAGGGTTTATGAAAACACTAACAAAGGTGTAACCAGCTACACATATGAAAAAACATTTAAAAATGGAGATAGAGCCAAAAGAGAAGATTTTGTAGATGACTCGCCCAACGAAGGATCTTTATGGGCATCAACAGGGCAAACAAACTATTTTTTCACAAAGAACAAAGTTAAAACAACAGGCGATCTGGTCATGATAAAACTTAGTGATAAGGTTATTTCAGAGGTTGGAAATGAAATAAAAGCAATAATGACAATAGAAGAAAAAAAACAAGAAGTGGTCGTCGCGGAGAATAACATACAGTCAGCTAACAGAACCGTTGCCAATATTATCCCACAAAAGCAAGAACCAAAAAACGAAGAAGATGAAAGCAAGAGCGAAGAAGACAATGAAAACAGGGACTGGAACCAGCTAGTTGAAAAAATAGAGATCAATGATAATTTTAATTTAAAAAAAGAACAAGAATTATACGCAGAAATTTTACAGCGTTTTCCAAATGGCAACTATAAAATAAGAGCCACAAAGAAGTTTTATTATAGAGGTAGCCCGAGAGTTTTAAGTTTCGTTGGGATAGCTCAGTCAAACGACGTAAACAATGAAGTATCATTAAAAATGGATAATCTATATGAATATAGGGTTAAAGTTTATCGTTAAAATTAAAGTTATTTTTATAGTAACTTTTTTACTTATAAACACCGCTGAATCAGCAAGGTTAAAAGATGTAGTTTCTATCAAGGGAGTAAGAGACAATGTTTTAATTGGCTATGGGATAGTTGTTGGTCTAAAGGGATCTGGAGACTCAAATGCTGATGTAACAACACAATCGCTTATGAGGTTATTTAAAAAGCTCGGTTTAGAAATGCAGCCCGAGTCACAGGTGAAGTCTAAAAATGCCGCCGCAGTAATTGTCACAGCAAAACTCCCACCGTTTGCTCGAGTTGGCAATAAAATAGATGTAACGGTAAGTTCAATTGGTGATGCAAAAAGTTTAGAAGGAGGAACCCTACTTGTCACACCACTTCGAGCTGGCGATCAAAATGTATATGCTGTTGCACAAGGAAGCGTTACTCTTGGAAACGTAACCGATGGCACAAGCACATTTCCAACAGTAGGCAGGGTAGTGCATGGTGCTAGTATAGAAAAAGATATTGAAGTAAATTTTGCATTAAAGAAAAGTTTTAGATTATCGTTAAACAATCCTGACTTTACAACAGCAGCTCGTGTTGTGACTTTAATTAACGGGGATCTTGGAGGTAAGTACGCATCAGCAAGAGACAGTGGAACGGTTGATGTAGTGGTTCCATTTCACTTTGAAGGAAAAACAGTAGAGTTACTCGCTACAATAGAAAATATACAGGTGAGTATAGACAGTAAAGCAAAGGTAGTTTTAAACGAAAGAACCGGGACCGTTGTTATGGGTCAAAATGTAATGATTTCACCAGTTGCGATTTCCCATGGCGACCTCTCAGTTGAAGTTGGCGGCACTAAAGACAAGAAGTCAAAACAGTTGAAACATATTTTAGAGATTCCAAACACAACCAGTGTGTCAGATTTAGTAAAAGCACTTAATACATTAGGTGTTAAACCGAAAGACCTTACAGCAATCTTTCAAACCATTAGAAAAGCAGGTGCGCTACAGGCAGAATTGGAGATCATGTGATTTTTTGGAAAGACTTTGTTTTTGATGAACAATTAGGTGCGATATTAGATCTTAATGGAAAAAAGAGCATTAAGAACAACTTTAATACTAAAGAAAAAAAGGTTAGATTGAGTAACGATGAATTAATAAACAACGAAGATCAGCTGCTAAATAACAATAAAACTGAGCCAAAGGAGAACGAATGAGTAATTCGGTTATTCCAGGCAAGATTCAACAGTCACATTTATTACAGCAAAATAATGTTCCTGCCAAAACAGTGGCGGGGATTGATCACTCAAAAGTCGATCCTAAGTTATTAAAAGCAGCCCAAGGAATGGAAAGTTTGTTTTTAGATTATATGATGAGCGTTATGAGAAAATCGATTCCTAAATCTAAGCAAGGTTTAAATAATGCAGCGACAAAAATTTATCAAAACATGTTAGATTCTGAGTATGCAAAAACTGCCGCTAGGACTGGTGGCATTGGTTTAGCGGATCAGATCATTGCTTATCTGGGCACAACAAGATACAATTTAAGAAGAAGTAAAGTTGGCTCGCCGGGCCAAAAAGAAAATCTTGATCAGCATTCAAAAAAGCGGTTGAGTACAGGAGGTGTTCATGAGGATCGAAGGATATCAAGTCAATCAGACAAAAAGTGATGAAGTAGATTCTGCAAAAAAAAATAAAGCAGATAAGCTAAAGTCAAAGCAACAACAACATTCGTCAAAGAAATTATCAGACATGAGAAAACCTGAAATTTCACAAAAAGCTAAACATTTAGCACAAGCTAAACGGTTAGCAGATACTGCACCAGATATTCGTATGGATAAAGTAAATGCACTAAAGGAGAGAATTAGTAAAGGTGAGTATCACGTAAGTCCTGAAGCATTAGCAGATAAAATGATAAATGAGCACTTAGTTACGAAGGAGTTTTAATTTTTATATAAGGCCAGGATGGTCGGATCGCAATCATGGAGGATTGCATGAATGAAAATAAAAAAGCTAAAATAGAAGCCATCTTTAACAATCTAGTGGATCTGCACAAAGAGCTAATAGATTTAGCAAAGATTGAATACTTAAATTTAGTTGAAGCAGATCTAAAAGCTTTAGACGAAGTTTCTTTAAAAAAAGAACTAATCATAGGCGAAATTTTAAAAAAAGAAGATGAACGAAAAGCTATATTAAAGGCAGTTTGTGGCTTTAAAAACAAAGAAAAAATAACATTAAAAGCACTTATAGAAAAAGCCAGCAAAACAGATGTGCAATTTTCAAAAAGACTGCGGATTATTCATAAAACACTATTACTGTTAGTTGAGCAGATTCAATCTCAAAACAAAAAGAACCATGAACTTATAGAGAGTTCACTAAATCATATTCAAGAGATGAAAAGTAACATTTTAAATGAATGCAGCAAGCAAACGAGTACTTATAATAAAAAAGCAACTAAAGACAATAAAACAAGAGGTGCACGGTTTTTGTCTCAAGAGGCATAACGGAGTATAAATGGCATTACCTAATGTATTACAAACAGCAAAAAGTGGAATGGATGCAGCCAAAAGCGCCATTGCAACTGCTGGTCATAATATATCAAATGCTAACACTGAGGGTTACAGCCGACAAAGAGTAGATGTTGAAGCTAAAGATCCTTATCCAACTAAGGGTTCCAAAGCGCTCATTGGTCAAGGTGTAGATACAACAAGAATAAGTCGTGTTAATGATCATTACATAGAAAAGCAGATTAGAAATAATAATGGCGAGCTTTCTTTTTTAGAAGAAAAAGATGTCTTGTTGCAGCAGGTAGAAGATGTTTTTAATGAGCTTGATGGGGAAGGTTTTAATAGAATTATAACGAATTTTTTTAATAACTTTAGAAAACTTGCAAATGATCCCAATAGCGAAGCATTAAGGCAGTCAGTGCAAGAGTCTTCCAAGTCCATGGTTAATAACTTTCACCGATTAAGAAATGAAGTGAATGAGGTAAAAAGACATATCGACTCAAAAATAGAAGGATCTGTAAGGGAAGTTAATTCATTGGGAAAAGAGATTAAAAATCTAAATCTAAAAATCCAAAAAACACGAATTTCTGGAGTTGAACCGAATGATCTTTTAGATAAAAGAGATTTAGCATTAAAAAAGTTGAGATCTTATGTGGATATTTCAAGTTTTGAAAAACCAGAAGGAAGTGTTGTTATTAATTTAAAAAACGTTGGACCATTTGTTGTGGGGCCAGATGTTGAGAAAATAGAAGTATTTAGATCCCCAAAGGACAACCAAGGTAAGCCAGAGGGCGCATTTGATCTCGTTACTCAAAACAGTGGGAACACGGTGATTACCCACCAACTTGAAGGCGGAAGGCTAGGGGCTTTACTGGAAGCTAGAGATAGTACTTTAGATAAAGTGATAAATAGGCTCGACGAACTTGCTTTTGGCGTATCGAGATCTGTCAATCATGTTCATAGACATGGTGTTACTAGAGATGGCGTAAGAGGAATTTCATTTTTTAAACATATAAATCAAAAAGAGCGAGCAGCAGAGTTCATAGAGGTTTCTTCTGAAGTGTTAGGCAGCACAAACAATATTGCAACGGCATTACAATACGACTCTCCTGGAGATAACCGTGTAGCACTTGCTATTTCACAAATTCAATCACAAAAAATAATGAACAATGGACACGCAACATTAGACGATTGGTTTAACGCGACAGTGAGTGATGTTGGTGTTCAGCGCGCAAATGTTCGGAATGAGTTAGAACAACAAAAAGGAATTGTAAATCAACTTAATAAAATTAGAGAGCAAATATCTGGAGTTTCTATTGATGAAGAGACAGCAAATCTGCTTCAATATCAGCATGCATTTGATGCTTCTGCAAAAGTAATTCAGGTTGCAGATCAAATGTTAGATACAGTTTTAAATTTAATGGAATAAGAGTGATTAGATAATGAGAGTAACCGAACAATCCAACTTTGAAAGTATTAAAGAAAGTATAAGAAAAAGTAAATCTCGATTAGAAGATTTACAAACTCAATCAGCAACTTTAAAAAAATTAAATACCCCATCCGATGATCCTGTTGGAGCAGCTAAGGTGTTAGAGGTAAGGACAGATCAGGTTAATAATAAACAGTTTCATTCTAATATAAAAACAGCAGAAACATTTCTTTTAAATACGGATCAAGCAGTTTCTGATCTTGTGGATATTATCATTCGAGCTAAGGAATTGGCACTTAGTCAATCGAGTGGAGCAAGTTCAAGTGAGTCTACTCGCATGGCAGTAGCAGAAGAAGTGACGCAACTTTTTAATCAAGGTTTGTCAGTCGCAAATAGAAAAATTGGTAATCAATATATATTAGCAGGTTTTCAAACAGATAAAGCTCCAGTGAACAATGAAGGTCAGTACTTAGGTGATCATGGAAAAAAAATGACAGAAGTTTCTAAGGGGATATTTATATCAATGAATATTCCTGGTGCAGAAATATTTAATACTAAACCAAGTCCACTGCAAAATATCGAAGCAGGTTTTTTTCCAAAAAATAACGCCTCAGGCCAAAACGTTAACTTTTTTGAGCAACTGCAAAGGCTTAAAGGATCTTTAGTAATTGGAGATACTGATGGCATTAGAAACTCAATAGACGCTTTTGATCAGCTAAGGGATAGAATGGTCTCAATTCGCTCTAAGGTTGGATCAAGATTATCAGGTATGGAGGGTACAGAAAAATCATTGGAACGCAGTGAGATAACAACAGCAGATTTAATGTCGACGATTGAAGATGCAGATATGGTTGCGGTAATGAGTGATTTAGCAAAAGAGGAAGCAGTGTATAAAAACGCACTTTCTAGCTCAAAGCGACTTATTCAACCAAGTTTAATGGATTTTTTAAGATAATAGTACAAGGAAGGCTTGAAAATAAGTAAATGATAGATTATTGATTGCACTAAGTTTTAAGCGAAACTAAACTCCACATCAGATGGAGTCACAGAGACGGAGTTCTTATGTTAGTATTAACCCGCAAGCTCGGGGAAAGCATTGCTATAGATGACCACATTAAGATTGTGGTTGTACAAATCAAAGGTAAACAGGTTCGGTTGGGTATACAAGCCCCCAAAGAAACAAAAATTCATAGAGAAGAAGTTTATCAAGCAATTAAAACTCAAAATGAAGAGGCTGTGAACTCGCCATCAGAATTAGATAAAGTATCAAAGATACTTAAAGGCTAACTTGAGTTATGCTATACTGTAACTGAGATAAGGGGATGGGCGTGGAAATCAATACTGTGAGATTTGGAAAAATTATAATTTCACAAGGTGAAAAGATAAACTTTCCAGAAGGTCTTTTGGGCTTTTCTCAATATACAGATTTTTGTTTGGTTGACCCTCAAGATGATACATTGATTTTGTGGTTACAGTCGATCCAAGAACCGTCGTTGGCGTTTCCTGTTTTAGAGCCGAAGATTTTTTATCCATCCTATATTGTTCGTCTTTCTGCTCTTGAATTAAGACAACTTCAACTTTCAAATATAAATGAATCAGTAGTGTTTAGTGTTATCACAATTCCATCTGATGTAACTCAGATGACTGCAAATTTAAAAGCACCATTAGCGGTTAACTTAAAAAATCAAATTGGTCGCCAAGTAGTATTACAAGAAAATGAATATAGTATCCGTTTTGAAATGTTTAAAGAGCTTAGAGCCCACTTGATGACAATACAGGCTCAAAACAAGCCAACAGGTACTAAAGAGCAAACAGCAGGGCAGTGTTCTCCAGTTTTAATTCAGGATATTTCACCTTCAAATCTAGTTCGACCACTAAACGCATAGTGTTTGCAAATTGATTAACAATCCAAACGAGATTTTTGAACCATTGCCAAGTAAGAGTCTAGTTCTTTATTTTCTGGATTTAGCTTTTTTGCACTTTCCCACTCTAACTCAGCGTCTAATAAGTCACCTTGTTTATAGTAGAGCAGACCCAATTGGACACGAGCAGGAATATAAGATGGAGCCTCTTGCTTTAAATGAAGTAATTCATCAATAGCCTTATGAACGAGCCCTTTTTGACTAATGGTTTTTACACGTTTAATTTTTAATCCAAGGTTTTTAGGGTCTAACAAAAGAGACTTATTATATTCTTCTAATGCTTCATCAAAACGTCTATATCGAAAATAAAGATCTCCAATTTCAAGATGTTTAACAGAAAATTTCTTATCAATATTGTGGTGTGTTTTTTGTGATTGAAAGTGTAGAACAGACTGGTTTGCTTTATCAAAAATATTTTTAGCTTGGTTGTATTTACCAATGTCATTATACAAAACAGAAAGACAAATGGCAGCCTCAGTGTGTTTAGGATTGATAGATAGACATTTTTTAAGGCTTGATACTGCAGTGCCCAGGTTTCCTTTTAAATAGTAGATTACACCCAGTAAATGGTATGCATTATCATCAGATTCATTAGTTGAAACTTTTTGTTTTAAAAGTTTTTCAGCGAGTTCAAAGTCTTTTTTACTAATCAAAGATTCAATGTGTTTTGTGTTAGATGTGGAACTTTGAGGGTTCATTTTTTTTCTCCTCGTTCAGATAGAGACTCAAGCTGCTCTCTTGCTTCTTCAACGTAAGGTGAGTTTGGAAAAACCTTAATAAGCTTTTTGTATCTAGCTTTGGCAGCGTCATAAGCATCTTGATTGTAATAAAAGTCAGCAATGTAAAGTTCTTTTTCAGAGAGGAGGGTTCCAATTTCACTAATTTTTTTATGTGCAAGTTTTGAATTTTCATGATGAGGAAATTTTTCAATGAACAGACCAAAAGCATTTAAAGCTGAAATTGCCGGTGTAAGGTCACGAGCAATATTTGTTGGAGAGGATTGAAAATAAGAGTCGCCAATTCTAAAAAAAGCGTAAGCTGTTTTTTTGTGTTTTGGGTGCAATTCAATAAAACTTTTATATGCAAAGGCAGCTTCTAAAAATGCTTCTTGTAAATAGTAAACATCAGCAATCTTTAACTGTGCATCAGCAGAGATAGAAGAGTATGGAAATTTATGTCGAATTGTTCTTAGCTTTTCTAATGCAATCACATACCGACTTGAGTCGACATCGTCTAAAGCACTTTTATAGTAAGAAATAGGATCATCTTCATTTAACGGTGTGGATGAACAAGAATAAACACAGAGCGTCAAAGTAAAAACTACTGATATCCGAAATAAATAATTCAAATTCATTTTCATAGATGTAAACCACCTTTGCTATAAGAGCAATAAATGAGATGCCTCGACCCACCCAACTGCACTAGAGGCATATCGCACCTGCATCCAGTTTTCATCAGTTTCATTTGGGCTGGAGCTAATTTGAGTCGGCCCTAAAATACGAATTTTTATCCCAGCTTCAAGCCTTCCAAGTTCTAAAAAGTGAGTTCCTGGACCACTATGGACTTGTGTGGCACGGGTACAAATGGCAGGTGGAGTAAGTTGACCATATCGCTGAATGGAGTATGCACCAACACTCAACAAAAGAGCAATAAACCCAATATATCCCGCCGGTTGAAAAAGTGTTTTTCTCAAGCTTCTTGTTTTGAGATAGGGACGCAACCAAGTCAAAATAACAATCAAGGCAATAAGACCAAGAATTTTACGAGCATCATTTAGAGAAATATTATCAGATAAAGACTCAATTGTAGTTGAAGCTGGGTCTAATTTATCATTTCCAAGAGAGTCAGCGAGAGTTTGCTGCGTAAGATGTAAATTGTGCAATATATCCGAGTGATATGGTTTAATGCGATTGGCTTTTTCATAATGAGCAAGGGCAACACCAATTTTTCCAAGACGAAAATAGATATTTCCTAAATTATAGTAATAACCTGCACTCTTAGTCTCTTGAGTAGTTAAAAATTTAAGTGCTTTAGTTAACTGATTAGAATCATAAAGCTTTTTTAACTGCCCCATTGGAGGGCTATTTTCGCCAAAACTTAAAGGAGTAGATAAAAATAATATA
>Ga0163108_10002854_pt1 | contig 12420 bp, 11 predicted proteins | sample Fk1155metaG_FD_109644 | JGI IMG/M metagenome (GOLD analysis project Ga0163108, IMG submission 109644) | Marine microbial communities from the Central Pacific Ocean - Fk160115 155m metaG | ecosystem: Environmental > Aquatic > Marine > Oceanic > Photic zone | place: The Central Pacific Ocean...
AGTTTCTATAATCAGAAAAATGGAAAATTGTTATATACATACATGCACACAATGAATAGATATAACAAACCTGACACACTTGCCTTAGACCCACTATATACATACAAAATGGTAGTTCATACTATCCCTGAAGTTGTGGTAAATAATATAAAATTAACACCTGGAAAACATAATATAATTGAGGCTAATGCTGCTAGAGGTAAATTACAACTAAATATTCAAGGGGTAAATAGTGCATATACTGGAATAAATTGCATTATAAGACAAAGAGATAGTTGTAATGTATTAAATATTCAAGATATGAATACTCAGCAACAGTATCTAGTTGGAAAATATGAAGTTGAAATTCTTTCACTACCAAGATTATACTTTAGTAATGTAATAGTAAATCAGAGTAAAACAACAAATATTGAGATACCTAATTATGGAACAGCAATAGTTTCTAAGGGAAATGGTTCATCTGCAATTTTTCAAATTAAAGAAGGAAAAAATATTTGGGTTTGTGATTTAAATAAAAATAGTTCTATTAGCAATATAAATTTATTGCCTGGTAATTATAAAATTACATTTAGATATTTAAGGTCTATTAGTACAGCTCACACTATAGTTAAAACTTTTAAAATAACTTCGGGATATAAAGAGAATATCTCATTATAAAAAATAAAAAATGGAAATATTAGGAAACAAAGATACAAGATCGGGCTTTGGAGAAGGACTTTCAATTCTTGGAGATATAAATCCAAATGTAGTAGCGCTTTGTGCTGATTTAACTGGTTCTTTAAAAATGAATGATTTTCAAAACAAATATCCAGATAGATTTATTCAGGCAGGAATTGCTGAAGCTAATATGATGGGAATGGCAGCTGGCTTAACTATTGGAGGGAAAATACCATTTACAGGAACGTTTGCTAATTTTTCTACTAGCAGAGTATATGATCAAATAAGACAATCTATAGCGTATTCTAATAAAAATGTTAAAATTTGTGCTTCTCATGCAGGCTTAACTCTTGGTGAAGATGGAGCAACACATCAAGTATTAGAAGATATTGGAATGATGAAAATGTTGCCAGGAATGACAGTTATAAACCCCTGCGATTTTAATCAAACTAAAGCAGCTACTATAGCAATTGCTGACCATGTAGGCCCTGTATATCTTAGATTTGGCAGACCAAAAGTACCAATATTCATTAAAGAAAATACTACTTTCGAAATAGGAAAAGCTTTACTTTTAAAGGAAGGAAGTGATGTAAGTATATTTGCTACTGGCCATCTAGTATGGGAAAGTATAAAAGCTGCAGAAGAATTATCTGAAATTGGTATAAATGCTGAAGTAATAAATATCCACACCATTAAACCTTTAGATGTTGAAGCAGTCTTAGAATCAGCTAATAAAACAAAACTCGTTATTTCTGCAGAAGAACATCAAGTTGCTGGTGGAATGGGAGAATCTATAGCAAGATTACTTGCTGAAAGACTTCCAGTTCCTATGGAATTTATAGCAGTAAAAGATAAATTTGGTCAAAGTGGTAAACCTATGGATCTACTTAAAAGATATGGTCTTGCTTCTAACAGCATAGTTGATGCAGTTAACAGAGTTCTAAAAAGAAAAAGATAAAAGAAATTGACAGTAAAATATTAAGTCTATTTAAAGTTGAAAGAACTAAACATAAGGGCTTCACACTACTAGTTAATACTTATAAAGAGCGACTTTATTTACATATAAGAAGGATTGTTATCTCTCATGAAGACAGTGATGATATATTACAAAATGTCTTTATAAAATCTTGGAAATCTTTACATAAATTTAGAGCAGATTCTAAACTATATACATGGCTCTACAAAATAGCTACAAATGAGTCACTGACTCTTATAAAAAAACGTAAAACTAATATAGAAGCATTAAGTGATAATGAATATAAAATTCAAGCCAAACAAGCTGAATTTATTTTAGACGCTCAGGAAATATCTATAAAGCTTGAAAAGGCAATATTGTTACTGCCAGAAAAACAAAGACTTGTATTTAACTTGAAATATTTTGAGAAATTAAAATACAATGAAATTTCAGAAATAACAAATACTTCAATTGGAGCATTAAAAGCTAATTATTTCCATGCTGTAAACAAAATTAAAGCTAATCTAAAGATTTAATTCTTTATCTTTACTTTAATATTTGCTTATATAAATTCATCTGCATGTTTACACAATAATCTGAACTAAAATTATCGATCACTCTTTGTCTAGCTTTCTTTGCTTTTACTAAAGCTAAATCATAAGCATTAATAACATCAAAAATATTTTTAGCTAACATTTCAATATTACCTGCATCAAAATAAGTAATTGTTTCATCATTACCCACTTCTCTAAATCCACTTATATTTGATGCAATCACAGGAATTTCACATGACATTGCTTCAAGAACTGACAAACCAAAGCTCTCTCTTAAAGAAGGAATTACTACAATATCCATCTTATGATATTCTTCTAGTAGCAAGTCATTATTTATAAATCCTGCAAATTCTACTCTCTCTGAAATACCTTCAGAGTTTATCATATCAATATAATTTTGTTTCTCCTCACCATCTCCAATCAATAAAAGTTTTATATCAACATTTAATCTTTTGTCCTTAACAAGAAGTGAAAAAGCTTTTATTAAAATATCTAATCCATAAATTTTATCAAAATACTTTACTGATCCAATTGTTACTTGTTTTGATAATTCTTTCATCCTTGGTGAGAATCTAGATACATCTATTCCAAAAGGAATTACATGAACATTTTTTGAAGTATATATTATAGTTTCTTTCTTCAAGCTATTGCCTGTAGCGCAAATATAATTTGCTTTTGAGAAGTTATATTTTATTAATATTTTATGTAAAAATGATTTTTTTGGAAAACTAGTAACATCTGAGCCCCATACTGAGATAACATAAGGTTTAATATTCATCAAGGATCCCAATAAACCATAGCTTGTAGCATAATGAGAGTGTAAAATATCTGGATTAAACGCTCTAATTTTTCTCTTTATAGAGAGAACATATTTAATATAGTCAAACTTAAGTTTTATCCTCTTGATAAAATTATCTTGTTTATTAGTTTTATTAAAACTCAAGATACTTACATTGCTAATATTTAAATTTACTTCTTTGTTACCTAAACTTATTAAAAGTATTTCTATATTGTTGTTAGAAAGAGCATTTAGCCATTTTATTGTGTGCGGTGAAGATATATCTGCAAGAATAGCTAACTTGAACATTTGTTTGCGATGATTGTTACTTAGAAGTTTAATCTTATTCTATCTAATTAATAACAATTTTCTTCACCAAGGTATTATCATTTTTATCAATAATTTGAAGAAAATAAAGACCTTTACTTAAATTTAAAGTTGATAATGTTGTATTTTTTGAATTAATATTAGATGAATACACCATCTGATTTAAACTGTTATATAGAATGATATTTTTCATGATTTCAGACCCTTGTATATTAATACTCTCTGAGATACTTGGGTTTGGATAAATATTAACATCAATATTTGAATGAGTTTGCAATCCTGCTAATGGATTACATGGTAAAATAGAATATAAGAAGTTCACAACAAAATCTGTAGCTAAACCAAATAGTTGATTAGAATTCCCAGAAGCTGCCCAATTATGATCTTCACCAATATATGTAGTATCATCATTAAATAAACCAATCGAATCTGCGAAAGGGTGCATTTCTCCTGTTCCACACAGGGTTAAAACTGAAGGATATCCTAGACCTGGAGCGCAGTTATAACTTACAGTTGCATCTGCATCACCCTGAATACTTACTAATGGCTCATCATTAGAATCTATCCAAACTAAATCATTTATTCCTCCAGCAAAACTATATACACCGTAAATTTTGGAAGAATATCCAATATTTCCAGCATCGCCTTCTAAAGTGCCTCCCATTGATGTTGATACTAAATTTTGTACATCTGTTGGAGAGGTTGGTAAATCACTAATATTGTCTATATATGCTAAATGAATTGCTAATACTGCTCCTGCTGAATAGCCTCCAACATATATAGCACTAGTATCAATACCTAAAGTGTTACCCGTAGCAAAATCTTTTTTCATATACCTAATACCGGCTTTTGCATCAGCAACTGCTTGCAAGACAGTTCCGTATTGATGTTCTTTATTAGATAAGAATAATACTACTTGGTTTGTTAATCTATAATTTAATGAAATAGCTACATAGCCTCTTTTAGCCATAGAATTACAAAAATCTACACAATCACTTGTAGATTTATCACCACCATAAAAAGAACCTCCATGCATATAAAAAACAACAGGACGATTTGTTACAGTGTCATTATCTGGAGTATAAATATCCATTTCATGATAAACATCAGTATAAACATCTGAATAATTAACCGTTGCAACGCTTACTGATGAGAAAATATCTGTTTGGTACCTTCCATTACATTGACTATAAGATAAAGAAGATAAAAAGATAACTAATATTATTAATTTTGTTTTCATGATTATATTTTTCTGCAATATAAGAAAAAAAAAATTAATACTTCTAAAAAGTATGTTCTATAAAGTATTAGTATTAGATTAACTGCTTTTATATATATTTGCTAAAAATAAGATGATGAAAACAGAAAAGGAAGTACAAAAGTTTTATAATGTTTTTGCTAAAAAGCAAGCTATTACCGGAACTAATTTAAGACATTATACTATAATAAATCATTTAATGAATTATGGATTAAAGAAGAATCATAATGTTCTTGAAATTGGTTGTGGAATAGGAACACTTACTAAACTTATATATAGATTTTTAAATAAAGGTGAATTAGTTGCTACAGATATTAGTGATGAATCGATCCAAATTGCAAAAACAAGAATAACTACCGGTTCAAAAGATAATATGAAATTCTTTGTAACTGACATGAAAGATTTTAACTATCCCAAAAAATTTGATTTCATTGTTTTACCAGATGTATTAGAGCATATCCCTATTGAACAACATCCTGATCTATTTTCAACTCTATCTAGACACATGCATGAAAAATCTATAATTTTAATTCATATACCTCACCCAACCGCTCTAGATTTTATCAGAGAACATGAACCTGAGAAATTACAAATCATAGATCAATCTATAAATGCTGATGTTATAATCAATAACTCATATGCTAACAACTTATTTCTAATAGACTATATATCTTATTCACTATACAACAATAAAGCTGATTATGTCTTAGCTACTTTTAAAAAAGGTGGGATTAAATATAAATCTAATAGTCCTTTATCAAAACTTACTATTATATATAAAAAAACCATTGCTCGTATAAAGTTCCTTATTAGAAAGCTCTTTATTTGATATATTTATATGAAGCAATATATTATATATATTTACCCTTCTTATTCATCTTTCATAAAAAAAGATATTGACTTTCTATCAAAAAAATTTACTCTAAAAAGCCCTAAACATAATTGGTTAAATAGTAAATTAGCACCTATTAGATTTGTTCAACAATTCTTCTTTCTTATAAAAAATATACATTCGTGTAAAGTTATTTATGTAATGTTTGGAGGCTACTGGTCTTTATTACCTACAATATTTGCTAAAGTATTCAATAAACCTGTATATATTATATTGGGAGGAACAGATTGCGTTTCATTTCCATCGTTAAAATATGGAAGTTTACGCAAACCTATATTAGCATACTTTATAAAATGGTCTTACAAATTATGTGACAAATTATTACCTGTAAGTGAATCATTAGTCTTTTGTGAAAATAATTATTATCATAAAAGTAAATACAAACATCAAGGATATAAATTCTTTTTCCCAGATATTTCAACACCATATAAAGTAATATATAATGGTTTTGATATAAATTATTTTAATGATAATAAACACGAGAAAATATCTAACTCTTTTATTTGTATAGCTGTAATTAATGATATGTTAAGATTTAAGTTAAAGGGAATAGATATAATCCTTAAACTAGCAAATATTTATCAGGATTGTTCTTTTACTATAATAGGAATTTCAAAGAATGTTATTCAACAATTGAGTTTTATTCCAGAAAACGTAAATATTTATCCCTTTCTATGTCAAGATGATTTTAAAAAATATCTATTAAAAAGCGAATTTATTATGCAGCTATCTATCTCAGAAGGTTTTCCTAATTCTCTTTGTGAAGCAATGTTATGTAGATGTATTCCTATAGGGTCGTCTGTTGGAGCTATTCCTAACATTATTAAAGATTCTGGATATATAATAGAAAGTTCAAAAATAAAATATATTGAGACAAAATTTAATGATATTATATCTTCAAATAAAACCGATAGGCAAGACTTAGCTGAAAAAGCTAGAAATAGAATTATTAATAATTTTAGTATATCAAAAAGACAGAACGCTTTCTATGAACTCATAAATACAAAGTAATTAAATGAAACTTAGTATATTTAAATACACTAAGAAATCTCTTTAATATTCAAGCTCTCCCAATACCACGAAATTGCCTCTTCCAATCCTTTATTTATATTATGAGTAGGAGAATATCCTAATAAAGAGTTTGCTTTGTCAACAGATGCTAATGAATATTTTACATCACCAAGTCTTTCTGGCCCAAAGCCTATCTCTACATTAGCAATCTTTTTATCAAACTTGGAAAGTAAACTTCTTAAATATTTAACCATATCTATAAGAACAGACTCTTCTCCGCAAGCAACATTAAAAACTTGATTAAATGCAGCTTTATTTGTTGTTGTTGCTGCTAACTCATTTGCTTGTAATACATTATCAATATATGTAAAATCTCTTGTTTGAGAACCATCTCCATGTATAATCGGTGTCTTATAATTTATAAATGCAGAAATAAATTTTGGAATAGCAGCTGCATAGGCACCATTAGGATCTTGTCTTCTACCAAACACATTGAAATATCTAAGTCCTATTGTCTCTATACCATGTAAATTAGAAAAAACATGAGCATACAATTCATTTACATATTTTGTAACTGCATAAGGAGACAAAGGCATGCCAATATTTTCTTCAATTTTTGGCAATTGTTTTGAATCTCCATAGGTCGATGAACTTGCTGCATATACAAATCTATTTACATTATTTTCTTTAGCCGCAATTAACATATTTAGAAAACCAGCAATATTAATTTCATTAGTTGTAATAGGATCAATTATAGAGCGTGGCACTGATCCTAAAGCAGCTTGATGCAAGATAACATCTACTCCTTTTGATGCATTTAAGCAATCATCAATAATTCTAATATCACCATTAATAAATGTAAAATTATCATGATTTAGTAGATGTTGAATATTCTCTTTTTTGCCTGTTAGTAAATTATCTAAACAAATTATCTTATTATTTTGTTTAATTAATCTATCACATAAGTTAGATCCAATAAAACCTGCACCTCCGGTAATTAATATTGTTTTATTCTTTAGTATCATATTATTATTTTAACTAATTATTTGTTTTTTTATATTATCTATTATTAGGATAAAAGATATCATAATCTAATTTATATAGTTCCTTAATTCTTTCACTAGACTTATTGTCAACAATAATAATGTCTTTTTTAGTGGTATTTTTAAAATGAACTCTTTCTACAGGCATATTTAGAATTAATGCCAATTTGTGAAAGTCCTCATCAAACGTTTCAAATCTTCCCAAAAAATCAATATTATTTAAATCAATTAAATCGTGCTGTGGCTTTAAATGTTCATCTAATTTATTAATATTATTTATTTTAATATCTTCTACCCATGAAATAAAATTTGATAATTCCTTTAGATCTTCATAAAGTTTTAAATCTAAATTATAGTAATTCTGATTTAAAACTTTATCCTTCCAAGAACTAATAAATCTATCTTGAGGCTCTCTAACAAAAGAAAATTTATACCAATTCTTAAAATTACTTGGACAATACCCAACATTAGAGCTATAAATATATTGCTTTTCTGGTGTGTTATCTCTAAAATGTTGATCAATACTTCTACTTGCTACTTTATAATTTCTAAACCAAAGACATTTATACTTATAATTATAAGACAAATGATATTTCTTACTCTTAAAATTACTTATAAGGTATTTATTTTTATAGAAATGTTTGAATTTATTTAAATTCATTATAATAAGATATTATTTAGCATAAGCAATTGCTCGTTTTTCTCTAATTACTGTAACTTTAACTTGCCCTGGATAAGTCATTTCAGTTTCTATTTTTTGAGATATTTCATAAGAAAGTTCATCTGCTCTTTTATCTCCTACCTTGTCACTTTCAACAATCACTCTTAATTCTCGTCCTGCCTGAATTGCATATGCTTTAGTAACTCCATTATATGATAAAGCAAGAGATTCTAAATCTTTTAATCTTTGAATATAAGACTCTACAACTTCACGCCTAGCCCCAGGCCTTGCTCCAGAAATAGCATCACATATTTGTGCAATAGGTGATATTAAATTTGTCATTTCTATTTCATCGTGATGCGCTCCAATAGCATTACAGATATCGGCTTTTTCTCCATATTTTTCAGCTAGTTTCATACCAATTATTGCGTGAGGTAATTCTGGTTTATCTTCTGGGACTTTGCCAATATCATGTAATAAGCCAGCTCTTTTAGCCATTTTGGTATTCAAGCCTAATTCTGAAGCTAAAGTAGCGCTCATATTAGCTACTTCCCTTGAATGTTGAAGTAAATTCTGACCGTATGAAGATCTATATTTCATCCTGCCAACCATTTGTACAAGTTTTGGATGTAATCCATGGATTCCTAGATCAATACAAGTTCTTTTGCCTACTTCAGTTATTTCTTCGTTTAAAGATTTTTTTGTTTTTGAAACAACTTCTTCAATTCTGGCAGGATGTATTCTGCCATCTGTTACAAGCTGATGTAATGAAAGGCGTGCTATTTCTCGTCTAACAGGATCAAAACAAGATAATAGAATTGCTTCTGGTGTATCATCTACAATCAATTCAACTCCTGTAGCCGCTTCTAAAGCTCTAATATTTCTTCCTTCTCTACCTATTATCCTGCCTTTTAAATCATCACTTTCAATATTAAAAACTGAAACAGAATTTTCAACTGCTGTTTCAGCAGCAACTCTTTGAATAGTTTGAATTACAATTTTCTTTGCTTCTTTATTTGCATTTAAATTAGCCTCTTCTTTTATCTCATTTATATAAGCCATTGCTTTTGTTTTAGCTTCATCTTTTAGAGTTTCAATAAGTTGAGACTTAGCTTCATCAGCACTATATGAACTTAATTTTTCTAATTCCTGCACTTGTTTATCAATTGCTTTTTTTAATTCTAATTCTTTAATCTCAAGCGCTGATAGTTGTGCCTGCAGATTTTCCCTCAAAGAGCTAATTTGTTTATTCTTTCGATTATGATCTTCAATCCTTTGTAATAGAGATTTTTCTTTTTGTTTAAAATTAATCTCTCTATCTTGCATCTTTCTTTCACGGGTACTTATCAATTTCTCATGATTCTCCTTTAATTCAAGATATTTCTCTTTTGCTTGAAGAATCCTATCCTTTTTAATACTTTCTGCCTCTTTTGATGCTTTCTTTATAATTGCTTTTTTCTTTGCAACTAAAATATTATTTGAAATAATATATCCAATAATAACTCCTATAACAATTCCAGAAACAGAAGCCATAATAACATTTGAAATATCCATTTTTTAATTATTTAATTTTGTTATTAAAATAAAAAAATGAAAATGATAGATTAAAAAACCTTAGATAGTGATATTTTTTAGTTCATTATTAAGTTCTACAATTGCATTAGTAAGTTTATCAAATTCAACAGAGTTATCCTTCCCTACTGTTTCAGAAATAAATTGCAAGGCTGTCATAGCTAATAAATCTTGAGCATCTTTAACAGCATAATCGTCTTTTAGACTATCAATATTACTATTAATTTTTTCCGCTGATTTTCTAACAATTTCCTCTTCATCTTTCGAAACTGTAAGAGGATATGTTCTACCCGCTATTTTAACCTTAATCGATAATTTACTCATTAATAATTCAACTATTTAAAAGTGCCATGCACTTATCAATTTCTCTAAGCATTTCATTAATCTTAAGTTTCAACTCTTTATTATCTTCTTTAACATCTAAAGATGGAGTCTCTAACTTTTTAGTCATTTTCAATATATTATACCTTTCTTTAAGTTCATCAATCAATTTAGATTTTTCGTCTATCTTATTTGTTAACTTTGAAATTTGACTTTCATTTTGTTTAATTTGAATTAATAATTTATTATTCTTATCATATATATCATCAAATACAGATCTTATTTCATTTATTGCTTCAAAGCCATTTTTCATTTTAAACCTTTAAAAAGTATGCTACAAATTTAAGAACGATTATTATATAATCAAATTATTTCATTAATAAAAACTTATTATTTCTATTTCTTCTTTTCTAAAAAAACTAAACTTACACCATAATAATAATTAATTTTGTAAATATTAATTTTTACAATAAAAATGTATAAAAACAGAAAATTACTTTTAATTCTATTTCTATTATCATTAATTGTTCATATTAAAATACAATCTCAAGTTGAATATGGGAAAACTAATTTCAGATCACCCATAGGAATTCCTATAATACTTGCTGGTAATTTTGCTGAACTTAGAACTAATCATTTTCATTCTGGAATCGATATAAAAACTAAAGGATCTCAGGGATATAGAATTTACAGTATAGATTCCGGATATGTATCTAGAATAAATATTTCTCATTGGGGATATGGTAAAGCAATTTATGTAAATCATCCTAATGGATATACAAGTGTTTATGCACATTTGAGAAATTTTCCTGAAAAAATTGAAAAATTAATAAGAGCAGAGCAATTCAAACAAGAAAAAGAAACAATATCTGTTTATTTTGAAAATGATAAGATTCCTGTAAACAAAGGTGAAATTATTGCATTTTCAGGGAATTCAGGTGGATCTTCTGCTCCACACTTACATTTCGAAATTAGAGAAACTATTAATGGAAACCCAATAAATCCACTATTATTTAATTTTGATGTAAAAGATGATTTAGCACCATTAATATATAATATTAAAATATATCCACTAGTGAATGCAAAAGTAAATAAAAGCATAAACGATATAATAATACCGGTAATAAAACAAGAAGATACTTATTCAATAAACAACCCTATATCTGCTTTTGGAGAAATTGGTATTGGCATTCATACAATAGATAAACTATCAGACTCTTATAATAAATGTGGTATTTACTTCATTAAACTATTTAAAGATAAAGAACTTATTTTTCATCAACAAATGGATAAATTAGATTTTAGCACCACGAGATATATAAATACTCATAAAGATTATTTAGAATATAAAAAAAATAAACGCAATATCCATAAATCTTATATTTCAGATAATAATGAATTAGATATTTATAAAACATTAGTTAATAAAGGTAAAATATCTATCGATGAAAATAAAAAATACTCTTTCAAATATGTTATTGGAGATATTAATGGAAATACAAGCTACTTAACTTTTACTATAATGGGAGACAGCACTATGTTAAACAATTTAGTAAATGAAAACTTAATGCTTAATGCTGTAATTAAATCTGATAGTGTAATAAAAGATGAATTTGCAGCAATATTTTCTAGCAGAAGTTTATATAACAAGATAGATATTAACTATAAGATTAAAAATACTTCTAATAAATTATCGGCAACACATACAATAAACAGCAGTGATATTCCTATTCATAAAGCATTTATATTAAAACTTAAACTTAAAGAAATTCCTGATAAAATCGAAAGTAAAGCTATTATTGTTGAACATGCTGCAAATAATAAAATTATTTCAAGAGGAGGTAATTTTAATAATAATTGGTTAGAAACTAATGTTAAATCTTTTGGAACTTACAGCATACAGCTTGATACCGTAGCTCCAGTTATAAAAGCAATTAATATATACGATAATAAAATTCTTTCTAAACAAAATACTGTAAAATTTAAAATTACTGACAATTTGAGTGGAATAAATACTTATGACATATGGGTCGATAATCTTTGGATGCTTTCTAATTATTCGCCCAAAACTGCTAGCTTAATATTAACATTCGATAAGTATAATAAGATTACAAAAGGGAAACACAAACTAAAAATAAAAGTAAAAGATGTAAGAAATAATATTTCTGAGAAAATATATAATTTTACTTATTAATGAGTATTTGTCATATCGTAATCAACACAAATGATAAAATCGGCTAAGCCAATATTTTCTTTTTCTAATTTATTTATATCTTTCTGTGAGACTGTTGTAATAGTAAAATAAGTTAAATCTGGTTTTGCCTTTTTTAAATACCAAAGTATTCCTTCATAATTATTAGAGTGAAATGCTCCATTATAATGTAAAAATAA
>Ga0163108_10002857_pt1 | contig 12415 bp, 11 predicted proteins | sample Fk1155metaG_FD_109644 | JGI IMG/M metagenome (GOLD analysis project Ga0163108, IMG submission 109644) | Marine microbial communities from the Central Pacific Ocean - Fk160115 155m metaG | ecosystem: Environmental > Aquatic > Marine > Oceanic > Photic zone | place: The Central Pacific Ocean...
AGACAAGTCTGCACCTGACAAATTCACACCAGACAGATTTACTTGACTCAAATCTGCACCTGACAAATTCACACCAGACAGATCAGATTTAGCCAAATTTGCTCTTTCTATGTTTGTATCTGAAAGATCAATATTTGATAAATTTGCATTGCTTATATCTACACCCGACAGATTTACTCCCGACAAATCAGCACCTCTCAGATCAACCAATGTTAGATCTGTTCCATAGAGTTCTTTTCCAAATTTATCCATTCCAACGAAATCAATAACTCCTCCATCATTCATCAATGTTAGATAATACCATAACTCTTCATCTTCGACTTGATAACCAATAAAATTTGCATTTTTCAAATTTACATTACGTAAATCCTTACCAATTAAGTGTACACCATATAGATTTGTTCCACTGAGATTCATTCCTGTTAGGTCAACATTTGAAAAATTTGAATAGCTAAGATTTGTTTTTTCTAATTTCACATTTGTTAATTTTACATTACTAAAATCTATCTTTGAGAGATTAGAATTCATTAGATTTGAATACTCAAGCTCTGTATTACTTAGGTCAGCTTCAGATAAGTTTGCTCTTAATAATTCTGTATATTTTAAATTAGTGCTAAAAAGATTAACCTGTTCAAAATTTACCCATGATAAGTTAGACTTTTCTAAGTTCGCTTCACTAAGATTTGTTCTTAAAAATGAAGATCCAGCAAGATTCTTTTCTGAAAGATCTAGTCCTGAAAGATCCATATCAGTAAATGTCACTCCAATAAGTTTTACATCTTTAATTTTTACATTAGAAAAATCAATATTTTCCAGATTTGTAAAACTAAGATTCGCATTAGTCAAATCTGCACCAGATAAATCCGCATTAGTCAAATCTGCACCAGATAAATCCGCATTAGTCAAATCTGCACCAGATAAATCCGCATTAGTCAAATCTGCACCAGACAAATCTGTCCCAGATAAATTTACTTGGCTTAGATTCTTTCCAGACAAATCTGCACCAGATAAATCCGCATTAGTCAAATCTGCACCAGATAAAATATTCAATTTAGTTTTGAAAGAATCATCTGTTTCAAAAATTTGAAATTGATCCAAAACATACCCCTCATTGGTTATAAATTCAAAAATGAGTCTATTTTCATCATCAGGAATTCTTAAATTAAAAAATCCATAAACATCTGGATTCTTTACTACTGCCCAATCTTCAAATGTCTGTGGATATTGATTATGATGTTTATCTGCACCTGCTGTACCTACTATAACATGTATTGCACCTTCTGGATTTATGTAAGTAGTCTTCTCATAACTGGTTAATACATTATTAAATTTTAGTGGAAATGATCTTTCATACAAATGAACATGCCCCGATATGATCATATCTACACCATATGCGTCAAGAACTGGTTGAAGACCTTCAGCCAATGTTATACCATTGGTTAAACTAGGATCATTTTTTACATAATAATCCTTGTAGATCATTGGTTTGTGTATTAATACTATTTTCCATTTTATATCGGAATTGTTATTCGCCTCTTTCAGATCATTTTCTAAAAATTCCATTTGTTCTGAATCTTTAGTATAATCCAGGTCTGATGATAAAATGACGAAATGAATATTTTCATAATCAATAGAATAAAATTCTCTATTTAATCCGTAATGTGCCAAAAACTCTTTTGCATCATCTTTATCATGATTTCCAATAACTACTGATATTTTCTCTTTTCCAAGTTTATCAACAAATGTAAACCAACTATCTGGAGTATCATATCCTAAATCTCCCAGGAAAAATATCAAATCTGGATCATTTTCTTTAATATTCTCTAAAACTTGTAAACCATCTGTATTAGATAGAAAATTTCCAACCAATGCTATATTTTTTTCATTTTTTATTAAATTTGGTGTAAACGAAGAATCTTCTTCTGCAAAACTAGTATTAATAAATAGAAAAATGCAACATTGTACAATAACAACTATTTTTATCAGTGTAGATACACTCACACTATATTTTTCTAGATTACTTGTGTGTTGATCTAATCTATTCATAATTACCAGTATCTTTCTTTACCCGATAAAATTCTTTTACACATTCTAAGTATTTCTGCGATAAGTCCTCCACCAGAAATTATGTTTAGCTTGACAAAATATCCAAAATTCTTTAAAAAAATTCTTGAACCTAAATTTTTTGCACACCAAATAGTAAATGGAAAATTGTATAATAAAATATCAAAAACTCCATACTCTGATTTTCTTAAATATTGTATTATTGAAGTTGAGGTCTTTGTAACTTCTTTGTAGACTATGTTGTTAGTTGTCACATGCAAGTCTCCCTCTTTAATTATATTTAGAACATATGCAAAATCTGCTCTCCATCTTAGTGGATTCATGAATTCTTCAAATACATTAGCATGTTTCAATATTTCAGTTCTAAAAACTGCATAAATTACTGTGGAATAATTATAATCTAAATAAAATTTAATCTTGTCTTCTAGTTTCCCTGAAATAGGATGCACATATTGAAATTTTTTTAAATTTTCTATAACTTGAATTTCGATTTTTCCATTATCCTCATTTATGATCCTATTGAATTCTTTTACATCTCCAATACTCCCGACAATTTTAGAATTATCTTCTAGTATCTTGATATTCTCTTCTAAAAAATTTTCTTCCCATAAATCATCCACAAAAGCCCAAACAAAATATTTAGTTTTAGACTTTGATAAAACAAAATTTGTATTCCAGTATGGTCCTCTATTTTCTTCCTGTTGAAAAAAGATAATTCGTTCATCGTCTCTAGACGCCTCTTTACATATATGACTTGTATTATCACTTGAATTATTATCTGAAATCACAATAATAAAATCTTGAAATGTTTGATTGAGTATTTGTTTTATTCGTTCTCCAACAACTCTCTCACCATTATATACTGGAATCCCAATTGTCACAATAGGATCATTTTTCACAAACAGAAGATTTTCTTTTAGTATTTTAATCCATGGTGAAATTTATACTTGTTATTCTTTAAATTTGAATATGAAAAAAATACTAGTTTTAGGTGGTAGCGGATTAGTAGGTAGCGTATTTGCAAATTATTCCCAGTCAAATTATGATCTACACTTAACATACAATGATAATCCAATAATAAATCAAAAAATTAATTCAACAAAAATCAATGTTACTACTCAGGCTTTTGAGTTAAAAAAATTAATTCTAGATATTTCTCCAGACATAATAATCAACACCATTGCTCATTCAAGTGTGGATCTTTGTGAAACAAACCCACATAATGCAGATTTCTTACATGTAGATATACCAAAAAAGATTTTGGATTTTTCTTCTGAGATTGGAAGTAAATTGATATATTTTTCTACTGATGCCGTATTTCCTGGAGAATTAAACAAAAAATACAACGAAGATGACATACCTAATCCTGTAAATTACTATGGAAAAACGAAGTTGAATGCTGAAAAAATAATTTTAAATCACTCACAAAAAAATACTATATTACGTACTGCAGTAATTTACGGAAAACATAAACGTTCTAGATTTACAAATTGGATCTTATCATCTTTAAAAAATAATCAAATGGTTGATCCATTTATTGATCAATTCAATACTCCTACATTAGTAGATGATATTGCAAAAATATTGATTAAAATTATTGATGAAAACATATACGGTCTATTTCATGCAGCTGGTCCTACTTGTCTGAATCGTTATGATTTTGCACTTTTACTTGCAAAGTATTCAAAACTAGATTCTCAACTTATCAAGCCTGTTACAAAAAATGAGAAAAAACAATTAGCCACTAGACCAATATCTACTTGTTTAGACTCTACTAAATTAGAACAATTAACAAAACTAAAATTCTCAGATATTACTTCTGGGATAAACCAAATATTAGATTGATATTTTATTTATTAATTTGTTTTATAATGTTCAAATAATCTAATTCCATTTGATCAGAACTTGTATTAAGCCAGTTTTCATTAATCTGTTTTTTTACAATGATTGTATTAGTTGGAATCTCTTGTGCAATATATGAAGACAGATTATCGCATGCAGAATTTGCACTTTTACTGTCATCTATAATTATCAAATTCTTTGTTTTCTTGACATCTGTCAATATCTCATTCCAGCTAATAGGGGTAACCGAAGTTACATTAAACACACTAGCTGAAATTTTTTCTTTTTTACATTCTTCTGACAATTCTAATCCCATATTTAATGAAAAATTAAAACAAACTATGGTTGCGTTTTCTCCTTGCATGTATTGGATTAATGAAAAATCATCATTACTCAATAAAGGTTCAATATCTATGATATCATCTCTAAACAGTCGTTGACTTACTCCAATTATTCGAAAACCAGGTGCACATAGCTTTTCTGAAATTATCTTTTCTGCTTCAAATTTTGTTGATATTGTATAACCTTGAACCCTAGCAATTGAACAAACATCTCCAAAATTATTAAAACTAGATTGTGGACCTTGAAAACCATTATCTATAATTATGGGCATAATTGTAAAAGATGATTGAAGATCTTTTTTCACACTACGGATTATGTTGTAAGTATTTACAAGATGATCTATACCTAATAACAAAAAATCTAATTGTTTCATAAAAAAAATAGATGAAACATGATTCATCATCATCCCAAAACCAAATCCACAAAGCGAGTTCTCAGAATTTGTAGAATTTATTATCCTACTATTGGTTTTTACCTTAACATTTTTTGTTAATCCTCCTAGACATGAACCTGCACTAATATTCTGTCCAAATAAAACTAAATTGTTTGTTTTCTTTACTGTAGAACGAATTCGCTCATTTATAAAATCAACATATTTCATTTGATCTCATCCCTAAATCGATCTAAGATTGGTTTTGTAAGACTCTGAATATCTACATCATTCATCTTACTAATCACATGAACTGGATCACTAGTTGTATTATTGATAATAACATTTTCATCATCTAAACTCACACTTGGTGTAGGTCCAGCATGATAATTGATTTTTTTCCCATCAGGATTCTCTTCATTTTTTAGGATCCATTCTCCTAATGTTGTTACATCCACTTCAATTAGTATTGGTGTATTTTTTTCAATAGATTCTGCTCTTAGTTCATTTAACTTTTGAATATAATCAATAGGATCATTGCCTGACAACCTACAATATTTCACATTTATGGAATCAGAAAACTTTTCTAAATCAATAGAGTGCCTTCTTTCATTAATACGTGTTGACATACTCCATTCATTATTTTCAATTATAACTAAGGAACTTAATTCTAAACTTTTAAGCATCAATAAGCTCTCGTGAAAACTTCCTTCTTCTATTGCACCATCTCCTGCCAAAACAATTGTAACATTAGAACTCAAAGAAATTCTTTCTGCCATTGCTATGCCTACTGCAACACCAAAATTATTTCCTAGAATACTAGAGGAATAAATTATTCCTAATTCTGGATTTATGAGATTCATTGAACCAATTTTGCCCTCATTCGACCCTTCAGGTCTTAATAGATATTCATCCAAGACTGGTTTTAATTTCCTAATTCTAGCTAAATTATACGCTACATTTCTATGAGATAGAATAAGTTTATCATCATTTCTCATTATTCTAGAAACTGCAACACTAATAGATTCATGACCGAAAGCCAAATGAATTGGAATTTTAAATTTACCTGCTTTGTATTCTTCATTAAGTAATAATTGTGCAATCCTTACTTCAAGTATTTGTTGAAAAACATTGTTGTTAGAAATATTCATCTTTATCTAAATCATTTTATCAAGTGTTTTAATTCCTTCTTCTAAACTAATAACTGGTTCCCAATTAATCAATTCTTTTGCTTTTTTATTTGAAGGATTTCTAATGCTAATTTTATCAGGATTTTTTTCTATAACTATTGGTTTTTTCTTAAATATTTTTTGGCCCATTTTAATTATATCATCCAATTTTATGACTGTGTTTCCGCTTAGATTTATCGTATGTAAACCAGTCAATCCTAGTGACAAAATAATTCCTCTTGCTATATCATCGACATGAACAAATCTTCTACCTGTTTTTAATGAACCTACAACAATCTCTTTTTCATTTTTTATTTTGTTTGAAATCTCTTCAACTGCTGACCATCCCTCTTTTCTAGGGCCATAAATAATTCCGAATCTTAGAATTGTTATATCCAAATCATCATGAAAATGCTGTTGTCTAATGTTTGATTCACTGACTAGCTTTGAAAGCGCATATTCTGATTTATGATTAAAAATATTTATCAGTGAATTTTCATCTTTCTCTTCATCATTTCTAAATTCATCATAAACCCATTCACTAGATGCAAAAACAAATTGCTTAATTCTTTTTAATTTTATAACATTCATCAAATTTAATGTACCCATTACATTTACGTTAAAACATTCGTATGCTCTATCTCTACAATCTGAATCTTTTGATAATGCTGCAAGATGAATTACTGCATCTATATCTTCAGGAATTATCTCAGCTAATTCTGATGAACAAACATCACATTTGTGATATTCATAATCTGCATTATTATTATCAATAAGATCTATGCCAATTACTGATATACACTCTTTTTCACATTGTTTTATCAATGCTTTTCCAATGAAACTCTCTGAACCTGTAATTAGAATTTTCATGAATTAAGACTTTGATCGGCGGTTAATAATCTTATTACACAAAAATATGATATTAAATTTCAACTTCTATTTCTCATCATTAAATTAATGCTATGATGATTAGTAGGATTTCTCTCAAACAGTTAAATGAAACAATTATTTTTTTTAAACAAATGTACATAGGAACTTCTCCATTACGAATCAGTTTTGCAGGAGGTGGAACTGATATGCCTGAATATTTTGAAAAATATGGCGGTCAGGTAATTTCATCAACAATTAATTTATTCACTAATATTGTTCTTAATCAACGTCGTGATGATTCATTTCAGGCCTTTATCTCCGACTATGAATTACATCATAAAACTAGTAGCTTTAATGAACTTCAATTTTTACCTGGTACAGAGATAGCTGTTTCTGTTGTAAAAAACTTGAATTACAAAAATGGCGCAGACTATTTTATATCAAGTGATGTTGCTCCTGGTTCCGGTCTTGGTGGTTCAAGTTCGTTAACTGTGAATTGTGTAAATACAATTCAAAAAATTATGAATAAAAATTGGAATGAAAAACAAATTGCAGAAAAATCATTTGATATAGAACGTAATAAACTTGGGCATCCAATTGGTAAACAAGATGATTACATTGCATCATTTGGAGGTCTAAATTTAATAAAATTTGAAAAAACTAACATTGATGTTGTTCCAATACCTCTGTCTAAATCAACTAAAGATGAATTTGAAAATAATTTGATACTTTTTTTCCTAGGTACAACAAGAAAGAGTAGCGATGTCTTAAAATATCAACTTGAATTAATTAAAAAAAATAATCAAAAAACAATGATTCCATTACATTCTGTGAAAGAACTTACAATGGAATTATATGATTCTTTGAAAAATAATGATATTACCAAAGTGGCTGAAATGATGCATAAAGGTTGGTTAGCAAAAAAGAAATTTGCAGATGGAGTAAGCAATGATAAAATTGATAAAATCTATTCAGCTGGAATTGAAGCTGGTGCTACTGGTGGTAAAATCACTGGTGCAGGTGGTGGTGGGCATATACTATTTTATTGTGATCCAAAAAAACATCAAAATTTAAAAGAGAAGATGGAAGCCTTAGGCTTGAAACATATACCTTTCAAATTTTATAATCATGGTCCTAAAGTTCTAAACTTATATGAAGAAATCCAAAAGAATTAAAATGAAAGAATACGTTCCAAATTTTTTTGATGAGCACATGCGTTCTATGGAAGATCTTAGTGAACAATTTGATGCTATTGAAGAAATAATCAATGTTCTAAAAAAGGCACAAACAAATGGTAATACTATATTTACTATTGGTAATGGCGGTTCAGGTTCAACAGCATCTCATTTTGTCTCAGATCTATTAAAAACTGCTATTACAAAAGATGAGAAACGATTTGCAGCAATCTCTCTTGTTGATAATATCCCAGTCAATATGGCATGGTCTAATGATCAATCATTTGAATCCATATTTATTGAACAGTTAAAAAATTTCCTAAAACCAAACGATGTTCTCTTTGCATTTAGTGGGAGTGGCAACTCAATAAATGTAATTAATGCAATTGAATATGCTAAAAAAAATAGCGCTATATGTATTGGGTTTACTGGTATGGATGGTGGAAAATTAAAAAATATGTGTGATGTGTGTATAACAGTTCCATCGAATAATATGTTGATAATAGAATCTGTTCATCTAACACTTTGTCACTGTCTAATTGAATCTATAAGAAAAAGCGGAAACCCATTATTCAAATATGGCTAATCTTCATAATGGAATTTTTTTAGATCGAGATGGTGTAATTAATGAAAAACGAGACGATTATGTAAAATCCGTATCTGAACTAAATATTTTTTCTCATGTTTCAAAATCAATAAAAAAACTACATGACTTGGGATTTCTAGTGGTTGTGATTACCAATCAATCTGCAATCAATCGTGGTTTAATCACACATAACCAATTAAAAAAAATCCATGATGCAATTCAAGAAAATTTAAAATCATCTAAAACTAAAATTGATGCATTCTATTATTGCCCTCATACTCCAACAGAATTATGTTCATGTAGGAAACCAAAACCTGAATTAATTCTACAAGCAGGTAATGATCTGAATATAAAATTAGATTCTAGTTGGTTTTTTGGAGATAGTGAATCTGATATTATTGCTGGAAAGTCAGCTGGTTGCAAAACAGTGAAAATCACGAATGAACTTAATCTATTAGATGCTGTTGAAGAACTCGAGAAAACTATTGCAAAGTAATACTTCCAAATTATTAATAAGACTTTAATTCAAATGTTAATCAATAATTTTACTTGACTGATAATATTCTGATTACTGGAATAACTGGATTTGTAGGATCGCATCTTGCAGATTTAATCCTCAAAAAGGGATTAACTGTTTACGGCCTAAAACGTTGGCATTTATCTAAAATGAGAAATGTACGCCATATTTCTGATAAGATAAAATGGATTGATTGTGATATCACAGATCCAATATCGGTCAGAAATGCATTAAAAATATCTAAACCTGATAAAATATTTCATCTTGCAGCTGAAAGCTTTGTTAGTCCTTCATGGAATCATCCTTCACATTATATCGATGTAAACTACAAGGGCACAGTAAATATTCTTGATTCAATGCGTGATCTAGAAATGAAATCAAGAATACTAATTCCAGGTTCTGGAGAAGAGTATGGTGAAATTCATGAGAATGAATTACCTATTACAGAAGATTCTATACTCCGACCTGTAAATCCATATGCAGTAACAAAAATTGCTCAAGATCTAATTGCTAATGTTTATTTTGCATCATATGGAATTAACGTAATTAGAGTTCGTTCGTTTAATCATGAAGGTCCACGCAGAGATAATGTTTTTGGAATTCCTTGGTATGCATATCAGATTGCAAAAATTGAACAGGGATTACAAGAACCTGAAATCAAAACTGGTCATACTGGAGACAAAAGAAATTTTACACATATACAAGATTTGGTTGAGGCATATTGGGTTGCTATGGAAAAATGTAATCCAGGTGAATTATATCTTATTGGGTCTGATGAAACAGAAAAAATCTATACCTATCGTGAAATTATTGATAAATTAATTTCTATATCATCAATTGATAATATTTCAGTTAAACAGATCCCAGAATATACTAGACCTACTTCGGTACCAAGATTAATTGGTGATACATCTAAATTTAGAAAATTAACCGGTTGGAAACCTGAAATCTCTGTTGATAAAATTCTTGAAGACACTCTTGAATACTGGAGAGATTTTGTAAAAAATAATGATTACTAACAATTCTCAGTTTTTATAAAAATTATATTTTATAGTAGTTTCCATGATCTATCTTTTTCAGAAATATTTGTTGGTTGTATTGGCCATGTAATATTCAATTTTGGATCATTCCAACGAATTCCATCTGAGTATTTTGGTTCATATTTTTCTGTCATAAGATAATTAATTTCTGTATCATCTTCTAAAGTCTGAAAACCTAATGCAAATCCTTTTGGTACAAATAATGATCTATGATTATCTTGGTCTAATTCAACACTTTCCCATTCCAGGTAAGTTTCTGATTCTTTTCTAATGTCTAGAATAACTTCATACACTTTTCCTTTGGCACATCTTACAATTTTTCCCTCTTGATATGGTTCATGTTGAAAATGAAATCCTCTTATGGTTCCCTTTTTTTTATTATATGATATATTACCTTGAATTATATCTGAATCCAAATTTAATTCTGTAAAAACATCTTTGTCCCACATTCTTGCAAAAAATCCTCTATTGTCCTCAATTTTTTTAATATCTATGATATAAGCTCCTTCCAATCTCATCTTTGTTAACTTCATTATATCACTCTAACATTTGGTATTGGAATAACAAATTTTCCTCCCCATTCACGAATAAAATTCATTTGCTCCATAATCTCTTCTTTAAGATTCCAAGCTAGTATCATAACATAATCTGGTTTATTTTTTCTAATAAATTTTGGTTCATGAATTGGAATATGAGTGCCTGGAAGATACAGTCCTTGTTTATGTGGACTAATGTCCACAGTAAATTCTATCAAGTCATTTTTAATCCCACAATAATTCAATAATGTATTACCTTTTGCCGGTGCTCCATAACATACAACTTTTTTTCCTTGTTTTTGTACATTAATAAAAAATTTCCATAAATCCAATTTGAGAGAAATCACTTTTTCATTAAAATTTGTATACGTTGTTATGTCTCTCAATCCTAATTTTTTTTCTTTTGCAATTAATTTTTGAATTTTCTTTGATGGAATTAATTTCCGTCGTTCATGCGTTGCATAGATACGTAGTGATCCTCCATGAATAGATAATTCCTCAACATCAAATATTTTCAAACCATGTCTAGAAAAAATCTTATTCAACGTAAACAGTGAGAAATACGAATAATGTTCATGATAGATAGTATCAAATTCCCTCTGTGAAATTAATTTTAATAGATATGCAGAGAATTGTATAATTACTGTACCATCTGGTTTTAGAATTTTCTTAATACCTTTCAAAAAATCATTTAGATTTGGAACATGCGGTAGAACATTTATTGCTATTAGAACATCTGCCAATTGATCCTTTTTTACTAATTCTGATGCAGTTTTATGAGAAAAGAATTTTTCAATAGTTGGAATTCCTTTCTTTCTTGCAAATTTTGCTACATTTGATGCTGGTTCTATACCTAAGATTGGAATATTCCTCTTCTTGAAATTCTTTAACAGATAGCCATCATTACTTGCAATTTCAACAACATTACTTTCTTTATCTAATTGAAATCTATGTATTATTCCCTCAGAAAATACCTCAATATGTTTTAGCCATGTCTTAGAATATGATGAAAAATAAGCATAATTTGTAAAAATATTTTCTGGTTTTTCTTCTTCATCAATTTGTACTAAAAAACATTTTTTGCAAACATACGCACACAAGGGAAAGCTCAATTCTGGTTTTTCTATCTCTGTTTTTTTTAGATAAGAATTTGCTAATGGTGTATATCCTAAATTTAGAAAAACATCTGTTAATTGATTCTTGCAAAATCTACATTTCATGATTTAGTCCCAAACTTTCCAATATGCCTTGTTGCTATTCCATAGTGCATTTAAACGAGTTTTATCGTATAATGTATCTAATGGATAGTACTCATCAAAATATTTGAATCCTGAAACCTGTTCATTCATAATTAATTTTGTTAAAACATCATTTTCGAATTGTGAACGATCTCCATCGATTTGCTCAAATATCTCTGGTTCCAAAACAAAATATCCTCCATTAATCCAATTTTCATATTCTTTTGATTTCTCTTTCATACTTACAATCACGTCATTATCTATTTTCACCAAACCATATCGTGGTTCTGGTTTTGTTATAGTCATTGTAACCATTTTTTTCTGTTTCTCATGAAAACTAATGAGTTCTGAAACATTTACTTTTTTTAGATCATCACCATATGAAAGACAGAATTTTTGTTCATCTACAAATTTTTCAATTTTTTTTATTCTTCCACCAGTCATTGTGTCTAAACCTGTGTCTACAGTTTTAATATCCCATGACTCTGTATTATTTTCACTAAAATATTTCTGTATTATCTCTGCTTTGTATCCGCAACATATTACAAATTCATTAATTCCATATACTGAATATATCTTCATAATGTGCCACAAAATTGGTTTTCCACCAATCTCTATCATAGGTTTTGGTTTTAGGTGAGATTCTTCAGAAATTCTAGTCCCATA
>Ga0163108_10002860_pt1 | contig 12403 bp, 7 predicted proteins | sample Fk1155metaG_FD_109644 | JGI IMG/M metagenome (GOLD analysis project Ga0163108, IMG submission 109644) | Marine microbial communities from the Central Pacific Ocean - Fk160115 155m metaG | ecosystem: Environmental > Aquatic > Marine > Oceanic > Photic zone | place: The Central Pacific Ocean...
AGTACTGTCTAGCTCTAATGCACGATTACCGTTTCCATAACCATCAAGTCTTGTTATTTTGGGAGAAGATCCATACTCAATCAATTGAGCTGTCCCTCCTGACTCGGGCATAGGGTTGTGTGGAATTGCAGAAGTAGGGCTAATTGCAGTTCCATCAAAATTTAAACGTGAAGAAATATATGGTATTTTCTGGCCGTCTAGTAATAGCGGATCTGTTGGATCATATTCTTTAAATTGGTTATATGCATAAGCAACAGCAACATAATAATATTCCTTGTGATTAATTAAAGTTGGTTGACCTTGAGCAAATTTATCATCTGTTAACCTAAAAGAATGCTTAATTCCTTCATTTGTTCCATCTACCATTTCTGTTGGAACTGAAAAACCTAAAGCTTCATCAAATGGGAAATTAATAATTCTATCAATATCATTTTTAATATCACATTGTGCAACAAGACGAGCTTTGGTAGGATCACTGATATCAGCTACACCAATTTCCTCACTAGCAAGCTGATAAATTTGATATCCTTCAAACCTGTAATAACGGTCAACAGATGGATCTGTAATGTTTATTTCATCCAATTCCTCATAAGCTTCTTTATAATTATTGGAAGAAGAAGGGTTTTCAATGGTTAAAATCAGCTCATTTTCTAATTCCTGAATAGTCAATTTAGGAGCATCAGGTGGTGATAAAATTTTAAAACATGCATCGAATAATGCTTGTGCTTTTGTATCGGCTGATTTCATTGCCTCAACAGAAGCATATAAATCTCCATCTGTACTTCTTCCGTAAACAATACCAACAGTAATGTTGTTTATTGCTCCAGGTTTTAGTGTAAATGGACCAGCTGATTGAACAAAACGACGGTCTCCAACAGGGTTGTTATTTGTCGACTCATCCCATCCAGCAGGGAAAGTTGATGACATATCAATACCTCCAGTAGACCAGAACAATGGATCAGAAGTTCCAGGGAACATATAGTCGGATAAAACTGTTGTTGCTCCAGTGGAACCAGCGTATCCTAAACCTCCATAAAACATCTCAGAACCATTTGCCCAAAAACCACTCATAAAGTTATAGTACTCGGCAGCAGGACCTGGATCATTATATGGATAAGCAGAAGTAGATGTGTAGTATGTAAATCGACGCATTCCAAATCGCTCATTATCAATAATTCCATCAGAATAACCAATACCAACACCTTTATAGACAATTCCATTATTTGAAAGTGCATCTTGAACCGTTGGCACAACTTCAACTTGTAGAGTATCATCATAGTACGGACCGATGTTGTCAATACCATCAGCATCCTGATAAGGTCCTTCAAAGAAGTCACATCCAATTGATGGTGGGTTTTCACCATATCCTAGCTTACCTCCATCACTTTCATCAATAAGATCACCGTTTAGCATATAACCCAATCCTCTAGAAACATCACATCCTGCATAATCATCAGTATAATTTCCAATATCTGCATCTAAGTATTGAGAGAAAAAAGTATTATACAAGGTTTGCGTACCTCTATTTATTAATTCATAATTGTAGAAAGTCATTCTATTTACTTCGTCATTTGTTGCGAATGAAAATGCTTGTGCACGAATTTCCATTCCAATTGGATCTCCAGTGGTTTCAGTATGGATATTTCCTTTGTCGTTAAAAACCCACCAGTGAGTTTCATCACCAAATAAAGAAATTCGACGATCTACACCACATTCTATATCATCTCTTCCAAGGATATCATCATACCAAGGGTGATCTCCATTATCAGGATTATAGTTGCCATCTGAATCTCTGTCATAAAATGGTGCAAGCCAATAATCTTGCCCTCTCCCTACATCACCGTGAGCTGGCCATCCATAAATTCTGTTTAATTCATCATTTGTCGGTTCGGTAATATCCTCACAACCTTCGGTTACTAGACCTGAATTACATTCCCACCAGATATTAAAACGTATAACCTCTGCTTTACGTATCGTATAAAATTTATCAAAAGCCAAGCACTGGTCTGGATCTATATTAGCTTCTCCAAAATCCCTAATCGCATCATCACCTACAGGTCCGCCTGGATTAAAAGTTCCAGTTCCTGGAGTTGCCGTTAAAGGACCAGGCCAAAAATCATTTCCTGTTCTATAACGAAGAGCTGCTAATTTAAGCTGTCCGTTAACATCGGTTCCACCCATCCATAGAGCACCTGCATAAATAGCATAAAGGTCACTACCCTTAGGCACCTCATAAGCAGCAGTTCCATCTGATCGATTCTGAAACATACTACCTCCCTGCTCTATCAATGCACGAACGTCATTAAATTCCATAAACAATTTGGCTGTTGCCGGACTACAATTAGCTCCTTTAGTACCTGAAACAGGTTTTTTATTCCCTTGGTCATTAGGCCCAAGATAGGCTAATGAATGGGTAAAAAATAAAGTAACTCCAATAAAGGTTGCAAAAACTTGCTTTTTCATATGTGAATTATTTCTCAATTTTTAAAAATCAAACTTAACACCCAAACGGATGGTTCTTGGTATACTTATATTATACGGATTCTGGATTTTCATCGTATAATAATCACGAAATGCTTGCTCATCGATTTGATTCTGAATAGATGCCTGACTTGATGCAGCAGCCAAAAATCCATCATCATCCCAGTTTCCTGTAGCACGATAAACACCCAATACATTAAATTGGTTAAATAAATTTGTTACACGAACATAAACGTTCAAAAATGCAACCTTCTTTTTATCTTCTTCTTTTCCAAATTCTAAATTAAATGTTTTATCAAGCTGAAGGTCAAGGCGGTAAGTCCAAGGTAATCTTGATCCATTCATTGTACCATTAAGACCAGCATTTAAGTTTCCAATTGCTTCATCAGTAATGAATGTTTGGTCAGAGTATGGAGAACCAGAACCAATATTTGTAAAAATATTTAATCCAGTGTTTTCCAATAATTTAAATTTACCAATCACAGGGCCATTATAGCTTTTTCCCTCTCCATATCGGTAATCAAATGTAATCTGTATAGCATGTCTTTGATCAAAATCATATGGGAATATTGTTCTAAGATTAGGAAGTCCTGCATTGATTAATCCAGAAGCAGAACTTGCATTAGATCCAGTTCCATCAGCAAACTGAAGCGTATAAGCTGCTGTCATTCGAATATTGCCTGTTCTTCTCATATCGTAAGACACAGTCAAACCTTTTACTGTTCCAAAGTCTCTATTACCAAAAGTTCTGTAAGTAGAAGGATAAGCTTCAAAAACATTTATAAGCTGTACATTATTTCGTTGCTCACGATAGAAAGCTTCTACTTTCAAAGCAGAAGTTTTTGACAAGACTTGTTGAAAACCAAGTGCGTAGTCAATTGTAGATTCAGGTTTTAGATTCGCATTGTTAACAATTGCACTTCTTGACTGGATATATTGGTATTGAAATGGGTCAAAACGGAATCCAGATGTTGGTCTTTTTGTTAGGATATCGTAATGAGCAAAGAAAGATGCTTCATCAGAAATAGGAAAAGAAAAAGCAATTCTTGGCATAATATTTATCTGTGCTGTGTAGTCTTCAAAAGCAGAAGCCTCTGGAGTTTCCTGATCAGGAGTTAACAACCATGGAGCAATTCCTGCAGCACCTTTTATTACTGTTGGATCTTCAATTTGTGTTCCATCAGCATTATACCATTGATCTTCTGTTCTAAATCCGTTAATGGCAGATGGGTTATTGACATCGTTTACATAAACTACATAATCATCGCCCATTCCAGTTGGAATATTAACCCAACTATATTGATTAGGATCACTTTCTTTTAAAGAATTTGCTTCGGCAACTGAACGCGCATTATAGAATAAATAACGGTCTTTTAATACAGGTTGGTTTGCATCAAAAACATCCACACGAACACCAACGTTAAATACGAGGTCCTTAAACGCAAACTTATCCATAATGTAACCTGCCATATAAACTGGCTGAAAAGCACCTACAAATCTTTTGTAGTTTCCATTTTCATCAAATTCATTAAAATACTTATTGATATCTGTTGTTCCGTTTACTTTTTTTCCAGTGTGATCAAACCCCCAATAAGAAACAAAAGAATTACCACCATTTAACAGTTCATCAGGAGAGAACATATCAAACTGGTATAAATTAGGATCGTATTCATCAATATCCACATAATCATTTCCTGCTGGATCAAATCCAAGTTTAAGTCTTAAATTATAATCAAAAAACGATTGATTGTCATCATTTTGTTGCCCACCATACAAACCGGTACCAGATGTATAAGCATGTCCTGAATTCAACCTGTCATATGTAATCGCTTTAAATGATCCAGAATCAGAAACAACTCCAGAATTTAAATCAAGCTCTTCAATATGGAAGTTAGCAAGTTGTCTTGCTATAGTCCATATACCGATAGGGCCATTTGTACCTCCTCCAGTTGAAGATCCAGATGTCCACCCTCTATCAATTCTTTGCTCGTATTCAAAACCTAAAGATAAAACATGGTCTCCAATATTTACCTGTCCTGAACCTGTTACCCTAAACTGGTCGTTTTCAGTTTTGCCAAAGTAATTATAAGGAGAACCTATATTGCTCCAAATGGAATAAACCGATGAAGGAGAATCTCCGTTACGAAGTGCATTTCCTTGCTGAATCTGGAATAGATTTTCGTAATGGCCAAGTGGCTCTCCTTGATATATATTATAATATTGAGTTGTGATTGCTGCTAATGTAGCATTGGTTTCAGAAGGTGTAAAAGCTACCTCAAGATCTTTAAATCCATTATGGACATAACTTTGAGTAACTGAATTAAACTCATAAGATGGGGCTCTAGAAGTAACAAAGCTACCAACATGGCCATAGTTAAACATGTTATATTGATGCTTTGGATCATATGCATCATCTTTTGTTTTTGTATAGTCAACCATCAGGTTATAAATTGCTGATCTTATTTTTGACGCTCCTTCTTCGTTGTTATTCACAAAACGTTGAGTTAAACGTCCAAAAACTCTATAGTCAAGAGATCTGTATGTTCCAAAATTTTGAAAATTCAATAGCGATCCTGAACGACTATAGCTACTTCCGTCACTATAGTTAAGAGAACCACCAAAAGTTAAATTCACAGTTGGCCCTGTATTTACATCAATCTTAGCCTGACCTGAAATGATTCTGTTTCTTGCATTCATACGGTAAGGAACGTTTTCAAAATCATCTTGCTTTAGAAATAATGAATTATGAAATGTTCCATATCCTGTAGAAGTTGGTCTTAAAGGATTTGCAACAAGCTCGTCACGAACCGATTTTTTGATTCTGTAGGAACCACCAGCAAATGGTCTACTATCTAAACGGTCGGTATAGTTTGCTGACATCAAAAAACCAAGACGTGGTTTTGTTTTTTTACCAGTAGAATCTTTTTGCATCCAAAGTGGACCAGAGAGCATTCCTTCAAAAAGGTTGTAACCATATTGATCAAGACCGAAAACTTTTCCATCATATCCATCAGGATCAGCCCCATTTATATAAAAGCCTGAAGAAACAGCTTCCACACTTCCAAAATATGTAGAAGAAGGACCTCTAGTGGTAATAGCAATAATACCTCCGGTTACGTCACCATAATTTGCAGGAACTCCCCCGGTGATTACAGATACTTCTTCAAGTGCTGACTTGGGTAGATTTGATGATCCTCTTACTTTAATTCCATCTATATAGTAATAAGTTGCATCGGAACGAGAACCACGAACACTAATAGCTCCAGATCCTTCGTCAGTGTTAACACCACCAACTGTTGCAGCAACACCTGCTGCAGAACGTGTTGGTAGTCTTGAGATGTCTTCACGAGTGACCGTTGCTCCCGAAGCACCACCATCTTTATCAATAAGCGGCACTTTATAGGCAACGATTTTAATTTCATCAATTTCGGTAACATCACTTGGCTTACTAAGAGTAATATCGTCAAGGAAAGTTATTTTTTCAGAAGATACAATTACACCTTGCATTTTTGTAGCCTGATATCCATCTGAATTCCTAATCTCAACATCATATGTACCTGCGGCAATCGCATTTATCTGGAATTTGCCATCAAAATCAGTATTCGCTCCCGCTTTGGTGCTCCCATTCATGAGTAGCAAAACCTTACAATAAGGTAAAGGCTCTTTTGTTTTTTCATCGGTAACAGTACCCTTTACGGTTCCCATACCTGTTTGAGCCATTAGAGTTAGTGATGATAGAAAGACGATTAAACACGTCAGAGTAAACTTATGTAACATAGTATCTATTTAATGTTATCTATTTTTTTCGTTTCAAGTTGGTAAATATAAAAAAAAAAAATGCCGTCTTAACGTTCGAATAAAAAAAATAGATTTTATAATTATACATTAATTTAAACTCATTTATAACTTTGTACAATGGATATATTTGAGTATAGGCAATTTACAACAAAAATTGCTGTTCTGAAAATAATAAAAAAAATTTATTATAAATCTTTATTAGAGAATGAAATCAACGAATTAAGCAAAATAAAAAATGAGCAACGAAAACAAGAATTTATTACCGTCCGAATAATTCGCAATCATCTTTTTGGAAAAAAAAAGATTCTTTACAACGAATTTGGAGCTCCTTATATTGAAAATTCCAAAAGTTATATCTCGATTAGTCATAATAATGAATATGCGGTTATCGCTTGGAGTGATGATCATCATGTTGGAGTTGACATTGAAAAAGAAGACCGAGATATTTCAATGATCGAAAAAAAATTCATCAGTAACAATGAAGAAAAATTATTGGAAATTGATGACAAAAATGAAAATACATTAAAAATATGGTGCATTAAAGAAGCATTATATAAATTATATCAAAAAAAAGAATTGGACTTTTTAAATGATTTAAATTGTGATAAAGTAAATACAGACATTTGGAAAGGAAGCATTAAAAAAGACAAGAAAGAATATTTATTTTTTATCAAAAAATTTAGAAATAACATTATCTGTTTTAATTTTAAAACCTGAAATCAATTCATGGAAAAGATTATCACCAAATTTAGCCAGACAAAAAAAGGAATTGCCGTTTTAATCGATCCAGATAAAATAAATAATACCAATAAACTTCTTTCTTTAATTAAAAAAAGTGAAGATGCAGAGGTAGATTATTTTTTTATTGGAGGAAGCACGGTTAAAAGAAGTGATTTTGAAAAAACCATCAAGCTACTTAAAAACAACACCTGCATCCCTGTAATTATATTCCCGGGTTCTTCCGAGCAACTCTCTTCAGAGGCAGACGCAATACTTTTTTTATCTTTATTATCGGGAAGAAACCCCGATTATCTAATTGGTTTACACGTTCGAACAGCCGAAGAAATTCTTCAGCATAAGCTCGAAGTAATTCCTACTGCATACCTTTTAATTGATGGAGGAACAAATTCATCTGTAGCATATGTTAGCCAAACCTCCCCTATTCCCAGAAGTCAAATATCCATTGTTAGAAAAACAGCATTAGCGGGGAAGTTTCAAGGCAAAAAAATAATTTATCTTGACGCTGGTAGTGGTGCTCGGTTTTCTGTTCCTCCCACAATGATTGAAGAGGTGTATAAACTTGGGTTGCCTGTAATTATAGGTGGAGGAATAAAAAGCATTAAACAAATTGAACTTATCCATCAAGCTGGAGCCAATATCGCTGTAATTGGAAATCATCTTGAAAATGATGAAAGTTTATTAGAAGAAATTAAGGTTTATAAAAAAAACACTAAAAATCAAGTAGCTCTCTGATTTTATCTTTTACCTTTTGCGCATTGGGAAGCAAAGTTGCTTCTAGTGTTGAGTTTAAAGGAATTGCTGGAGTATCAATTGAACCAATCGTCATTACAGGCGCATCTAGATGCATAAAATAATCACGTTGAATTCTCCCACTGATTGCTAAAGTAAAACTAGCCTGATCAGATTCTTCTGTAACAAGCAATATTTTATTGTGTTTTTTCACAGAATCCTCAATCGCCTTTTCATCAATCGGACTAAGAGAACGTAAATCGAGTATTTCCACTTTTCCATCAAATTCTTTGGATGCTTCCAAAGACCAATGCACTCCCCTACCATAAGTAATAATAGTGCAAGACTCTCCTTTTTTAATTGCCTGCTTATTGGCTTGCTGCACAATACGAGCTTTTCCTATGGGAATTATATAATCCTCATCGGGTTCTATGGACATTGCCGTTTCAGTTCCAGGAACCTTAGACCAATATAATCCTTTATGTTCAAGCATTACTACAGGATTGGGGTCATAAAAAGCCGCTTTGATTAATCCTTTTAAATCAGCGCCAGTAGAAGGATACACCACCTTTATTCCACGAATATTGGTAACTATAGACTCCACACTTGAAGAATGGTAAGGACCACCTGAACCATATGCGCCAATAGGCACTCTAATAAGGCAGCTTACAGGCCATTTTCCGTTGGACAAATAATAAGATCTAGAAACTTCTGTGAAAAGCTGATTAAGGCCTGGCCAAATATAATCCGCAAACTGCACTTCCACAATTGGTTTTAATCCAACTGCTGTCATTCCAACGGTTGAACCAATAATAAATGCTTCTTGAATGGGTGTATTAAAAACCCTATCGTCACCAAAAGTTTGAGCAAGAGTTGCTGCTTCACGAAAAACACCTCCAAGCCTACCTCCAACATCTTGTCCATACAACAAAGCTTCAGGGTGTTTTTGCATCAATTCTCTAACGGCAAATAAAGCAGCATCCACCATGACTGTTTTCTTTTTTCCTTTAGGCTCTCTCTGTCCTTTTTCTTCTGTTACAGGAGTTTCTTTTAACATGAAATCTGTCAAAGATTCTGGACTGGGATCAGGAGCATTTTTTGCCTTTTCATAAGCCTCATCTACCTCTTTAAGTAGAGAGGTTTCGGTAAGTATAATGTCTGTCTGGTCAATCCCATTTGCCAGTAGCAGTTTTTTTAATTTTGGATAGGGATCACGAGATTTCGCCTCTTTTAAATCGTCTCGATACCATTCCATTCGAACACCAGAAGTATGGTGTCCTAACAAGGGCACCTTGGCATGAATTAAAAACGGCCTTCTTTCTTTTCTAATAGTTGCTAAAACTTCATTAACCGTATTATAGGATTCTTCAAAATCACTCCCATCTATGGATCGAACTTCAATACCTTTGAATGCGGAAGCATATTCTGCCATATCCTGAGATCTAGTCTCTTCTGCATTTGCAGAAATATCCCAACCATTATCCTGAACAAGAAACAAAATTGGAAATTTCTTTAATGAAGCCATCTGTAGTGCTTCGGAAACCTCTCCTTCTGTGCAGGAAGCATCTCCTAAAGAGCATACCACCACCGGATTTTCACCTTTGTAATCTTCTGCAATACCCGTTTTTTCTTTGTACTGAACTCCCATCGCAATTCCTGTTGTTGGTATTGCCTGCATGCCAGTTGCCGAAGACTGGTGTATTATTTTAGGCATATCTTCTCTGTTCAGGGATGGATGACAATAATACGTTCTTCCTCCAGAAAATGGATCGTCTTTTTTGGCAAAAAGCTGAAGCATAAGCTCATATGGTGTCATACCGATAGCTAGTAAAATACTATCGTCTCTATAATATGGAGAAACCCAATCCTGCTTTTTTAACTGAAGGCCCAAAGCAAGTTGTATTGCCTCATGCCCTCGTGATGCTGCATGCACATACTTGGCAGTTATCTCTTTGTTTTCTTCATACTTTTCGGACAAAGTCTTTGCTGTAGTCATTAACCGAAAAGCAGACAGCAATAATTCTTTATTCATCAATGAAGGAAATGTTTTTTTAGGCTTGGTGTCGGGCATTATTTAATTTCGAATCTCAAATATACGGAATTCAAAAAAACATTTAAGCCCAAAGAAATTATCTGTTTAAAAAATAATACATGGCAAGTTCATAACTTTCTAGACCAAAGCCCATAATACAACCATTTACAACTGGAGTAATTAAAGATTCGTGTCGAAAAGATTCTCTGGATGCAATATTGGATAAATGCACTTCAATCACCGGAGTGTCTATGGCGGAAATACAATCACGCAAAGCAACACTTGTATGGGTATACCCTCCCGCATTTAAAATAATACCATCTACCTGCGCATTTTGAATCTGGTTGATTAGTTCTCCTTCCACATTTGATTGAAAATAAGTCAAATTAACCTGAATATATTTGCGAGTAATTTTATCAAAATACTCATCAAATGTTTTTGCTCCGTAAATTTGTATTTCACGACTACCTATTAAATTTAAGTTAGGTCCGTTTATTATTATTAAGTTCATAGTCTATGAATTCTTGGGAGCGCTATATTAAGCAATTTGTTTCATATCTGAAAATAGAAAGAGGTTTGGCGGAAAACTCTATTCTAGCCTACCAGCAAGATGTGATAAAGCTTGCCGAATATTCTGGATCAAAAAACAAAGCTCCTACAGAAATCTCCTATAAAGATTTAAAACATTTTATCGCTGTTTTATACGATCTTGGATTAGGTGCAAGAAGCCAAGCAAGAATTATCTCGGGAATAAAACAATTTTATAGCTTTCTAATTTTAGAAAACGAACTAAAAGACGACCCAAGCGAGCTTCTAGAAATGCCAAAAATCGGAAGAAAACTTCCAGAGGTAATGAGCATAGAAGAAATTGATATGCTTATTAATGCCATCGATTTAAGCAGCAATGAAGGACACCGAAATAAAGCAATTTTGGAAACACTTTACAGCTGTGGGATACGAGTAAGTGAGCTTGTCAACCTTCGCTTCTCAGACCTTTATTTTGAAGAAGGCTTTATTCGGGTTATTGGAAAAGGAAATAAAGAAAGATTGGTTCCTGTGAGCAAAACAGTAGAAAAAGAAATTAAAATCTATCAGGATAATTACAGGGTTCATAAGAAAATAAAACCTGGCGATGAAAACACGGTGTTTCTTAATCGAAGGGGGTCGAAATTAACGCGTGTGATGATTTTCACCATCATTAAAAATCTTGCGGAATTATCTGGCTTAAACAAAAGTGTTTCCCCACACACTTTTCGTCATAGTTTTGCCACACACATGATTGAAGGAGGAGCAAACCTGAGAGCTGTCCAGGAAATGCTGGGACATGAATCCATTACTACCACAGAAATATATACGCATCTCGATCAAAGTTTTCTGCGTGATGCCATCATGACTCATCATCCAAGAAATGCCCTTTAAAAGTATTTTTTGATTGTCTGAACAACGGAATGTTTATAGGAAGTTCCAAACAAAACCAGATGCACTAGCAAGGGATATAGCTGATTGATATCGGTTCTCTGTTGCCATCCTTTACAAAGAGGAAATATATTCTCATACTCCTCAATGCTTTTTGATGGCACTGATCCAAAAAGATTGAGCATGGCAAGGTCCATTTCACGAAAGCCATAATAAACCGCCGGATCTATTAAAACAGGCTCCCCTTGCCTATCGCAAATAAGATTTCCAGACCACAAATCTCCATGAATTAAAGAAGGATTTTCGATTGGCAATAAATCGGGTAGTTTTTTGCACAAATTTTCGGCCATTCGAACTTCATTTTTATCTAATAAAGAGAGATCAAATGAACGCTGAACAAGGGGCATAATTCGCATTTGGGCATAAAAATCAGCCCATGTTTTTTTGCTAGTATTTTTTTGCTCTAAAGAGCCAATATAATTGTCGTGATCAAGTCCGAAATAATCGTTTAAATTTTTATGTAGATGAGCTAGTTTGGAGCCAAATAAACCCCAATCTATATTCCGTCCAGGCTCAATGTATTCTAAAATAAGATAAGATGTATTACCCATCTCTCCATGCCCTGTCACATCTGGTATTTTGAAATCTGATTTACTTAAAACCTTAAGGCCTATTGCCTCTTTTTCAAACATGCCTTGAAACGCATTTTTATCATTGATTTTTATGACGTATTTGTCTTTGTTATTTTGAACCAGAAAAACTTGGTTTATGGAGCCACCACTCAACGATTTTATTTGAGTGGCATTAGATTGGAAATGTTGTTTAAATATCTCTTTTATAATTTGCATTATATTTTATCTGAAATTGCTTAATTTAAACAAAAAAAATAAACATGAATCAAAAAAACATTAAGCTATCCATCATCATTGCTTTGTTTCTATTCACTTGCATTACTTGCATAAATCCAGTTTACGCCGAATATCAACTTTTACAACATTTAGGCACATTAATCGTTTCTTTTATTCTTTTTGTTGATTTAAAGAAAAACAAACTTAGTCTTTTTGCTTTTTCATTTGTGGCAATTTTTATTTTGATTCATGTGATAGGAGCCCGATGGATTTATTCTTATGTCCCTTATAATGATTTTTTTAATAATTATTTTGGCATAAATATTCATGAGGCATTTGACTTTACAAGAAATCATTA
>Ga0163108_10002864_pt1 | contig 12394 bp, 7 predicted proteins | sample Fk1155metaG_FD_109644 | JGI IMG/M metagenome (GOLD analysis project Ga0163108, IMG submission 109644) | Marine microbial communities from the Central Pacific Ocean - Fk160115 155m metaG | ecosystem: Environmental > Aquatic > Marine > Oceanic > Photic zone | place: The Central Pacific Ocean...
CGGGGAGATCCCAGCCGGCCAGCGACGATGCCCGGCTGGTTGCCTGGCTGCGACAGGCCGGGGCCGTGATCCTGGGCAAGACGGTGACCACGGCGTTTGCCTGCTTCGATCCTCCCCCGACCCGAAATCCCCACAATCTCGAATGCACTCCCGGTGGCTCGTCGAGCGGTTCGGCCGCGGCCGTCGCCGCCGGCATGTGCTTTGCCGCGATCGGGTCACAGACGGGAGGATCGATCACGCGGCCAGCCGCCTTCTGCGGGGTCGCCGGGGCCAAGCCCAGCCTGGGCCGTGTGCCGTGTGCCGGCGTGGTCCCGATCAGCGAACATCTCGACCATCCCGGTCCGATCGCCCGCTGCGTCACAGATCTCGCCGTGATGCTTGATGTGCTGATCGGCCACGACCCGACCGACCCCACTTCCCGTCACACATCCCCGCCCAACCTCGTCGCCTCGCTGGCCGGACCACTCGGGTCCCTTCCCCGGCTTGGCCGACTCGCCGGACTCTTTGACGACCTGGCCGAGGATCCGGCGCGGTCGTCCCTCGACCAGGCAGTCAGTGCCTGGGAATCGGCCGGGGCGAAGATCTCTCACCCACAACTTCCGGCCGGCTTCGACGAGCTGCTCGATCACCACGCCGTGGTACTGGTTGCCGGACTGACGGCCAATCACCAGTCCTACCATGCCGCCCACAGCCGAGCCTATCCGCCGGGCCTGGCCAGCCTGATCAGCCAGGGACTCGAGTACCCACTGACACGGTTCATCGCCGCACGGCGTCACCAGCTGCGGATGAAGAAGGAAATCCTCTCCTGCTTCGACGACTGCGACGTGCTGGTCTGCCCGGCAGCCACCGGTCCGGCGCCGGACAGCTCCACCACGGGAAACCCGGCGATGAATGCCCCGTGGAGCTACACGGGGCTGCCGACGGTGTCGTTTCCGATCGGTGGCGACGACGACGGGTTGCCACTGGCCGTGCAACTGGTCGGGCGTCCCGACGGGGAAGCCGGCCTGTTCCGGGCCGCGGCCTGGTGCGAGGATGCCTGGGCCGCCGCACAATCGTCTTGACCAACCGGCGTCTCTTCCCGATGATCCGCCCCCCGCTGCGCCCGGCAAGCGCAGGCGGGCACGACCGACATTCCGTTTGGGACTCGAGGAAGGGGCAACCGCGTGGGCAGTTTTTCACGCCTGACGCCTTTCATCTGGCCGCACCGCCGACCGTTCATTCTCAGCGCCATCTTCGGCCTGGGCGTGGCCCTGCTCTGGGGAACCAACCTCTCGGTGGCATTCCCAGTCGTCAAGGTCCTGTTGCAGGGACAATCGCTGCAGCAGTACGTCGGTTCCGAGGCGCAATGGACCCGTGACGAGATCGCCAAGAAGACGGTAACGCTGCAACGCTTACCTGCCGGGAAACTCAAGGACCGGGCCCACCTGCAGGGCAAGATTGTCGATCAGACCAGGAAGCTCCGCTCGTTGCAGTGGATCGAGGGCAAGATCCTGCCCCACCTGCCCAGTGATGCCTTCGACACCATGGCACTGGTGCTGGGCATGCTGCTGCTTGGCACGTTGTTCAAGGGTGCCGCCATCTTCATCCAGGACGTGCTGGTGGGCAGCGTGGTGGAACGGTCGGTGCGAGGCGTCCGCGAGGCCTGTTTCGAACACTGCCTGGCCCTGGATTACCAGACACTCGCCCGCGACGGGTCCGCACCGTTGATGGCCCGCTTCACCAACGACATCACGGTGATGTCGGCGGGTCTGAGATTGATGGGTGGCAAGGTGGTCCGCGAACCGCTGAAGGCGGCCACCTGTATCGCGATGGCCTTCCTGGTCAACTGGCAACTGACGCTGCTGTCGCTGTTGTTCGTGCCGATCTTCGGCGTTGTCTTCTATCGCTACGGCAAGGCGTTGAAGACGGCCAGCCACCGGATGATGGAGAGCATGTCGAGGATCTACGAGGCGTTGGAGGAGACCTTTCACGCCATGAAGGTGATCATCACCTTCAATGGTGCCGAACGGCAGAGACGAAAATTTCGCCACGAGAACCGCGAGTACTACGACAAGGCAATGCGGATGGTCAAGATCGACGCGTTGACCAATCCCACCACCGAACTGCTCGGGCTCGCCGCCGTCTGTATTGCACTGCTTCCCGGAGCCTACCTCGTGCTGCGGGGCACCAGGGACATCTGGAGTATCCGGCTCTCGGCCGAGGTAATGGACGTCGCGCAGCTGTCGCTCTTGTACGCCTTCCTGGCCGGAACCATCGACCCCATCCGGAAACTCTCCAGCGTCTACGCCCGGCTGAAACGCTCGGCCGCCGCCACCGACCGGATCTTCGAGTTGCTCGACCAGCAGCCCCAGGTCACATCGCCCGAGTTGCCCCGGCAGATCGAACGCCATCAGCGGTCGATCGAGTTCCGCGACGTGTCGTTCCGCTACGACGGCCAGGCCGATGACGGCCTCGAGGCCCTCTCGAAAGTCAATCTCCTGGTCGAGGCCGGAGAGGTGCTGGCCCTGGTGGGTGGCAACGGTTCGGGCAAGTCGACCCTCGTGCACCTGCTGCCCCGGCTGTTCGATCCCACCAGCGGTTCGATCCGGATCGACGGTGTCGACATCCGTGATCTCGATCCCTTTGCATTGCGCCAGCAGATCGGGCTCGTCACGCAGGAACCACTCCTGTTTCACGACAGCATCTACGAGAACATCCTCTTCGGTCGATCAGAAGCGACGCACGACGAGGTCCTCGAGGCGGCTCGCCGCGCGCAGGTGACCGAGTTTGTCGAGCAGTTTCCCGAGGGTTTCGAAACCAACATCGGTGAAAAGGGCGGACGGCTCTCGGGAGGTCAACGGCAACGGGTGACGTTGGCGCGGGCCATTCTCAAGGACCCAAGCATCCTGGTCCTCGACGAAGCCACATCCGCGATCGACGCCACCAGCGAGGAGAAGATCCACGAGGTGCTCAGAGAGTTCGTCAAGGGGCGGACCGTGATGATGATCACCCACTCGCTCAGCCCCGGTGTGCTTGACCTCGTCACGCGGATCGTCGTGATGGACTCGGGTCGGATTGTCGCCACCGGCACTCACGATCAGCTTCTGCAGACCTGCCCCCCTTACCGGCAGTCCTACTACGCAAGAATCCACGTCGATCTGGATGCGGCCTGATCGCGGAGGACTCGAGCAAGTGTCCCCCTGCGGTCGGCGGCGCGGTAGAGTGGAGGTTCGCCCATGAGCAGCCCCACCAGCCCATCATCCGAAATGGTCGCATCACCTGCCGCCCGCCGACGGTTCATCCCCGTTGCGCTCGGCCTGGCCGCGCTCGTCGTCCTGGGACTGTCCCTGGCCTGGTCGCGACGTGGCGAACCGGGGCTGAACGAAGACCAGGCCCGCAACCTCCAGGAAATCGAACACCTCGGCGGCTTCGTTCTCGGTGACCTCGCCCTGCCGCAGATCGCCGATGCCCTTCGTGACGGAGATCCGACCGGGTTGACGTCGGTACTCGCCGAGGACTTCAGCGGCCGGATTTTTCGCGAGCCGGCAAGAACAAGCGACCACGGCTTCGCCCGGATCTCCACCTGGCAACACGACAACCAGAAGACGGCCGGCGCTGACTGTGACGCGAAAGAACTGGTCGCCTGGATGATGAATCACCAGCAGAGTTTCGAGCAACTCGACTCGGTCGGGCTGAAGGTCAAGCTGATGGAACCGGTGACGTCGGGAAAACTCGACGGCCCCTGGCATGGCACGTTGCGGTTGCGGATGGCCGGTCGCGGTGCCGACAACGGTCCACGCGAGATTCGCATGCAACTCGCCTGCCGACTCGACGGCCTCGACGACGAGCTGCCCAACCGCAAAGGCTGGCTGAAACGCCTCGAGGTGAGACGGGTCGACATCTCCGAGAGCGACGCGCCGTTGATGGAGGAAATGACTCTCCAGACCGGGATCCAGGTCGCGCGGCTGCAGGACAACTGGAAAGGCATCAGTGGCCAGCAGACACCGGCACTGACCGGCGGTGTCTACCTGGCCGACTACGATGGCGACCGACAGATCGACTGCCTGTTGACTGATCTCAGGGGGCTGGCCCTGTACCGCGGGCTGGGAGGGGGGCGTTTCCGGAACGTGACCGCGGCGGTGGGATTGCCGGCCAGTCACACCGATCTCCAGGCCGCCTGGGCCGACTTCGACAACGACGGCGACCCCGACCTGGTCCTGGATCGCCGGATCTATCGCAATGCCGGGGGACTCCGATTCGAACCGCTGGACCCCTCGACCACCGGACTCGAACTCGAAGACAACGTCGGTTTTGCCGTGGCCGATGTTGACCGCGACGGACTGGTTGACCTGTATGTCGTGGGCATCAGCCACCGCACGACCGGACAGAAATGGATCGGTGCAAACGACAGTAACCGCAACCAGTTGTGGCACAACGAGGGAGACCTGACGTTCACCAATTCCACCGCTTCCAGCGGTACCGCCGGAAGCGGGACCAGCACCTTTGCCGCGGTCTTCTTCGACGCCAACGCCGACGGCTGGCCCGACCTGATGACCGCCTGCGAGTTCGGAGAAAACGACTTCTGGCTCAACAACGGCGACGGCACGTTTGCTCGATCGCCGTTACCGGAAATCTACGGCGGCTTCTCGATGGGACTGACCGTCGGCGACATCGACAACGATGGACGAGCCGACCCCTACCTCGCCAACATGTACTCGAAGGCGGGCGAACGGATCGTGGCCAACCTGCCACGGGGCATTTATGCCGACGACGTCGACCGCAAGCTCCGCGACTTCGTCACCGGCAGCGAGCTGTACCACAACAACTCCAGGGGAGGTTTCACGAGGATCGGCCAGCAGGCCGGTGTCGCCGATGTCGGCTGGGCCTACGGACCCGCCTACGTCGATCTCGACAACGACGGTCAACTGGACCTGTATGCCCCCGCCGGTTTCCAGAGTGTCACGCCCGATCGACCCGACGGCTGACGCTGTGTCTGGCTGGCTGTCGTGTCACAGCCGTTCAATACCAATGCCGCCACGCCGGCGCTTCGCGAGATCGATCGATCCGCGGGCGAGTTCTGGGTTTCCAATCCCTGGGAATTTGCCATTCGCCGCGAGAACCTCTCGGGCTACGAACGCAACGCCGTCTTCCTGAACCTCGGCAACGCCCGCTTCGCCAACATCGGTCACCTGACAACCGCCGACAACAACGGCGATGGACGCACGGCCATTGGTTGCGACATCACCGGTGACGGACGGCCCGAGTTGTTCGTACGACAGGCCGGCGGTGGTCCGCTGAGGATCTATCGCAATCGTTTTCCGCCCGCCCACTACCTGACCGTCTCGCTGCAGGGGTCCTCCAGCAATCGCCAGGGCATCGGGGCCCGCGTGATTGCCCATCTCGACAAGACGACGATTCGCCGCGAGCTGTTCCCCGTCGCCAACTTTCTTTCCCAGGCGCCGGCACGGCTCACGCTCGGACTCGGCCAGGCCGACCGGATCCGTCGACTCGAGATCCGCTGGCCATCGGGAATCGTGCAGATCCTGAAAAATGTCGCCGTCGACCGGCACCTGGTGATCAAGGAAACCAGGGCCACAGGTCAGGTCACCGACACGCCGACGGCTCACGGCAGCCCCAGCAGCTCACGGATTTCTTCCCAGGGTACCAGGTAGTCGTCGATCTCCAGGCCGTCGACGCCGACGACCTGCCGTCCCGACGGTCCGTCGACGCCGGGTCCGTTGGCGACCATCGCTGCCACAAGTTCCCGTTGCCATTCCAGCGTCAGCGGCGACAACAACTCGACCCGATCGGCCAACACGGCCACCGCCGCTGCCAGTCCCCAGGCCCCCCAGTTGCTGATTCCCGCCAACAGGTTCCAGTCGGTGGCAATGCGGCAGGGGATCCGCTCCGACCCCTCGCCCGGCAGCCGGGCGACGAGTTCCTCCCAGGGCACCGCCCCCATCCCGATCTCGTTTCCACCATCGCCGATGCCGATCGAGCGGGCGCCGGGACAAATTTCTGTCAGCGAATCGAACAATCTGGAGATGTCCGCGGTCCACTCGTCGATCACCCGCGCCCGCATGTTGTGGCAATGGCCCCACGACTCCTCGGGCACCCGGGCGCGAAACCGGTCGACGGGTGGATCGCCAGAGCGATTTTGCGCTGCCAGCGACGACGGATCGTGGCTGGGACCGACACGTTCAATTGCCACCAGGTGATCCAGTCCCCCGGCCCGCTCCTGGGTTCGCAGAAACTCCTCGCACCACGCCGGTGTCCCCACCAGCGGCGCCACCGCCAGCTGGATCTCGCCAAGTCCGGCCGACCCGGCCGTGACATGCATCGCCCCGGCACACGGCTCGTCGGTCAGCAGGACCACGGCGTGACCCAGGTCACCCAGTAACCGGGCCAGCGTGACAGCTCCGGGAGGCCCATCGGTCTCGGCGGCGGGTGGATCACCGTGGGGAATGAAGAACCCGGTGACAATCACCACACGACCCGGCGCCTTCGCCAAACTCTCGGCCGCCTGGGCCAGCTGCCCGGCACACAGGATCCCCCGATCCGGCTCGGTACCGATCAGGCCCCGGCCCGCCGGATCACGGCGAACTGTCGCCTCAATTCTGGAAATCGTCTCTCGGCTCACAACATCACCACGCCGAACTGAACCCCGGCTGTTCCACACCAGGCAACCTCGAATCGGTTACCTTCCGTCTCGGAGAACTCAAGAATACCGGTTCGCTCATCGAATCCCATCTTCAACCAGATTTCCTGTCGCCGGAAACGATTTCCAGAAGCATTTTTTGTGTTTAAAAAATACACGCGTTGCGCCTGATCGGTGAGGTTGTGCGAGCCTCGCTGACGTGCCAGAATCTCCGGCAGCGGTCTTTCCGACACGACGATCGGAGTTTCGCTCTCGGAAGACGACGATGACTGAAGAGAAACCGACGATCGAGGAAATCCTGGCGATGGCGCGGGGCCAGGACGGTGGCGGCGAGGCCGATCCACCTGCCGATGACGTGGTGGCCGAACAGTCCGGGACGCCCGAACAGTCCGAGTCCAGCCCAGCTCCTTCGCCCGCCTCTGACATCCTCGCTGCGGCACGCGCCCAGGACGCGACCGGTGACGAAGAACCGGCAGCCACGGAAAAACAACCGGCCCCGGCGACAGGTGTCTCGGATATCCTGGCCGCCGCACGTGCCCAGGACACCGGTGGAGACGCCGGAGCGACCGGTGACGAAGAACCGGCCGCCACGGAAAAACAACCAGCCCCGGCGACAGGTGTCTCGGATATCCTGGCCGCCGCACGTGCCCAGGACACCGGTGGAGACGCCGGAGCGGCCGGTGACGACCAACCCGCCGCACCTGCGGCAGAGACTGCCGAACAACCGGCAGCCGCGGATTCGGCCGGCGGCGAACGTCCAAGCGTCCAGGAGATGCTGCAGCAACTTCGGCAGACCGACGGCGCCACGGCGGACCAGGACCAGGCAAGCGACACAACGGCCCCGCGACCGATGCCAACCCGACCTGCCGCCGCGGCTGTCCCGGTCGCCGCAACCGTTGCTCCCGGGGATCTCTCACGACGCAGCGTGCTGGGCGCAGTCGTGCTGGCGCCGCTGCAACTGGTCGCCACGCCATTTGCTGCTGCCTGGACGGCACTGACGGCGGCAACCACCGCGATGTTGCTGGGAACAGCCAGGTTCATGTTCCCCAACACGCTGGTCGAACCATCGATGACCTTCAAGATCGGCCCGCCCAGCGACTATCCCCCGAACTCGGTCTCGGCAAAATTCAAGGCCGAGCGGGGTGTGTGGATCGTGCGGTCGACGATGTACAACGCACAGGACCAGATCGTCGCGCTGGCCAGCGTCTGCACGCACCTGGGCTGCACGCCCAACTGGCTCGACGGTGAACAAAAATTCAAATGCCCCTGCCATGGCTCAGGGTTTTATATCTCGGGTGTCCACTTCGAAGGCCCTGCGCCACGTCCGCTCGAACGCGTCGGGCTGAAGATCGCAGCCGATGGGATGCTGGAGGTCGACAAGAGCAAGAAGTTCCAGGACGAACTGGGTCAATGGGAGGACCCTGCGTCTTACGTCAACGCCTGATTCTTTCCTTTTTCATAACATGACCGTCTCGGCGGCCTGCTACGCGGAGTCAACTCACTCGATGTCTGTCGGCGACTACATTAGAGGATCGCAGATCTGGAAGAGCATCTTCCGGCATCCGGCGCCCTACGATCGGCGCAACCGTATCGTCGTGATGCTGACCAACTTCTTCCTGCACCTGCATCCGGTCTCGGTCAAGCAACAGGGAATCGCACTCTCCTACACCTGGTGCATGGGGGGGATTACCTTTTTCCTGTTCCTGGTCGAAACGATCACCGGCGTGCTGCTGATGTTCTACTACCGGCCCACGTTGGAATGGGCCTACCAGGACATTCTCGCCCTGCGTGACGTTACGACGCTGGGTGTCATGCGCGAGATCCATCGCTGGGGAGCCCACGCGATGGTGATCACCGTCTGGCTGCACATGTATCGCGTCTTTTTGACCGGCAGTTACAAGCCACCACGAGAGTTCAACTGGGTGGTCGGCGTGTTGCTGCTGGTGTTGACACTGCTGCTGAGTTTCACCGGCTACCTGCTGCCGTGGGACCAGTTGGCGATCTGGGCCATCACTGTCGGTTCGAACATGGCCCGGGCCACACCGGTTCTCGGACACGAGGGGCCGGGATTCCAGTTGCTCAACCTCGGCGGCTATGACCTGATCACCAGTGGTAGCGATGCGCGCTTCCTGTTACTGGGTAGCCGTTTCGTCGGCGAGGAAACCCTCAACCGGTTCTACATCCTGCACTGTGTGGCAATCCCGCTTGTCGCCGCCGGGCTGATCGCAATTCACTTCTGGCGGATCCGCAAGGATGGTGGCATCAGCCAACCACTCTGACCTGACTGACTCGTATGCACGTCGATCCGTTCATTGATCCGCACCCCAACCTGACACCTGCGGTGTTGCAGGGACTGGGCTGGTTGTACCTGGTGCTGTCGGTGATGAATGTCTTCTGGTGCGCACGGGTCCTGAAGCAGGACGAGCACGTCCGCATCCGCTTGTTCGGAATGCTCGGCAAGGGAGTCGAAATCCCCCGGGCTGCCAGCTGGGCGATTTATTCGTCGATTCTCGCGACGATCGCCTTCATGCACATGTCCTGGAGCAGCGCCGAGTACATCGGCAAGTTCTGGCTGTCGCTGACGCCCGATGGACTGATCGAGTCGTCGATCGACTCGATCGTGGCCAATCCGGTCAGCTACTTCGTGCTCTCGATCGCCGGCACGGCGATGATGATCTTCTTCCGCGAGTGGCTGGTCAAGCCGACTGTCGGCTGGATTATGCTCAACGTCGCCATCCTGTTCATGGCGCTGTCGATGACCGATTACGACTTCCGGCAAATCGTCGGCAAGCCCGACAACGTACCGATCGTCGCCCTGTTGTACCTGGTGGGCGGTTTCACCTGGCTGTACTTTTTCCACGCGGTGGAAAACGACCGGCGGCTGGAAAACTGGGATGGCGAGGGAGCGATCCCGGTCCTCAACAACGAGGACAACGAGAAGGTGCTCGTCTGGCCCGACCTGGTCTACGCCGAGTTGATCTGCATGATCGCAGTCACCACGGTACTGATCGCCTGGGGAATCGTGCTCGACGCGCCGCTGGAAGAACCCGCCTCCAGCGCCAAGACACCCAACCCGTCAAAAGCCCCGTGGTACTTCCTGGGACTGCAGGAAATGCTGGTCTACTACGACCCCTGGCTGGCCGGCGTGGTCTTTCCCACCATGATCATCGGTGGGCTGATCGCAGTGCCCTACATCGACTTCAACAAGGTCGGCAACGGCTACTACGTCTTCAAGCAACGAGCCTTTTCAGTAATCACGTTCCTGTTCGGGTTTCTCACGCTCTGGGTGGCGATGATCATCCTGGGCACGTTCCTGCGCGGACCCAACTGGAACATCTTCGGGATCTACGAGTTCTGGGATGTCCACAAACTGGTCGCCCTCAACAACGTCATGCTCTCGGAACTCTTCTGGGTGGACCTGGTGACACCGATCACCGGTTTTGCGCCCGAGTACAAGAACAGCGATCCCGAGAGCGTCAAGACGCTGATGATTCTCATCCGCGAAGCCCCCGGTTTCATTGCGCTGATTGCCTACTTCACGGTTCTGCCGCCGCTGATGGCGATTTCGTGCCTGAAGACCTTCTTTCATCGGATGGGATTTCTCCGCTACATGGTCTTCACTCACTTCCTGTTGATGATGGCCGCGCTGCCTCTGAAAATGGTGCTTCGCTGGACCTTCAACCTGAAGTACCTCGTCAATATTCCCGAGTGGTTCTTCAACATCTAGACGACACGCCACCCCATGCCAGCTTCCGACAACTTCTTCCGTGACCTGAACAAGACCCACGTGGTCTTTGCCGGCAACGCCGTCGTGTTGCTGTTCGCCACGCTGTGGATGTTGCACGACGACCACAACGACGAGTGGCGGACCTGGCAGCAGAAATGGGACCGCGTCGAAGCTGCCCGCCTGACCACCCTCGGAAACGACCAACAGGAAACGCTGCTGCGACAGCAGGCACAACTCAACGAACAGATCACGCAGGCCAGGAATCGTGCCCTGACGATCCAGGCCAAGCTCACCGACCTGCAGAACACCCTCAAGCAACAAGACGACTCCGTCACCGCAGCACTCCGCAGCACCAAACCGCTGCGAACCGACCGTGACGTCGCCCGTGCCAACTACGACCTGGCGATCCGTGACAACAATGGAACCGCCAAGGCAAAGCTCGAACTCTTCAAGCAGGCTCAGCAAAACGCCGATGCGGCTGAACGGAAGCTTCGCAACGCCCAGGACATTGCCAAGGCAACCCAGGCTGACATCACGAAGCTCCAGGGAGTTGCCGGCGAAGACCTCAAGGCCCTCGAAGACCTCCAATCCTCGCTTTCACTCTCTCTGGACTCCCGGGCGGAGATCGCCCCCGAGGGCAGCTTCCAGACCTTCAAGCGATGGTTGATGGAGCAACCCATCGTCGACGGTTTCAACTCGCACCACAGGGTTCGCCAGGACTGGTTGCCCGGCCAGCAGATCACGCTCGGGATGGCAAAGACGGCTCGCTTCGACCGCTGCCGCACCTGTCACCTGGGCATCGACCGGGTCCTGCCCGGGAATCGTCCCGAGTTTCCTCACGGCGACGTTGACTCCAGTGCCGACCCACGCGAGTGGGTCGCCGCGGGAAAGTTTCCGCACCCCTTCGCAACGCACCCCCGCACCGATGTCTTCGTGACCGCCTCCAGCCCGCATCCGTTGACCGAGTTTGGCTGCACCTCGTGCCACGACGGGCAGGGATCGGCTACCAGTTTTCATCATGCCCAGCACGGTCCCGACCACCCGGCTGAACACGAGAAGTGGAACCGGGAATACGGATACCACCCGAACCACTTCTGGGAATACCCGATGCCGGCCCGGCGGTTGCGCGAGTCGGCCTGCCTGAAATGCCATCACACGGTCGTCGAACTCGGCGTCAACCCGAAGTTCGGCCCGACCGCGCCCAAGTTGTATCGAGGATGGCAACTGGTACAGCAGTTCGGCTGCTTCGGCTGCCACGAGATCACCGGGTTCGAAGGTCCCACGCCGATTGGCCCCGATCTGCGGCTTGAACCGGCCACCGCCAAGCAAAAGGCGGCCCTCGATATCGATCCCAACCAGGTGGCCGGCCGGATGCGCAAGGTCGGTCCGAGCCTGGCCCACATCGGTCTCAAGACCAACGCCGCCTGGCTGAACGCGTGGATCACCAGGCCGGCATCGTTCCGCAAGGCCACCCGGATGCCGCAGTTCTTCGAACTCAGCAATCAGCAGGACCAGCCGCACGGCAAGAAGTTCAATCCCGTCGAGGTCGCGGCCGTCACTCACTACCTGCTCGACCGCAGCAAGCAGGCCGGGGGAGCCGATCAACTCGATCAGCCACCAGCCGGCTACAAGCCCGATCTGCAGCGGGGAGCGATCGCCTTCCGCGAGCGTGGCTGCCTGGCCTGCCACACCCACGAGGCCGTCCCCGACCCCGACGGCAAACTCTCGGCGAACTTCGGCCCGGACCTCTCAAAGATTCACTTGAAAATTCGCCACGACCAGGGCAAGCAGCCCGGTGATCCCGACAACAGCGGCTTCCGCTGGCTTTACTCCTGGGTCCGTAAGCCGCAACGGCACTTCCCCCGCACGCGGATGCCCGACCTGTTCCTGGTTCCCACGGGCAAGGGCAAAACGCTGATCGATCCGGCCGCCGACATCGCCGCCTTCCTGCTGTCGAAGGGCAGCGGCGATTTCGCCGATGTCGACACCGGTAGCCCCGAGTTCCGCGAAACACTCGACGAGCTGGTGAA
>Ga0163108_10002865_pt1 | contig 12393 bp, 13 predicted proteins | sample Fk1155metaG_FD_109644 | JGI IMG/M metagenome (GOLD analysis project Ga0163108, IMG submission 109644) | Marine microbial communities from the Central Pacific Ocean - Fk160115 155m metaG | ecosystem: Environmental > Aquatic > Marine > Oceanic > Photic zone | place: The Central Pacific Ocean...
ACTAAATTGATTTAAAAAATAAAAAAAAAATAAACTTATAACAATGTTTAAAAAAGATGCGTGAAATACATATGCATTCCAATTTAGCCCAAAAATATAGAAAAAAAATCCTTGTAAATAATCTGGTAATATACCCGATATAACCCAAAAATCTTTTACTGGATGTTGTCCTTTTGTAATATAATAGCCAGTATCAAAAAAAGCAAAAGTATCAATAGGATATAACCCTTTATTTGCATAGTGATAATTTATATAAAAAGCAAAAGTAACTATTAAAAAATATAAAACTAATTTAAATGATTCTGATTTAACATTCATGAGAACTTTATTATCATGAATTTTATATTATCAAAATCCCAATGTTAAAAATAAAAGATAAAATTAAATTTAAACACTCTGAAAATCTAATGAAACAAGAAGGAGATGTTGAATGTTCTATAAATCGTATAAATGTAAACAAAAATTTATATATTTTATTAAATGAAAGATTTCAATGGATGAATAACTTTATCGATGAAAATGATAAAGGAATTGAAGTTGGTGCGGCTGCAGGTTTTTCAAAAAGATTTATTAAATCAAAAAACTTCAAGATAAGCGATTACGCAAATCTTAGTCATTTAGATTATAAAAATATTGATGCACAAAATACAGGATTTAAAGATAATGAATTCGACTTCGTTATTTCATCAAATATGATTCACCACCTTCCTTTTCCAATAAAATTTTTTGACGAAATGCACAGGATTTTAAGGAAAGGTGGAAAATTAATTATTTTCGATGCTCATTGTTCATTGTTACTTCAACTTGTTCTAATTTTAATGAAACATGAAGGGTTTGATTTTACAAAAAATGTTTGGAGTTTAAATGACCCTTCTACAGACTCAGAAGATTTATGGTCTGGAAATAGCGCTGTTCCTTATCTTATTTTTAATGATAAGAAAATATTTGAAGATAAATTAGGAAATAAATTTAAAATAAAATATGAGATTTTATGTGAATGTTTTCTTTTTTTAAATTCAGGAGGAGTTACTGCAAAAACATTTTATATTCCTTTAAATTTTTTTTTCTTAAAAATTGTAAAATATATAGATAAAATTTTAACTTCAATTTTTCCTAGTGTATTTGCTTTAGCTTATAAAGTAGTTTTAGAAAAAAAATAAAATTAAACTAAATTTGGGTCAATCTTTTTAGCAGCTTTAAAAAGTTGTTTTACAGACTCAATCGAGGCAGAAAAATTTTTTCTTTCATCATTCGTTAAATCTAATTCAACAATTTTTTCAACACCATTCTTGCCGATTATTACAGGAACACCAGCATAAATTTCTTTGAATCCATATTCTCCATTTAAAGATACAGCACAAGGAAGTTGTTTTTTTAAATCTTTTAAATAACTTTCTGCCATTTCAACGCCGGAGGCTGCAGGTGCATAAAAAGCAGATCCTTTCTCTAGATATTTTACTATTTCAGCTCCACCTTTCTTTGTTCTTTGTATAATTTCGTCAAGTTTCTCTTTTTTAATTTTACCTTCTTTTACAAGATCGTTTATTTTTTTTCCATCAATCTCTGTGGAACCTAACATAGCAACCATGCTGTCTCCATGACCTCCTAAAACAAAAGATTTAATTTTTTGGACTGAGATATTTAATTCTTGAGACAAAAAATAAATAAATCTAGATGAATCTAAAATGCCAGCCATGCCTACTATTTTATTTTTAGGCATTCCAGAATATTTTTGTAAGGCCATAACAATTACATCTAATGGATTAGTAATGCATATTACAAATGCATTAGGAGATGTTTTTTTAATTCCATCTGCAACTTGTTTTATTATTTTTAAATTAATGCCAAGCAAATCATCTCTTGTCATCCCTGGCTTTCTTGGAACTCCTGCGGTAATTATTATTACATCTGAGTTTTTCGTATCATCGTAATTATCCGTTCCGGTCAGACTAATGTTGAAACCATTGACTGGTGAAGATTGAGCAATATCTAGAGCTTTACCTTTCGCAATTCCAGCTGCAACATCAAACAAAACTACATCGCCTAGATTTTTTAACGCTATCAAATGAGCTAATGTTCCTCCTATTTGTCCAGCACCTATTAAAGTAATCTTTTTTTTCAATTTTTCTCCTATTATTATTTCATAGTTGGCATTACAAATTCTGGATCTGATCTCAATCCTGATGGCCACCTAGATGTAATTGTCTTTAATTTTGTGTAAAATCTCACTCCTTCGGGCCCATGCATATGTTGATCGCCGAATAACGATCTTTTCCATCCTCCAAAACTATGGAAAGCCATAGGAACTGGAATAGGAATATTAATACCAACCATGCCTATTTTGACTTTATTTGAAAATGTTCTTCCTGAATCACCGTCTCTAGTAAATATACTAGCTCCATTTCCAAATTCATGGTCATTTACTAATCTCAAAGCCTCATCAAAATCTTTTACTCTTACTACTGATAAAACTGGTCCGAATATTTCCTCTTTGTAAATTCTCATTTTTGAAGTTACATTATCAAAAAGTGTTCCTCCAATATAATAACCGTTTTCATATCCTTGAAGTCTAAAATTTCTACCATCAACTACTAATTTAGCTCCTTCTTTCTCACCAATATCAACATAACCTTTTACTTTAGAAAGATGTTCTTTTGTTACTAAAGGTCCCATTTCAGATTTTTTATCCATGCCTGGGCCAACTTTTAACGCTTCAACTTTTTTTGCTAAATTATTTACTAATTTGTCTCCAATATTTCCAACTGCAACAGCAACTGATTGCGCCATGCATCTTTCGCCTGCTGAACCATAAGCAGCACCCGTCAAACCATTAACAGCTTGATCTAAATCACAATCTGGCATTACCACGCAATGATTTTTAGCTCCTCCTAATGCTTGAACTCTTTTTTCATTTTTTGCACAGTTCTCATAAATGTATTTTGCAACGGGAGTAGATCCAACAAAGCTCATTGCAACTACATCTTTATGATTAATTAGTCCATCAACAGCTTCTTTGTCTCCATTAATAACATTAAAAACTCCGTCTGGTAAACCAGCCTCTTTAATAAGTTCTGCTAATTTTATTGAACATGAAGGATCTTTTTCTGAAGGTTTAAGTATAAAAGTATTTCCACAAGCAATTGCCATTGGAAACATCCACATTGGAACCATCGCGGGAAAATTAAATGGAGTTATTCCAGCACAAACACCTAAAGGTTGCCTTACAGACCAGCTGTCTACATTCGATCCAACATTTTCTGTAAATTCTCCTTTTAGCATTTGAGGAATGCCGCAAGCGTATTCGACGACTTCTAGACCTCTTATTAAAGAACCTTTGGCGTCTTCGTAAACTTTGCCATGTTCTGACACAATAATTTTTGTTAGTTCATTTGAATTTTTTTCAATTAATTCTTTAAATTTAAACATTACTCTAGCTCTTTGAAGAGGAGGTGTGTTTGACCATGATATAAAAGCTTTTTTTGAACTTTCTACTGCTTTATCTACATCTTGTTTATTTGCTAATTTTACCTCAGAACTTTGTTCGCCTGTTGCTGGATTAAAAACTTTACCTAACTTTTTTGAGTTTCCGGAAAAATTTTTACCATCAATAAAATGTTCAATCAGTTTCATGTGGTAATTGATTAAATAAGCTTTTAACTTGTTGCAAGCATTTTTTTTATAAAGCCTATTGCTTTTGCTGGATTTAGACCTTTAGGACAAGAATTAGTACAGTTCATTATGGTATGGCATCTATACAGTTTTAGTTCGTCTGCAACTTTTCTAAGTCTTTCTTGTTTATCATTATCTCTACTATCATTTATCCATCGATAAGCTTGCAATAACACTGCCGGACCTAAATACTTATCACCATTCCACCAATAACTTGGGCATGATGTAGAGCAACATGCGCATAAAATACATTCGTAATATCCGTCGAGCTTTTCTCTGTCTTTTTGAGTTTGTTTTATTTCTTCATTTTCTTTTTCAGTTTTTTCGACTTTTAACCAAGGTTGAATAGATTCGTATTGTTTATAGAGAGTGTTTAAATCTCCAATTAAATCTTTAATTACTTTTAAATGAGGAAGGGGATAAATGTTTAAATCACCATTTATATCCGTATGTGACTTTATACAAGCTAAAGTATTCGTTCCATCGATGTTCATTGCGCATGAACCACAAACACCATGTGCACAAGATCTTCTAAATGTTAAAGATGGATCAATTTCATTTTTAATTTTAATAAGTATATCAAGAACTTTTGGACCACAATTATCCATATCTACTTCAAAAGTATCTACTCTAGGATTCTTTCCGTCAGAAGGGTTCCATCTGTAAACATTTATTTTTCTTAAATTTTTAGATTGTGTTTTATCTTTATAATAATTTCCTACTTCAATTTTTGAATTTTTAGGTAAGTTAAATTGAACCATTAATAAACTCTTTCTTTAGGTGGAAAATATTGAACATCGTTAGTTAGAGTTCTTAAATGAACATCTTTATACTTAATTTTTACACTATCTTCATTTTGCCAAGCCAATGTGTGTTTCATAAAATTTTTGTCATCTCTTTTTGTAAAATCTTCCCTAGCATGAGCCCCTCTGCTTTCTTTTCTATTATAAGCTGAGTCCATAGTAGTCAAAGCTTGCCTTATAAGATTATCAAACTCTAATGTTTCAACTAGATCAGTATTGAATAATAATGATTTATCTTTGACTGATAAATCATTCATTCCTTTGTAAGGATCTCTAATTTGTTCCACTCCTTCTTTTAATGTTTTTTCTGTTCTAAATACTGCGCATTTTGATTGCATTGTTTTTTGCATTTTTAATCTTAGTTCGGATGTTTTAGTTGAGCCTTTTGAATTTCTAATCTTATCAAATCTTCCTAAGCATTTATCTGTTTCAGTATTTGAAACTTCTTCATGGGGACTATTTGGTTTTATAAGTTCTGCTGTTCTTTTGGCTGCTGCTTTACCAAAGACAACTAGATCTATTAAAGAATTTGATCCTAAACGATTTGCGCCATGCACTGAAACACAAGCAGCTTCTCCAATTGCCATTAAACCTGGCACCGTTTTTTCAGAACCATTTAATGTCAATACTTCAGCTTTATAATTTGTTGGAATTCCTCCCATGTTATAATGAACTGTCGGTACAACAGGAATTGGTTCTTTGTTAACATCAACATTAGCAAAAGTTTTTGCAGCCTCAGAAATACCTGGAAGCCTTTCATTAATAACATTTGTATCTAAATGATCTAAATGAAGATTTATATGATCTTTATTTTTACCAACGCCTCTTCCTTCGTTAATCTCAATTTCCATTGACCTGCTCACAACATCTCTTGATGCTAAATCTTTTGCATTAGGAGCGTATCTTTCCATGAATCTTTCACCTTTGCCATTTACAAGAAATCCTCCTTCGCCTCTTACTCCTTCAGTAATTAAACAACCAACACCATAAATTCCTGTAGGATGAAATTGCACAAACTCCATATCTTGTAAAGGCAAACCTGCTCTTAGAACCATTGCATTGCCATCACCTGTGCAAGTATGTGCTGAAGTTGCAGAATAATAAACTTTTCCATAACCACCTGTGGCTACAATTGTCATATGTGATCTAAACCTATGAATTGTTCCGTCTTTAAGATTCCATGCTATTACACCTTTGCACTCACCATTTTTCATAATTAAATCTAGTGCAAAATATTCAATAAAAAATTCTGTATTTTGTTTTAATGCTTGTCCATAAAGAGTATGCAGAATTGCATGGCCAGTTCTATCTGCTGCTGCACAAGTTCTCTGAGCTGTGCCATTTCCATAGTTTTTTGTCATTCCTCCGAAGGGTCTTTGATAAATTTTACCATCGTCTGTCCTGCTAAATGGAACTCCATATCTCTCTAATTCTACAACGGCTCTTGGTGCTTCTTTGCATAAATATTCAATCGCATCTTGATCCCCTAACCAGTCAGACCCCTTCACCGTATCATACATGTGCCATCTCCAATCATCTTCTCCCATATTACCTAGCGCTGCTGATATTCCTCCTTGAGCAGCAGATGTGTGGCTTCTTGTTGGAAAAACTTTTGAAATACAGGCTGTTTTCAAACCAGCTTCGGATAAACCTACTGCTGCCCTTAATCCAGAACCACCGGCTCCAAGAACTACTACATCATACTCGTGATCTATAATTTTATACGCGTTCATTTTCACAAATTTAAAATTCCAATGATTGTTGCTAATGGAATTATTATAGCAAATATATTTAATAGTTTATTTGCAATATTTTTGATTTTATCATCACCAATATAATCCTCAAATATTTCATTTATTGTTAAAGCTGAAAAAAAGTAAGCAATTACAACAAATACTGAAAATAAAACTTTTGATGGTTGTGTTGAAAAAAATTCTACAATTCTTTGATAATCATTATCATAAATTTTGGTTAAATTAATTATAAACCAACACATAAAAGGAATTAAAATTATAGAGCTTAACTTTGTGAACAACCATTTTTTCGTAGAGATATGCATATTAAATAAAATTTCTTCCAGCCATATAAAATAAAATTGTTAAAATAAAAGATCCAACAAAAACCAAAATTCCGGTGATCTTTGCTATTTTTAATTCAAAACCATACCCTAAATCCCAAGCTAAATGCCTTATCTCATTTAGAATGTGAAAACTAAAGGTCCAACAAAAAGAAACTATTAAAAATTTTCCAAAAGTAGATTCTAAAAATATTCTTGTTGCTTCGTAACTATTGTCACCTAGTAATAATGATAAAATCCAAAAACAAATTAATGAAATCAAAAAAATATTAATGACACCTACTATTCTATGAGCAATTGAAAGAAGTGAGGAAATTTGCCATTTATAAATTTGTAAATGTGGACTCAAAGGATTTTGATTATTTTCCATAATATTTCAATAAATTATTTTTTAAAATTCCTAATTAAACATTCAGCAATCTGAACAGTGTTTAATGCTGCACCTTTTAAAAGATTGTCTGAAACAACCCAAATATTTAAGGCTTTTTTATTTGAATGATCTCTTCGAATTCTAGAAATAAATGTCAAATAATCACCTTCCGCCTCTAAAGGAGTAATATATCCTCCATCTTTTTGCTCATCAACCACCTTACATCCTGGAGCGTTACGCAATATATTTCTAACACTTTCTAAATCATATTCATTTTCAAATTCTATATTTACTGATTCCGAATGAGAAGTTTTAACTGGAACTCTTACACAGGTTGCGCTCAAACCTATTTTATTATCTAAAATTTTTTTTGTTTCATTTTCCATTTTCCATTCCTCTTTTGTATATCCGTCATCGACAAATATATCTATATGAGGTATCAAATTAAAAGCTATTTGTTTTGTAAAGTTTTTAGATTTAATTTTTTTTTCATTTAAATAATCTTTGGTTTGATTGAACAACTCATCTACTGATTTTTTTCCAGCTCCGGAAACCGCTTGATAAGTTGATACAATTACTCTTCTAATCTTGTATTTATCATGTAGAGGTTTTAGAGGAAGCATTAACTGTATAGTTGAGCAATTAGGGTTCGCTATAATATTGTTATGAGTTTTTAAATCATTTGGATTTACTTCAGCTACTACCAGTGGAACATCTTTTTCCATCCTAAAATGTTTAGAATTATCAATAACAATTGTTTTTTGTGCAGCTGTGGGCGCCCATTTTTTTGCAATTTCACTACCTGCTGCAAAAATTGTAATTTCAGCTTTTGAAAAATCATATTTTTCTAACTGTTCAATAGTAATATCTTTGTTATTGAATTTTAATTTTTGTCCTACGCTTCTTTCGGAAGCGACTAGATAAAGGTTTTCAATTTTTATTTTTGATTTTTCCAGGACTTTTATTGTTTTCCTGCCCACATTCCCAGTGGCACCAATTATTGCAAAGTTCATTTTATTTACTATTTTATTTCAATTTCGATATAATTGCATCACCCATATCTGTTGTGGTAACTTCTTTTTTACCTTTAGAAATTATATCTTTAGTTCTTAAACCGTCATCTAGCACTTTTTGAACAGCTGTATCTAGCTGCTCTGCCTCTTTATCAAGGTTTAAAGAATATCTTAAGGCCATTGATAAACTTAAAATAGTAGCGATTGGATTCGCTAAGTTTTTCCCGGCAATATCAGGTGCTGAACCGTGAACTGGTTCATATAAAGATCTAATTTTACCATTTTTATCTTTTGCTCCTAAAGAAGCTGAAGGAAGTAAACCCAGAGATCCGGTTAGCATAGCGGCCTCATCTGATAGCATGTCGCCAAATAAGTTGTCAGCTAAGATAACATCAAATTGTTTAGGGTTTTTTAAAAGTTGCATCGCGCAGTTATCTGCTAACATATGATTTAATTCGACTGTTTTATAATCCTTATCTTTGACTACTTGAACCTCCTCTCTCCACAAAACTCCTGCTTCCATTACATTAGATTTCTCACAAGAAGTTACTTTATTTTTTCTTTTTTTTGCCAAATCAAAAGCTACTTTTGCAATTCTGTGAATTTCATTAGTTGTATAAGTATGAGTGTTTATGCCTTTTCTTTGATTGTTTTCAATAGGCTCTATTCCTCTAGGTTCTCCAAAATAAATTCCACCAGTTAGTTCTCTTACTATCATAATATCTAAACCAGAAACTATCTCCGGTTTTAGAGTTGAAGAGTCTACTAATTGCTTAAAACAAATTGCAGGTCTTAAATTTGCGAATAGTTTGAGTTCTTTTCTAAGTTTTAAAAGAGCTCTCTCAGGTTTCTTTGAGAATTCTAAATTATCCCATTTTGGTCCACCGCATGCACCTAAAATAACTGCATCTGACTCGAGCGATTTATAAAAAACTTCGTCAGTTATTGGTATCTTATTGGCATCAATTGATGCTCCTCCAATCAATTCTTCTTCAAAATTAAAGTCTAAGGATTTATTTTTATTAAACCATTCTAATATTTTTTTAACTTCTCTAACTACTTCTGGGCCTATTCCGTCTCCAGGTAAAAGTAAAATTTTTCTCCCCTTTTTTTTAGTCATTTTTAAAAATCCAAGGTTTGTTTTTATTTATTTTTCTTTCAAAATTATCTATTTCATTTATTTTTTCCATAGATAAAGCAATATCATCTAGTCCATTTAATAAACATTTCTTTTTAAATTTATCTATATCAAAACTAATAGCCTTATTGCCAAAAGATATTTCTTGTTTCTCTAGGTTAACCTCTATTTCCTCTTGCCTTTCAGAATATTGTGAAATTTCTAACAAATTTTTTTTACTCATTATAATTGGTAAGATACCGTTTTTAAAACAATTATTATAAAAGATATCAGCAAAACTCGAACTGATTATACATTTAATTCCAAAATCAGATAGTGCCCATGGTGCATGTTCTCTAGATGATCCGCAGCCAAAATTTTTGCCTGCTAATAATATTTTTGATTTATTAAAAGGTTTTTTATTTAGGATAAAATCTTCTATAATTTTTCCTTTTTCATCATATCTCATTTCATAAAACAAACTTTTTCCTAATCCAGTTCTCTTGATTGTTTTTAAAAATTGTTTAGGAATTATCATATCAGTGTCTATATTTTGCAAAGATAAATATGCAGGTATACTTTTTAATTTAGAAAATTTTTGCATTATTAGATTTCCCTTACATCTGTAAGATGACCTTTGATTGCAGCTGCAACAGCCATACCAGGACTCACCAAATGAGTTCTACCTCCTCTTCCTTGTCTTCCTTCAAAGTTCCTGTTTGATGTAGAGGCACATCTTTCTTTAGGTTTTAATTGATCTGGATTCATTCCTAAACACATTGAACAACCTGGTTCTCTCCATTCAAATCCTGCTTGAACAAATATTTTGTCTAAACCTTCTTGTTCTGCTTGAGCTTTTACCAATCCAGATCCTGGAACTACCATTGCGCTTACATTGTTTGCAATTTTTTTTCCTTTTAAAAGTTCTGCAGCTAACCTTAGATCCTCTATCCTTCCATTGGTGCAACTTCCAATAAATATTCTATCTATTTTAATTTCAGATATTTTGGTATTAGCTTTTAATCCCATGTATTCCAAAGATCTTTGCATTGCCATTTTTCTGTCTTCATTAGTTTCATTATTAGGATCAGGAACGACTCCAGTTACAGGTGATACATCTTGCGGGGAAGTTCCCCAAGTTACTAACGGTTCGATTTCTATTGCTTCAATATTTATTTCTTTATCAAATTTACAATCTTTATCTGAATACAAAGATTTCCAATAATTAATTGCTTTATCCCAATTTTCACCTTTGGGAGACATTGATTTATTTTTTAAATATTCAAAAGTTTTTTCATCTGGAGCAATTAATCCTGCTCTGGCGCCAGCTTCTATAGTCATATTACATATGGTCATTCTTTCTTCCATGCTTAAATTTTTTATTACTTCTCCCTCAAACTCAATTACATAACCAGTCCCTCCTGCCGTTCCAATAGTTCCAATAATTTTTAATATGACATCTTTAGCTGTTACGCCTTTGAGTAGTTTGCCGTTTACATTAATTCTTAAATTCTTTGATTTTTTTTGAATAAGTGTTTGAGTTGCTAAAACATGTTCTACCTCAGATGTGCCTATACCAAAAGCTAAAGCTCCAAATGCTCCATGAGTAGCAGTATGACTGTCACCACATACTATAACTGTGCCTGGTTGGGTAAAACCTTGTTCTGGTCCAATAATATGAACTATTCCTTGCCTTTTGTCATTAACATCAAAAAGTTCAACATCAAACTCCTTACAATTTTTTCTTAATGTATCAACTTGAATTTTAGACTGCACATCACCAATTCCTTTTGACCTATCTGTAGTTGGAACATTATGGTCTGGAACAGCCAATGTAAGTTCCGGCCTTCTTACTTTCCTTTGTTGAAGTCTTAATCCTTCAAATGCTTGAGGGCTAGTAACTTCATGAACCAAATGCCGATCTACATATATTAATGAAGTTTCATCAGACTGTTTGTGAACAAGATGGTCATCCCATATTTTATCATATAGAGTTTTTGACATTAAAAATTTTTTTATTTTTTATTGTTTGATTGTACTTCAGTTTTTTTTTGATCAACAGGAGTATCTTTTATTTCTTCTGTTTTTGCTTTTTCTTTATCAGTTGCCTCAACTTTTTTTATAGTCTCAGAAGTTTTAACAGAAACATCTACTCCAATTTTTTTTTTAATTTTTTCAGCAATTCTAGCGGATTTACCTTTTCTGTCTCTTAAATAATAAAGTTTTGCTCTTCTGACTTTTCCTGATCTGATTACTTTAATAGAGTCCACATTTGGGCTGTATAATGCAAATGTTCTCTCGACACCTTCTCCGAATGATATTTTTCTTACTGTAAAAGAAGAGTTTAAATCTCTATTTTTTTTAGCTATACAAACTCCTTCAAAATATTGAATCCTCTCTCTTTTGCCTTCTACAATTTTCACGCCAACTTTTATTGTATCTCCTGCAGAGAAGTCTGTTATCTTTTTGTTGGCAATAATTTTTTTGACTGCTTCTTTATTTATGTCTTCAATGTTTTTCATTTTTTTTGTTTAAATATTTTTTCCAAAGATCAGGTCTCTGGCGTCGTGTTATAGCCTCTGATTGTGATAAACGCCAGCCCTTAATTTTAGCATGATCGCCTGATAAAAGTACCTCAGGAGGGCTTTTTCCCTCCCAATTTTTAGGTTTTGTGAATTGAGGATATTCCAGTAAATCGTTTTCAAAGGTTTCATCTTTTATTGAACTTACATTTCCTAATACACCTGGAAGTAAACGAACTATAGAGTCAATTATTACGAAAGAAGCTGTCTCTCCACCCGATAAAACAAAGTCCCCAATACTATATTCTTGAATATTTCTTGTTTCCAAAAGCCTTTGATCAATCCCTTCAAAATGACCACATAACAAATTTAATTTTTTTTGCTTACTAAATTTCTTAGCGACCTTTTGATCAAATTTTTTACCTTTAGGTGACAAATAAATTGTAACATCAGTTTTTTTTAAATTTGAATCAAGGGCTGAAGCGACTACATCAGGTCTAAGCAACATGCCGCTACCCCCTCCGAAAGGAGTATCATCTACTGAATTGTGCTTATCAGTTGCATAATCTCTTATATTTATTACTTTTAAATCCCATATTTTATTTTCCTGTGCTTTTTTATAAATTTTTTTATTAAGTGGCCCAGGATATAAATCTGGATATAAAGTAAATATCTTTACTTCAAACATTTTTTTCCTTATCTAAGCTTTAGGTTCTTCCTTTTTAGCTTCTGCTTTCTTAGGTTCTTCCTTTTTAGCTTCTGCTTTCTTAGGTTCTTCCTTTTTAGCTTCTGCTTTCTTAGGTTCTTCCTTTTTAGCTTCTG